>Ga0207695_10000221_pt1 | contig 152342 bp, 108 predicted proteins | sample KBSC54metaG_FD_184354 | JGI IMG/M metagenome (GOLD analysis project Ga0207695, IMG submission 184354) | Corn rhizosphere microbial communities from Kellogg Biological Station, Michigan, USA - KBS C5-4 metaG (SPAdes) (version 2) | ecosystem: Host-associated > Plants > Roots > Rhizosphere >... | reverse complement strand
TCAGAGCGCCTATGCTCTGACGCCTATGCTCTCCATCAGAGAACGCCAACGCCTCTACCGCTCACACTCTGTCAAGACGGTCCTTCACTTGACGCTTACAATGCATCTGCGCTGCCTCCTTGCTGAGCTTCGGCCTACGGCACCGCCTGTCGCCCTCGCCTCCTGCCTGCCGCTCTGCTGCAGGACCAGCGCAGATGCATCGCGAAGCTCCGCACCGCCGCAAACCAATCACGCCGCGTGCCAGAAACATTCTGTCACGCCTCGTGCTACACCCTCCTTCCGAAAGTATGGCATCCGTTGCTCAGCCTCCAGAGACAATCGGGGAGGCTTCGCGGCTGGCTGCATGGCTGAGGACCTCCTCGCTGTCGTTCGCCCCCCCTCAGTTGGCGCGGTGCCTGGAAGGAGGAGGAAAGGGTGTGCGCTTTTCCGAGCCAAAAGCCCACCACATGAGCGCCAATCCTGTATTGACCCCACAGACGCACGTCGAACAAATGTCTCGATCATTTACCCGCACCATGTTCGCTCGTTGCCCAATTGATGGCGTCGAGTAACGCTTGGCCATCCACGGGCTTGCGAAAATACGCGACCGCCCCAGCGCACCTCGCGACATTACGCATCTCTTGCGTGTCGCACGAGGTAATAAGAATCACAGAAAGTTCGCGCCCGGCGCGATTGAGTAAGACGGGCAGTTCGAATCCGCTGATCCCCGGCATCGGTACATCAGAAACAACGCATGCCTTGTCATCGGTGAATTCCGATTGAAGGAAATCCTCTACCGAACTAAACGTGAATGACTGCATCATCGCCGAATCCACCAAACGCGCGTAGGCGATGCGGACCGACGCATCTTCATCTACGATATAGACTCGGACAGGCTGGTTTGGCATCGATTGGCTCCTGTTTATACTTCTCGCCTCCATGCTGTCAGCCTATCAGACCTTGGTCCTACTTTTCGGCGTGAGTCACTCAAACCTTAAACTCGTGAAGAAGTCGCCAGCGACCGTCGCAACCTGTCCTGAACGCTGATGGGCATCTGTGGACCAAAGGAGATCGTCGTGTTGCCAGTTGTCACCGTCGGGCGTACCAAAAACTCTTATCCGACGGCACGGTTTCCAAATATTTTGCCATTGCGCCGCGAGGGAACGTCATCGCGGTCCGGCAGACCAGATTCCGCCTGCATTCATTCATGAGGATAACGCTCACCGGTCGATTTGACGTCGCCTGAAAAATCGTTGGGTGACCGAAAAGGTCTGGATCGAGGGGGTGTGAGGCATACGGATTATGGTATACCCGGAGTCCATCGAGTATGCTTTCCTGATAGCGCGCACGAGGTCCGTGGAACGTTAACTCGCCCCCTTGGGCGCGATTCTCATAAATCGCCGTGATTGAGACGTCGGGATCATCTCCCATCGCCCTCACCTTTGACCACGTGCCAGACGTGCTTTGAATCACCGCGCTGACTTCAGACATGGATGTATCGCAAAACAGTCCCAGCGGAATGCGTTCGCCGGAATCCTTTTCTACAAAAGACAGCTCCTCCGCCAAGAGGGCTACCCCTCCCTGTGGGTGCTCCCTCTTGTATTTATCCTCGTCAACGTAATACCGATACAGAAGGGCTTCGATGGCGCGTTGTGCTTGCAATTGGAAATGCGGGCGGTCGAATGGCGCAAGCGCAATTACGAAAGGTTTGCCCGCGACCTGCGGGAGTCGCGAATACGACTCGACGTATTTTTTATACTTCGTGCGAACGCTATTTGAGAGCCGTAGTATTGCCTGCCGGTTAAACTCCGTAAACTCTTTCGGGATCTCCAGCGGATTTGTCTCCGTAACCGACGGGGTCCCCCGTGCGTGAAGCGCTACCGTCGCCTCGACGACAAAGGGAATCGGAGATAGGACGCAAAAATCTGGGCGCGGAAAACTGAAATCAGACTGCATCCCGAGCTCTTTGAAGACGGCGTGCAAATACAACTCCCAGAATGAGGAATCAAACGTCGTCTGGAACTCGATCACAAACTTGCCATCCCGATCGACAAAGCCGTCCACCCACTGCTCAAGGACTTGCCGATCATAAATATTTGCGCGGTCGATGACTTTCTTGAATGACGGATGAAAGCGCTCGGGGGGCACCACCGGAGTGAAAAGATCAAGACCCATTATTTAAATATAAAATACCCTGCGGACTGCGATAGCGATAGAAAGATCTGGAAGCGGGCGATCCGACGAATCGAAAAACCAGAATGGCTTTAGCGACGTAGCAGAACTCGTTTTTTGTAATCTTGGGTCACACCACGCGGAATGCGGCGTCACCGTAGAGGTGAAGTTGAAGTTTTGGCAGTGGATGGTCGAAGCGTTGCCCGATTGCGATTTGCCCCTCCTTGGCGGCTTCGCTCATGGTCGCGCCCGCGTCCACTGCGTGCAGGAAGGCCGGCAGCCAGCGATCCATTACGTCGATTACTAAGGGCCATGGCGGTGCAATGACGCACCGCACACCGGCACGCAGCAATGCGGCCGTCAAGCCGAGCGCCTCTTCACTGCCGTGCTGAGTATCGCTCCTTCCACCGGAACAGACCGCAAGAACGACACAACCCGCATTCTCAAGAAGGACGGCCAAATTGGTTGGCGCAAATTGAACAACACGGTCGCCGACGGTTCGAAAATATTGGAAAAGCCCGGTTCCCCCGTGCGCGCCAAGCATCACCATTTGTGAGTTCGCGAAGTCGCGCGGTTGGTCGCTCCGATCGATTGCGAAATTGTGTGCCACGAGCACATGTTCAACACGCGCTCTTAGTACATGTAACCCCATGTCTTTGGTGTGTTGTGAGCCGATCCAGGCCATCCGCTTAGGTGCTCCATTCCACGCATGGGTGCGGCGATGAAAGAGCCAGAACATTGATGGCGCGATCGACACGCGCGTCGCCTCTCCAAGAAAACCCGCACCATGCCGTGCCAAGTTGAACGTGAAGCCAAACAGATGAGTTGGCGGGATAATCACCAGTTCCTCCGGCAAAGGGTCGATCGCCAGCCGCAAGTCAGCCATCAAGTCACGCACCTCTTTAGCCGGTGGCCGCCGAATCGGGTCTAAAATATCCCGTGGAATTTCCCAATCGAACCGTTTGAAGTGCGTGCGCCTCCATATGGCAAATGCGGTCGCGTCCCACTCATCTTCCGGCACGATGCCCGGCGCCGAACAGGCGGTCTTTGTGACCAGCATGCGATACAGGGATCGACCAGGCTCGCCGGAAAGGATCAGTGCCGTTTCATTCTCGCGCAGGCACGACTGCAATTCCGCCAGGGTGATCTTCAGCAGCGGCTCAAATGAGAACGCATCGGCGGCTTCCGCCTCGGCTTTGGCGGCGAGACTTACCGCCATCGCCGGTTGCGCGAGCAGGCTTGAGGCCAGCAAAAATAGCTCGGGATCATTGTCGGCGCATGCCGCTGCCGGTGCATTGCAGGCGAGTGGAAGAATCGGCGATACTTGAAAGCTCAGATCCTCTGCAAACCGCGCAGCGGACAGCGCACGGATCGCGGTCAACAATTCATCGCGCGTCACCTTCGTGCGAGCTGCGCCTCCAAGAAAAGGTCGGAACGGGGCCGGCAGTGATGCAAGATTCTCGCGGAACCGTTCCAACAATTCGGCGGGAACCGCAGCTTCGCCAAGGCGGCGAATCAAATTCGCCTGCATCGAAAGGAGCGGCGCTTTTTCCGTTTCAACGCCAACATTCAGCAAGGCGTCGCCGGTATGTAAAAGCTCGAGCACTTCTGCGGGAGTGGCCGAGCGCAATGCGGCGCGCGAGAGCGCTTGATAGAGGAAAACCTCGTGTCGATGCAGGGCGGTCTTGTTGCCGGGAAATTGTTCCAATATACGACGCTCGATGGCTGCTACCGCGAGCACTCCTGGCATAAAATCCAAATCCCGCTGAACGCGCGCACACAGCCGATAAAGCTCAAAGAGGCACTCGATATTCCAGCCTGGACCATCGAGCGACAGCAGCGCCAAATAGGCGCAGAGCGCCGCTGAAAGAATATTTCCCGAACGATGGTAAACATCGGCCGAGATCAGCCACGCGAGACTCGTGCGCCACGCAACGAAACGTGGTTGGGTTTGCGACCATTTCTGCAAAGCCGTTTCCGCGAGATCTCGTGCTTCTTGAGCGTCCCCTGTGACTACCTGCCAGCCAGCGATGCTCTGCAAGCAGCTTAAATCCGCGGACGGATCACCGTGCCGGGTGCAGAGCAAAACCAGAAGGTGAAGGGAGCGCCGGCAAATCAACGGCTCGCATTTCACCTCCAGGTCATCCAACGCGTAGCACAGAGCCTTAATCGCTTCCGCGCCCATTTCGTTCGCGAATAGTTCGGGCAAATCACCTTCACCGAGGTGTATTTCACGTCCCAGGACAGAATCGAGATACTGCTCCAACGCCCGGTGAAATTTTTCTCCATCGAGCGGTTTGGCCTTTTCCCTTAACTCTCCATTCAATTCTCGGCTGGCGGAGATCGTCGTATCATCATGGACGCTTTGCGCCTGAGCAGCGTGCAGTAACGTGGCGCTCAAGAGGATTTTGGCACTCGGCTCTTCGATGCCATGGTCGATCAACCAAAACAGCTTCTCACGAAATGCCGGCTGATAAGGCCTCTGCGCCGCAATGCGGCACAGCTCAGTAAACTCGCTCAGATAAATGCCTTTGGAACTGCGGTGAAGAGCGCGGCTCAGCGCCTCAACCCGCAACACAAACGCGCGGTAAAATGCGGCGTGCGTTTCCGATACTTCCCGGCACCATAGGATGGCATGGCGATATCCACCCCGCTGAAGTGCCTCCTGCGCGCATTCGATGAGCGCACCTTCGCGGTCGTTCACTTTCGCCGCCTCTTCCAGAAATTTCTCGACTCGCATCGTTTCCGAAGCAAAGGCTTCCGCTTCCGCGATGAGAATCGGCTCGCCGAGCAACTGTGCGACCGGCACGCTCTCCGCAAAGCGGCGTTGCCGGAATAGCCAATTGCAATTGATTGCTTGCGCGACGCGGTGGCATGGGAAGCGTTGCAGCAAGCGCAGTCTGAATCGCCCGGCCAAGTCTTCGAGCGCAGCGCCTTGCGCGGTGTGATAACCGATTGATAGCGCTTCCAGTGGAAGGGCGCGAGCGTGTGCAAGCGCCGCTTCGAGAAGCTCGCGTTCGCCACCACCGACGCCGTGCTTTGAAAGCAACTGCGCCGCTGCGATAAGGTTTTCTGGAAGGAGAGATTCTCGCACACCGGGATGAGCCGCCAGCAAGGCACCGCAATTCGGCTCTTCCGAATTGATAAACCACTCGACCACTTTTGCGCCAAGCACGCTTGCCGGCACTCCGGCTTCTTGCGCCACCGCGTCCACCTCGGCCCAGCCGTTCTCATCAAATGCGGCTTGCGCTTTTTTCACCAGAGCCGGTGCGATCGATCCGATAGCCGGCGCAATCACGCCTCCCAAGAATCGTTCGCGTTCGCGGAAGACCGACCAAAACTCGCAGCGACGGACGCGCCAATATTCATACGTCGCGACGATGGTCAGTCTTCGTGCGGTCGCCAATTCCAGCAATCGCTCGTTGAGCCGTTGGAGTTCGGCCTCAACGACATCCTCAAGATAAATCCGCTTTTGTTCAACGTGTTCGGCCGCGAGTTCCGAGGAACGATAGAGATCGCAGCCGATGACGAAGCAACAGCTTCCCTCGGGCACATTTGAAAACTGACGAAGGAGGTCCTCGGCCTGCAAAGTCACCAAACTGCGGCACTCGAAAAGCCGCGGTGCAATCCGCAGACTTAATTCGTCAGCTTGTTGTTCGCGCATCAATCGGAGGATTTCACTCAACGTCTCTTGCCAAAGATCGCCACCTTCCTGCGGAGGAAAAAATGTGACTACGTCCGGGAAGGCGCTTTCATTTTCAGGTCCTCTGTGGGCGAAACGCGTGCCGAGATATCCACTAGCAATCCATTTCGAAACATCCGCTCGTGCAAGCCCAGGTGCGATCAGCGCACCCTCCCAAGCAAAGACTTCCGTCTGGCGGTGAAGTTCGGCCCACCCGGCTGACGTTCCATCAAACCAGGGTGCGCTCTCCTCTTTTTCGGAGTGTTTACTCTCAGACATACAGCAAGCAGTGAAGCGATCTTTAAGGCACCTTGGAAGGCGCCGGACGCGGGTCATGATTCCACGGCAGACCGCGAGTAGTGAAGCGAACATTGAAACTATGAAGAGACAGCGTCGGAGACATTGTAGGGAAGAGGTTTCTTCCCTGCTCGGAGCAGTGCGTTCGTCTTGCCTTTCATGGACACCGTTGAAACCCTTTAGTTTTAACTAAGCACCTCGTCGCGCAATATACGAGCGCTATGTGCCCATCAAAGCGCTCACCTAAAAAGCCCTGGAATTGGGATGGCCGACGCATAGTCTGCATGGACCACCTCAGCCGCCTAAAGCGGCCCGCTGCTGCTTCGGGGCGAGATGATCAAGGAGGCCAAGGGCCAGCGCGAGCCTAGACAGCCCCTCAGCATAGCCAATCTCAATAGTGCAGGCGGGCTCGCCCTTCTCGGGCTCCTCACCTTCCTCACCGCGCAGCATCTCAGATTCGAGCACAGTTACGACGACCGGAAATTCCGTTCCGCCATATTGGACCACGGCTGGGCCGTTTGTGAGTTTGGTATCGGACTCGGCCGAGATCGACTCCTCAGCGACATACCATGTTATGCTCCTGAAAGCCCTCTGCGGGCTGGTAAGAGATTTCGAAAAGTCTGGCGGTCACATCGCCCTGGCAGACGGTAATTTTGGCCATGGCCGAAATCGTAAATCTAATGGCTGGTTGGAGGCCAGCAAATCAGGAAAGCCCAAAATATCCGAACCCGCGGGCCTCTTCGTCCCAAACGAACAAGGGCCATTTCGCCTGGTTCCAACAAATTCTTCAAACTCCGATAATACCTGAATGGATACAATTCCCGTCTCAAGGCGAAACCAAATCCGACCCGACAGATTCCACCTGAAAGCGCCACATTTTTGACCAGAGCCGGCAACCTGCTGTCACCGAGGTAGTCAGTATGCAGGGATCAGAATGATTGTGATGTGCGGCACGCGGTGTGCGGAAGTTTAGGACGGAAGCCGAGCGTGACAGCGCGACGGTGCGTTGCTAAAAAGAGCGAGTATGAAAGCAGGCGGAAAACTCCTTTTGTGTGCGGTCGCCGTGGTATTGGCTGTGGGCTCCGTGAAACGGTGGCGTGATGATTCGACCGTCCGGGTGCACGATTCCAAGATGGTCGAAAATGCCATACGCGAGGCTGCGAGCGCTGCATCCGAATTTCCTGAACCCACCGCTTGGGACGCCGCACTTTTTCTTCCTCTCTCATTCACGAATGAGATGTTCTCCCGGTTTGTCGGGGCAGTTGTAGATGCGCCGCTGAAAAAGGTGCCCGACCTCCGTCTCACCGTCCAGGCGATCTCGATGAAAGGAGATTTTGGGCAAACGCCAGTGCAGTTAAGGTTGCGCGCCTCAACAAACGACGGGAAGGAGATAGCGGATGTGCTGGCCGACGGTCGCTTTTTGTTTTTGGGTTTTGCTCCGCCAGCAGCTCCGACCGAGAAGGCCAAAGTCAAATTTGGCGTCGCCATCGATTCGCTCAGCCTTGAGCGCAAACTTGGGGCATGGACGATCGCTCCTCGACGCTGGCTGGCAGAACTCGCTGCCGATCAGGTCATGAGCCGTTTTGAGGAAAAACTGTGCTTCGACTTCGCCATTCCTTTCGACCTGAGCTACGAAGCCAAGTATGACGACGAGCATCAACTGAAGACGGTGGATGACGGTTGGGTAAAAATCCACGTTAAGGCACAAGGCACAACAGTCTCGCAATCGGTGGTTCGCGCGGATACTCTATTTGTCCCACGAGGCTTTTGGGTGGGAGTGAAGTTCAAAGGGGGCGATGGAGCGCCGCGAACAAAGCCCAATACGCCGCTCCCGCAGCTGCTCGCCACCTACGAAAAACAGGCTTCAGACGGAGTGCGTGCCTGGATTAGCGGGGCGTCTCTTGCTCGGACGCTTGATGATCTGGGACGATTGCCCCCCGAAACCCGTACAGCAACGGTGGAAGTCGATAGTCACCAAGGGGCTCTGCTGAACGACAATTGGTACGACAAGGTGCTCGGGAAGGGCGGCATCGAGGTCAGGCTGCAGAACGACAACGGGGGCGGAAAAGCGACACTGAGCCCTCATGCGCAGTGGACTCCAGACGGATTGCAAGTCGGGCTTGGCATTGAAGGAACAGCCAATGTTGATCTTCATGTTCACGTGGACCCTCTGGTCGGTGGCGGCGTAGGAACCAGCGTAGGATCGAATGGGAAGATCTCTGGACAGGGAACCGCGCTGATGCGGATGAGTGCTATCGAAGCCAACGGCGCGAAGGCATTTTTATTGTCCTCGGAAGTGCTTCCCGACAGCGGTCTCAGGATGGAGCTAAAGACGGACGGAAAACTCAAGTTCGACCTACTCGGGAAGAATTTCACCATGGATGTGCCAAGTCTGGGCGCTCGCGCTTCAATGTCAATTCCTGCTGGGATTATGCCGAAGATTCCCGTTTTGACGAACGAGCCCTTTCTGGTTGGACTGTCGAAATTGGCGGAAGCAAGAGCGAAGAATGGGATCGTGCTCCCGAGTAGCCTGCCGAGCACTTATATCGTTTTCGATCCGCGAGAAGCTTCCCTTTCTTCAGGCGGCTATTTCCTCACTGCAAGCGCGAGTCTCAAGAATCTCACCACCGATAGCGCCAAAAAGCAGCGCGAACTTGTTCGCAATGAACTTCGGCAGTCAAAACCTGATACCAAACTTGCGGTCGGCGATATTGAAGTCCTTATCGGAGATTTGGCGTTTGGCTCAAACAATGACTTGATCAAAGCGTTTCTCACTGCGGTTAAGACTCTCAAAGAGACAATAGACGACGTGGAAAAGGCCGGGAAAGCGGTCGAGCGTGAGGCGCGCGAATTCGCGAAAGAAACCGGCAAGGCCATCGATGATGGTGGTAAGATCGTGGCCCAGGAAGTAAAGGATTGGCCGAAAGACGTGAAGAGGGAGGTGCTTAATCCAGTCTCGAATGCAGCAGAAGCAGCCGGAGGTGCCTTAAAAGACGCGGCAGGGGCTGTCGGTGGCGCAGCAAAGGACGCAGTTGGCGCGGTTGGTGGCGCCGCGAAGGATGCAGCGGGAGCGGTTGGCGGGACGGCAAAGGGCGCAGGAGGAGCAGTTGTAGGGGGAGTAAAGAAATTGTTCGGTAAGTAGAAGATCCGCTAAACCCCGATTCCGTCATCTATCACCTGCGGAATCTTTCGAATAATCAGGACGCCGAGGGATGCAGCGAAAACCGACGCGGCCAGTAAATAAAGTGTGGGCTGAAATCCAGGATAGGCGGTCAAATGTGGGGAAATGGAGGTGCGGTTCCCATCTTTGTCCAAAGTGCCATACGCCAATCGGTAGTCCTGCCACGCATACCACCGCCAGCCTTCCCTGAAAGGGCGAACGGGAGGCGCACCCACCCGAGTCCCCCAATCTGTGAGCAGATGCCACCCAGCCTTTGAGCTTGGAGCACTTCGTGGATCTACAGCTCCAGCTTCACCGTCCGACACAATCGTCAGATGGTTGAACATTCGACCCACGAAAAAGCCGTACAAAACTGTCGGCAAAACAATCACGCCGACAAACAGCAAAGACCTCAACCAGCGCAACCTCGGCGGAATAGTGTGGCTTCCGATTTGTCCCGGAAAACGCTCACCGTCCATCACGTGGCGTTGGTAAAAATGCATAGTCACATGCAAGGCTCCGAGTGGGAAGAGGAGCAACCAAAGGCTGTTCCCAAGGCACTCGCTGTAGCACAAATTCGGAAGGAACGGCAAATTCACCGGTTTGAACGTTGTGATGCCAGCCAAAACGGTCAGGACAAACCAAAGAGCGAACGCGCCCACTATCCAGACGAGGTGTGCGAGAAAGCCCGCCGCATTGTCGCCTTCTCCATCTACTTTGGCCATGCCGGCGTTTAAAGCCGGTGCGGGCGTTGTTATTTGAGCAGGCATGGTCTCCTTAGCCTTTGCTTGCGCCCTACCCACATTTTTTGATTTCGATTTTTTCTTCATTTCAAGCAGCTGTTCGCAACAATACCAGACGTCCCTAGCAGTTTGAGTGTATCACGTCAGTCCAAACCATTTGCAGGCTCGAGATGTTCCGGATATGCGCAAACGAGGGAACCGGATTCGGGGTTGCCACTCCAAGCACTCGGTTGCGAAAAAGATCCAGGAGCAAATGCGCGGGGTTTATTGCCAGAGCGGAGCGAAGAGATCTTCGGTACTGTCGAGGCAAAGCGCACGGTGGCTTGTCACGTCCAGAGTGTCAGTGACAACTTCTTCAGCCTTCCATCGCCGTTGGCGGACAGAGAGGCTGAGAAGCCTTTCCGTTGACTTCCTTTCCGACGTTGACCACGGGCAAGCTGCGACTGCGCAGAGACCTTCTGAATGAGTTCAGTCTCATCGGCACCGAGGACTCGCGGAAGCCTTTCTCTTCCGAAATCCTTCACGCACACGCACGCCCAATCCGAAAAATGCTACAGTGAAAATGCTACATTGATGCACCTTAAGTAATTTTCACGATTCGCAACTCTCTTCGTTTCAACCACTTGAGATGGTGCGCGATACAGGGTTCGAACCTGTGACCCCTACCGTGTCAAGGTAGTGCTCTACCACTGAGCTAACCGCGCGCTTTGGGAGGGCAGAACGTAGGAGGCACCCCGATGGCGTGCAAGCAGATTTTTCGGGAAAATCGGCGAATTTTTCGCGGGTCTTCACCGACCCGGCTGGATCCCCTTTCCTCTTGCCCGCCAACGGGAAAACTGCTCCGTTAAAGAGTGGGTTTAGACCCCATCGCCTGTGGACTTCTTCAAGATCTACCTGGTTTGCTTCGGAGTTGGGTTTTGCTTTTGCGATGATCAGCCTGCTTTTTGGAGAAATCGTAGGCGGCGGAGGCGGGCATCCCGGAGTGGGCGATCACCCAGGATACTCAGGGCATGGCGGCGGAAGTGATTCCATGCCAGGCATTTCCGTCTTCAGCCCGACATTTCTGGCTTCCTTTCTGACCGCTTTCGGAGGGCTCGGGATGATTTTCTCGCGGGTGCCGGCCACCGCGAGCGTATGGCTGAGCTTTCCGCTGGCTGCGCTGTGCGGCGTGAGCATCGCGGGTTTGGTTCTCGTCACGTTCAACAAGGTCTTTCGCATCACCCAGGGTTCGAGCGAAGGACGGGTGCGCAATCTCATCGGACTCAATGCGACCGTCATCACCCCGATCGCCCCGGGTGGCGTCGGCGAAATCGCCTATGTGCAAGGCGGCACCCGGTACACGGCGCCCGCCCGGTCCCAGGAAAGCTGTCCCATCGCCAGCGGCAGCACCGTTTGCATCGTGCGAGTCACGCCTACGGAATTCTACGTCGCGTGGGTCTAAAAGCTTTTTCCAATTCAAAACCAACCCAAATCCCGATGACTTTACTCCTCCCATCTCTGGCCGTCGCGCCGCTCGGCGGACTTGGCGACGCGGCGCTCATCGCCGGCGGCATCGCGCTCGTCATCTTCTTCTTCGCCTCCATGTGGGCCGGACGTTACCTCAAGGTCGGACCAAATCAGGTGCTCGTCGTCTCGGGCCGCAAGCACCACTATCTCAGCCTCACCGGCGAAGACGGTGTGCGAGGGTTTCGCATCGTGAAGGGTGGAGGCACGTTCATTATCCCGGTCATCGAGCGCGGCGATATCCTGTCGCTCGAGTTGCTCACGATCGATGTCCAGACTCCCGAGGTCTACACAAGCAAAGGTGTGCCGGTGAAGGTGGACGGCGTCGCCCAGGTGAAGGTGAAGGGTGACGATATCTCCATCGCGACCGCGGCCGAGCAGTTCCTGAGCAAGGACACGGCCGAGATCAAGAACATCGCCATGCAGACACTGGAAGGCCATCTGCGCGCGATCCTGGGCACGATGACGGTGGAAGATATCTACCAAAACCGCGATGCCTTCGCGGCAAAGGTGCAGGAAGTGGCCGCCGGGGACATGGCAAATATGGGCCTGGGAATTGTCAGCTTCACGATTCGCGATATCCGCGATTCGCAGGGATATCTCGAAGCGCTGGGCAAGCCGCGGATCTCCCAGGTCAAGCGCGACGCGCAGATCGCCCAGGCCGAAGCGGACCGCGATGCCATGATCCGCAGCGCGCAGGCGCAACAAGCCGGCCAGGAGGCGAAGTTCCTCGCCGATACAAAAATCGCGGAGGCCCAGCGCGACTACAATGCGAACATCGCGCAATACGCTGCCACCGTGAATCAGAAGAAAGCCGAAGCCGACCTCGCTTACGACCTCCAGAAATTCAAGACCGGCCAGCTCGTGAAGGCGGAGGAAGTGCAGGTGGCGATCGTGGAAAAGCAGAAGTTCATCGAGCTTCAACAGCAGGAAATCCTGCGCAGACAGCGCGAACTGGAAGCCACCGTGCAAAAGCCCGCGGATGCGGAGCGGTATCGCGTCGAGACGCTGGCCAACGCTACGAAATTCCAGATCCAGACGGAAGCCGCCGGCGCCGCCGAAGCGGCGAAAACGAAGGGTCTTGCCAATGCCGAAGTCGCCAAAGCGGTCGGCATCGCCGAAGCCGAAGCGCAAAAAGCAAAAGGCCTGGCTGAGGCCGCGATTATCGAAGCGCAAGGCGGCGCAACCGCGGAAGCGATGCGGCTGAAAGCGGAGTCGTATAAGCAGTACAACGAAGCCGCGGTGATCGAGCTCATCATTCGCGTACTGCCGGAGATCGCCGGAAAGATCAGCGAACCGCTCTCGAAGATGGACAAGATGGTGGTAATCAATGGCGGCGGCAGCGATTCAGCCGGCGGTGGAGGCGCGAGCAGATTGACCGGCGACATCACGCAGATCATCGCGCAATTGCCGCCGATCCTAGAAAGCCTCACCGGGGTGAAATTCGAAAAGCTCATGCAGCAGATCCCGGCGCTTCGCCAATCAGTCGAGGCCAGCCGGGGCGATACGCCTGCTCCGAATGGGGAAAACCATTTGGGAATTAGGAATTAGGAGTTCGCATTTGGTTCGGGATTCGGACGCACATGTTGCGGTGGCGTGCGGCAGACGCCGATGCATGTAACGCTGCGACCGTTACACGTTGGCTGCCATTACTCGGAAATCTATGGTCACTGCCAAAAAATGAGCCGCCAACCAACCCGCGACAGGCTGATTGGCGGCCGTTTACCCGACAGTGTTGATTTACCGTGGAGCGGCGACCCTCACGGTACCGGTGAATTCGTCCCCAAGTGTCTTGGTAAAGTTCAGCGACATGTAGCCAACCCCAGCGCCTCCCGTGAGCTGGCCCGTACCGTCATTCGAGATGAAGAGAAAGTGGAATTGGTCTCCCGCCCCGCCGCCTCCTCCCGCGGACGCTGTGGTTTGCACCGCAGGCAGAAGCAGGCCGATGAGATAGCCGGTCAACTGGTTCCCACGCTGATCGGAAATGGTGATCGGTCCGCTCCAGTGGGCATTGTCAATATACGGAAGGAGTCCGGAAACCATCGAAGCATCTCGCAGGAGATAGCTGTTTCCAGTGCGGACGCTGCCGTCGCAGAATCCGGCGAGTGCGGCTGAATTGCTCGCGTTACCGATGTTAATAGAGCTGGACCCGTCGAAAGACAGACTCAGCGTCCCTGCCGGTCCTCCACGGCTGAGCATCACAGCCTGATTGAAACTGACCGAAATCTTGCTCACATCTTCTCCACCCACGCCGAACTGCATCTCGCGGCTGAACTCGGTAAGAATCGGCCCGATCACCGAGGCCCCAACTCCATTGTAACGAAGGATCTCGTCCACCGTGACTTTTCCATCACCATTCGTGTCAAGAGCCGCGAAGCCCTTGCGCAATCCGCCCGACGTCATTAAGGCACGACCGACGGCGACTGGATCGGCACCCTGCGTGTTCCCGATCAATTGCGTGATGCCCTGGCCGGCGCTCGTGAGCAGCCTATATTTTACGCCGTCAAAGACTCCCGCCGCATCGGCGTCAGGATACGCAAGGACCTTTCCGGTCTGGTCCATGCGGAGATCCACGCTGCTGGTAAGGCCAGGCACCGCCGGCTTGGCAAATGCCGTGAACACGGAACCATCTCCGATCGAAGCGATCTGGAATTGAAACCCATGCGCGGCGCCACTTGGAAATTGCGCGTCGAGCCCCAGGGCGCTAAGCGACGAGGCATACGCCGCATGCGCTTTGAAGTAGGATTGCTCCGCCGTGAAGATGGTCGTCATATCTCCGGCGGCCGCCTGCCGATTCGCCGCCTCTCGCACCTTTTGCACTGCCGGAAGCAGCAACCCGATCAGAATTGCGATGATCGCGATCACCACCAGAAGTTCGATTAATGTAAAGCCGCGCCTCCACTCCGATTCGGGAAGGCGACGGGTTTGTGTGAGTACTTTCATAGCACTCATTCATTGGGATTCCGCACCGGGTTGTGACATTTGGCGCCGCTTACCGAACATCACGATCCGTCCTACACTGCTGTTTTTCAGCAACTTGCGCTATCATTTACAGCGGGTCTCAGCCGTTGAATGTTGGCAGTTTCGCGTTGGGAGTTGGTTGTTTTCTCCCCCTCTCCCATAGGCCCCATCCGTCCTATGAGTCCCATTATAAAGCGCCGCTCTCGGATCACGCACTTTTCTCTTTCCACGCGCCTCTTCTACTCCACGCCTTCAAACGGCGGGACGCCGCTTCCACTCTAGCCGTGCAATTGCAAATGGCCGCATCGTGCAACAACAATGCGAAATATTCGCAAAAGATAACAAATCCGAGAGAAACTATATGCGGGCTTCCGCATAGCTAATGAGGTCGACATCGCATTGATAACAAATCGAGGGATTCTCAGGACGCTTGTACGACCGCCCGTATACACTTCCCCCTGTACACATACCGTTTCTTATCGCGGCGAGGTCGGTATTGATGCGGATGGATTTTCGGTATTTCCCACCGCCGGAGCCGGATTGTGAGTTGCTAAGGTCTGCTCGCGAATGAGACGGAACACACTCCACGCCTTTACACTCCTGGAGGCAATGGTCTCCATTGGAGTCCTTGGCAGCGGCGCAGCCTCTGCCATTGCTTGCCTACTGCAGCTGAATTACAACGCGACGCTTTCCCGTTTGAAAACGGGGGCAGGCACCGTGGCGCAGAATCAGATCGACACGATTCTTTCGATCCAGCCGTACAATCCGCAGTACAATCAAATCCCGCCGCAACTGGCGGTCGGGATCACTCTGACTGGCAGTCCGCAGAACCCTACGGTCCCGATTTACACCGATCCCGTCTCCGGCACCGTGGTCGTCTATGGATGGGTCGTTACCAACGTCAGCGATACTAACCAATCGGTCAGCGGCGTGAATCTGAATCTCCGGCAGGCAAACGTGAGCGTCTTTTATACCTTCCGCGGCAAGACTTATCAGGTGCAGATGAACACGCTGCGAGGATCCGATATTTAACACCGATCCGATATCAGAAATGAAAGTAAGATCCTTTTCAAACGCCTTCACGCTGGTGGAAATGGTAGCGGCCCTGGGCATCAGCGGCCTCGTTGCTACCATCCTTCTCCAGACTCTCTGGAATGGCGCCGTTCTTTTCGCAAAGAACTCGGCGATCAATATCGCGCACCAACAAGCCCGAGTCGGAGTGATGATGATCGAGAATGACCTTCACAGTTCCACTTCCGTCCCACAGCTGATCGACGCAAATCGCAATCCAATCAGCGGTCTCGGCCCGGCTCCCGGCATCGCCTTCCACAGTTTCGCGGGTGGTCCATACCAGGTGGCTCCCGGCGACTACATGCCGACCCAGAATACGATCTCGGTTCTCGCCAGTGGAGGCACTCCTCCGGCCGTAAATCAGCGGCTGAATATCGAGACACATAACGTCGAACTTTATATCACCGCGGTCGCAGCCACGGGCGGGAAGTACACACTGACCCTTTCCGGAAATTTGCCGAATGAGGTGAACACAACCTTGATGGGACAAGCGGTCAATATCCCCTGCTTTACCACCGAACAGGCGGCCTATCTGGTCCAAGGCTCGCAGTTACTCAAGTATCCGAAACGCGGCAGCAGCAACTTCATCGTGCTCTCGCAGGGCATTACTTCCGCGACTCCCTTCTCCATTCCGCAGACGCAGGCTGGAGCGCCTTACAATCGATTCGTCGCTGCCGTGAATCTCGTTTGCGCGGATGCCGCGGTGGCCCAACTCGATTTCAAATCGGCGAATATGTACCTCAACTCCATGGTTCCCTACCGGTCACGGCTGACCCAGACGCAGTAAATTCCAGGACGATGAGAAGACTCCCTCACAATTCAGGCGGTTCGTCGCTCATGGCAGTCATGGTCATCCTGAGCATGCTCGTGGTGCTCGGGCTTTGCGCGCTGAGCGAAACCATGTCCATCGCCAGGAATGTCGAACGAAGCAATACGTTGCGCGCAGAGCTCGATCTGGGCGACGGTGCACTGGATTACGCCTTTGGTTACTGGCGACAGATTTGCCGGATGAAAACGAACGTCAGCCGGCCTGGAAACGACTTCGCAAATCTGCCGGTGCCCACTGCCAGCATGTTTAGCGGTGTGACAAATTTCACTGCCCAAAAGTCGCCCAATGCCGACCCAAACCACCCCTCGGTGGTATTGGCAAATTTCCAGATTCAGGCGACGGATCCGGAAGGAAATATCATCGATCAATCGGCCACGCCACCGTCCGGCGTGGGAATGTCCGTGGGTACGCAAAGTGTCTACTATGTGGCCAGCGCGGACGTGACTCTCCCCACCCAGGGGAAACCGCTCACCACCAAGCTCCGCCGCGTTTTCCAGAAGCAGATCATATCCCCGTGGAACTACGCCATTTTCTATGTGGACGATCTGGAAATCGCTCCGTCACCTCCGATGACGATCACCGGCTGGGTGCAGTCGAACAGCAGCGTTTACACACCGCACAACACACTCACCTTCGCCAGCAAGATGAACTACGCGAACGACTGGTACATCGGCTTCAAGCCTGGCGACTCGACCCATCCTGAAACGCCCACCACACCCTCCTGGCCTTCCAATCTTCCGCCCACCCGGGAACAGGCGGCTCAGCCTTACGGACTCGATTCCAGCCAGATTTTCAGCACCACGGACACGAATCCAAACAACGACTCTTACCGGGAGATCGTTCAGCAACAGGTCGCCGGCTTCACGGACCCATTTACGAATCTGACAGATCCGTTGAATCCGATGAAAGCCCGCTACTACGATCAAGCGGACATCAAAATCATTGTCGGCGCCGCTGGTGTCTATACGATTCTCGATAACAATAACAACGTGATCGGCCAGCCTCCGCTGATTGGGCCTAATTTGAACCCCAATCCGAACGCCACGGCCATCTACAATACCTACTCGTCGGCAATTACGACGAATCAGACGATCCAGGACAATCGCGAGGCGGCGAAGGTCACTTTGACGACGCTCGACATCAGCAAAATCTACGCGGCTTACAAAACCGGAGGTGTGCTGGCAAACACCGGATTTCAAGGGATCATCTACATGACGGATACCACCGCTGCCGCGGCTCCTTCAAATCAGCGTCGCGCCATGCGGTTGAAAAATGGGCAGTTCATCCCACCCGGAGGCCTGACCATTGCCTCCGATGATGGAATCTATGTTCAGGGAGACTTCAATACCGGTGCGAGCGGCACGACTCTTCCTCCCTCGGATGCCTCCGGCTCCAGCAATGATCCCACCAAACCAGTAGTGAGCGGTTACACAAAGCAATCGTGTGCCATTGTGGGAGACGCGGTGATGATCCTGAGCAATAACTGGAAAGACACGAATTCCACTTTGGCCGTCGCCCGCCGTGCCGCCACGAATACGACAGTAAACTCGGCGATCATCTCCGGCATTGTCCCCACCGGCACCGCCGGTGGAAACTACTCCGGCGGCGCGGAGAATTTCCCCCGTTTTTTGGAGGACTGGTCCAGCAGCATCTTTACCTATTACGGGAGCATGGTGGAATTATACACCAGCAGCTATTTCACCGGGGTCTGGGGAACGACAAACGTGTACAATCCTCCCACGCGGAAGTGGTACTTCGACACGATGTTCTATAAGACGCCGCCACCCGGAACACTGACCCTCGTTCTCTACAACAAGGGTCGGTGGTTCAGACAATGACCACGAGGAAATTTCAAGCAATGTGCAAGGCTTTCATCCGGGTCCAAAGCGTCGTGTTCGCCCTCTGCGCGGTTCAAGGTTTGGAGGCATCGACGATCGATCTCACTCCCATACCGGAGACGTACCAAGTCGAAGGTGTGACACGAAAAATCGTCGGGTTCCGGACCGAAGATAAACCGGTACTTTACAGCCCGCCGTGGAAATTAAACGGCGCCGCGGACGAGGCGACTTTCACGATCGACGAACCCCGTTCCTCGGCGCGAATCAGAAGGATTCCGCTGAAAGCGCCACTCAATCTGGAAGACGAAGAAGCGATCAAGGAGTGGGTCGTCAAGAGTCTTCCCCAAGGATCGGATAACATCTCGGTCGAGACGATCGAAAAGAATCCGGTGGAGATCGATGGAAAGCCCACGATCGAGGTGATTTTGACTTACGGTCTGTATGGCCTGTTCCAGCGCCAGAGTGTTCTTCTCTGCCAGCACACCGTAAAAGAAGAGACAGACCTCATCGTCTTCGAATTAAGCTGCCCGCCAGCGAGATTCGACGCGTTGCATCGGCTGTTGCAGAAGAGCCTCTACTCGATAATGGGGTTTTAGGGGGGACACTTGGAAGCGGCTTCCCGCCGCTTGTGTGCGTGGAGCGGAGGCGGGCGTGTGACCTGAGGGCAACGCTATATGATGGGACGGATGGGACTCATAGGACTAATGGGACCTATGGGAAGGAGAGAAAACTCCCAACTACCAACGCTAAACTACCAACGTTCAATGAAGGTGAGTTCGATGGACGGCGCGCCTCTTCTTCGTCATCTACGTAACGTCCTCGTCGAATAGAGTTGAGACCACGCGCCCCGTATCCACAGGGAGCGGGTCGCAACGGAACATTTAGATGTTGGTAGTTTGGCGTTGGGAGTTGGGAGCTTTCTCTCCCTCCCATAGGTCCCATCTGTCCTATGAGTCCCATCCGTCCCATCAAATAGCGCCTCCATCTCCACACCGCTTCCACTATGCCTATATCCTTTTCGCCAGCCGTTCCGTCAGTCGCTCGAGCGCCGCGGAGTGGTCCAGCGGATCAAGCCGGACGTCGAGCAGGCAAAAGCTTTCGCGATGTTGCGTCGCCGCTTTCAGCGCGTCGTCGAGTTGCGACTCCGTCTCCACAAGAAATCCGCGTCCCGCTCCAAACACCTCGGGCAGACGATGGTAATTCCAGCGCAGAATATCATTGAACGGCCCCTCATGCATATGTCGCTCGGTACCGTAGCCGGCGTTATTCAGCACGATCACCACGGGATTCAACCCGTACCGCACGAGGGTCGAAAGCTCCATGCCGGTCATCTGAAAGGCCCCGTCACCGACCAGGACGAGTGGACGCAATTCCGGGCGGGCGGACTGTGCGCCGACCGCCGCCGGGACGGCAAATCCCATGGAGGCATAGTAAGCCGGCCCCAGAAACTCCGTGCGCCGGTGGATAAATAAGTCGCTCGCCCCAAAGAGCGCATCGCCAACATCGGCGATCACCAGGGTGTCGTCGGTCAGATATTCGTTCACTCGTTCAAAGAGCCGGGAGACCGTTACCTTTTCTCCGTTCGCCCCGGGAGCGAAACCCTGCGGCAATACCGGATGAGGAATCGGCCCCGCATCGCGGCGTTCGATGCCCGCCGCCAGCAATCCCCGCATGAAATCCTTAAACCGCACGTTCTCAAACGAATGATGCCGGATCGTCATCCGCTCACTGGTGGCGTAGATGGATTTCTTCGGATCCAGCTTGGCTGTGTAAATACCAAGATTGATATCTGTCATGAAGAATCCGAGCAGGATGACGCAGTCACTCGCTTCCACATACTCACGCACGGCGTCGCGCCCCATCGCACCTTCGTAGATCCCCAGGTAGCGCGGGTGCTGCTCGGAAATCACCGATTTGCCGAGGATGGTCGCGGCGACGGGAATGTTTGTCTGCTCGATGAGTTTGAGCAATTCATCCTGCAACCCGAAGCGGTGGACCTCGATATCCGCGAGGATCACCGGTTGCTTCGCGGCATTGATCATGGCGGTCGCTTCCGCGAGTACTTCTTCGAGCGCCTGAGGATCGCTCGTCTCGTGAACTTCCGGTGAACGGTAATCGGCCCGTCCCTGGACCGTGACCATATCTCGCGGCAACTCGAGATAGACCGGGCGCTTGTAACGTGCCGCCGCATGCAGCACGCGATCGATCTCAGCCAGCGCCGTGTCCGGATTATCGAGAACCGCGGAAGCAACCGTGAGCTCCTCGAAAACTCGCCGCTGTGTGTCGAAATCACGCACCTTGTGATGAAGCAACGGATTCGTCTCCCGTTCCCCCACTCCCGGCGCGCCGGAAATGACCACGACTGGTGACTTCTCCGCAAAGGCTCCCGCAGTTGCATTCGCAACTTTCAACCCTCCCACGCAGTACGTGATGCACACTGCTCCCAGTCCGCGCAAGCGTGCATAAGCATCTGCGGCAAATCCCGCACCCTGCTCATCGCAAGTTGTCACCACCTTCATCCTGCTCTTCAAAAGCTGATCGTAAAAACCGAGCACGTAGTCACCGGGAATGCCAAAAACGTGATCCACACCGCGTGCTGAAAGCCGTTCGATCAAGTGCTCGCCGATCTGTTTTCCGGGATTCATGGGAGAAACGTACGCCTTTCCGTGGCGCTTTCCAAGTCGACCGCATTTTTCCAGCGGACTCTTTTCGAATTCATCGACTTTTCATCATGAATTCGCAAAGCGTTCGATAACTCTTCATCGCCAGCCGGCACGATCGCCTCCATGCGACTCCTGCACCTTCGAAGCTTTGTGCGTTTGATACCTGTCCTTTGGTTGAGTGCTCACTCCTTCGCCGAAGATTCGCCAGCGCCTCCGGCTCCTCCCAAACTTGACAATACATTTGTCACCATTCCGTACTCCGAACTGCGAGGGCTCTGGGAGGCGGCAAATGCCAGATCGACACCGGCACCAGCGTCGGAGAAGAAACCAGAAGCTCCGCCCTTCCCTTTTCTCGTCGATTTGGTGGATTGCAAGGTCCAGCTTGGGGTGGAATTCACTCAAGTCGATATCGACTATGAGGTGGAGAAACTGACCACCGAATGGCAGTCGATCCTGCTTCTCGACGGCAATGCCCGCTTGTCCTCCACGGAGCCGAAGGAGGCCACGGTCATATGGAATAACGGCTACTCATTGCTGCTCCGGACACCAGGCAAGTCAGTCGTAAAGCTTCATCTTCTGGCACCGGGAACGCAGGCGTTGACTAGAAATGGCGGACTTCATCTAAAGCTTCCGGCGGCTGCCGTGAAGAAGCTGCTCGTCTCCGGAGTTCCGCAGGATTCGTCCGTGCGCGCTAACGGAGTTACGATGCCTGAAATCAAGAATGGCGAGACATCCACCGCGCTGAACGGGACCGAGGGCGAAGCGGTCGTGGAAGTAACCACCCACGAAGTCGCAGCGCCGGAGCCGCCGGAACTGCCCAGCCATTGGCAGATCCAAACCCAGATCCTCACCGCTTATGAAGAAGGCTGGCTTCATTTGAAAAATCGAGTCTTCGCCCGCGCGGATGGCGGCTCGGCGGTGAACGCGCAAATCCTGCTGCCCGGCAACGCCACAGCGATCAAACTCACCGGTGAAGACCTCACCGAATGGAGCCCCGCCACGAGCGATGATGGCCACCGGAAAATCAATGTCCGCTGGAAAACTCGCGGTATGCTCGATCGCCAGTTGAACCTGGAGTATTCCATTCCTCAATCTCCGCTCGCGGAACAGTGGAAGATCGAAGGCCCGGAATCCGCCGACGGCCTCGAATCCAAGGCATTCCACGTCGTGCTGCCCGGAGACGGACTGGAATTGAAAGGCGAGGGCCTGAAATCGGCCATTGAATCCCATCGCCTTCCACCCTGGATGAGGGAGGATGTCGGCACCGCCCGCTTCGTCTCGGCGGACGGACCCGCCGTGCTGACCTTGCAAACACACTGGCTGCCCGAAATTCCAACGGCGGAAGCAACCGTGGAAACCGCAAACTGCACCACGCGTCTCGTGTCCGATGGCGGCATCCGTGCGCAGGTCACTTACACTATCTCCCATCAGGCTCCGATGGCGTGGAAGCTGGAACTTCCAAATGATGTCCTGCTCCTGGCTTGCGAAATCGACGGGCACAGAGCGAATCCGTTGCAAAGATCCCAAGGCGTCGTGGAAATCGATCTGCCCGCGCCGACCACCACGAAAAGTCAGAGCAATGTCCAGCTCGTGTACACCATGCGGACAAAGCCAATCGATCCGGTCTCGGGCGAAATCGGCATCGAGTTACCCCGGACCGATCTGTTTATCGAACATATCGACTGGAGCATTTCCATCCCGCCCACTTACGAGCCGACCGCAGTGAATGGAAACCTCTCCATTGCCCCAAGTCCAAGCCCTGGACCGAAGGGCGAGGAACAAACGATCCACCTTCGCAAAGACCTCTGCCGCGGCGAGCGCCCGGCGGTGGATATCTATTACCAGCGGCTCGGTATCGATAAGTAAACCTGCCCAACCACACCACCTATGATGTCATTCAAACGTCTTCTCGCCATCGGAACGATCGCCGTGTGCACCACGGTGTGCTGGGTCATTCTTGCCGGCGCGATCAATTTTCGCTCGAACACCAGCCAGGCCCAGCTCTTTGAGGAAGTCGGAAGAAACTGGGGACCTGTTCTCCATCAGCAACGGCCCATTTTCTACTATGAAGCCCCCACGCAGGGCATGCCGGTGCGGGAAATCCTTCCCTTGAACAGCACTATTTCGGTGAAGTTGAGTTACGACCCGAAACGAAAAGGTCTGCTCTGGTACCGGACTTACCTGGCGGATTTCCATGCCGAATACGTGATCAAGAATCCGACACCGATCACTCAGACGGTCTACGTCAGCTATCAGTTTCCGTCACAGGAAGGACGCTACGATGCCTTTTCGCTCACCTTCGGCGAGAAAGCGGCCGACCGTCCGCCAGTGAACGGTGTGCTTCGGGAGTCAGTCCGCCTGGAGGCAGGTCAGCAAACCACGCTTTCCATCGCGTACAAGGCGCCGGGGATGAACGAATGGAGTTATGTCTTCGGAGACCACGCCCGGGTCCAAAATATGAAGTTCACGATGCAAACGAACTTCGCCGCAATCGATATCCCCGCGGATGCCGAATCCCCCACTTCGCGCGTCGATAACAACGGCGGCTGGACATTGCACTGGAACTACACCGATGTCCTCGGCGCCAAGGCAATCGCCATGGCCATGCCGCACGTCACAAATCCCGGCGATGTCGCCGGACGCATGACGCTCTTTGCGCCGATCTCCCTGCTCTTTTTCTTTTCGGTACTCATCATGACAGCCGTCCGTAACCGGACCGATCTGCACCCGATGAATTACTTCTTTTTGGCGGCGGGTTGCTTCGCGTTCCAGTTGCTCTTTGCCTATCTAGTCGATCTCATGCCGATCCGCTTTGCCTTCCTCATCGCGGCTGGCATCTCTCTCCTGCTCGTGAATAGCTACCTGTGGCTGGCGGCAGGCCCTCGCTTCGCGGTGATCTCCGCCGTTGCTCAATTCGGATTCATGGTGCTGTTCTCGTTCAGCTTCTTTTTCGAAGGGCTCACCGGCATCACTATCACCATCGGTTCCGTCGTCACGCTCGCGCTGCTCATGGTCTTCACCGCACGGATCAAATGGGCAGAGGCGTTGAGTTCAGTTCGCTCTCCGCTTCCGAAAGCTTCGTGAAATTGGCCTGATTCGGACCTCATCCATTGATCCGGGTCCGCTTTTCCGATAGGATGAACCCGTGCCTCTCCCTCCATGAAATCGAGCGTCCTGGTCGTCGAAGATGAACCTTCGATTCTCGACAATATCCTCTACTCTCTGGAGACGGAAGGGTTCGAAGCTCGCGGCTGCGGCACGGGCGCCGATGCACTGGCCGCACTGCGCAGCACAGCGTTTCACCTCATCGTACTCGACGTCGGACTTCCCGATACCCAGGGCTTCGAACTCTGCAAAGAGATCCGCAAGTCTTCCTCGGTGCCGATCATCTTCCTGACCGCCCGGGCATCGGAGCTCGACCGCGTGGTCGGCCTGGAAATCGGCGGCGACGACTATGTGGTCAAGCCCTTCAGTCCGCGGGAACTGAGTGCGCGTGTGAAGGCTGTGCTGCGCCGGACGCGCCCCGTTCCGGCCGGAGATCAACCGGAAGCCCGGAAGAATGCCGGCCCATTCCGCATCGATGAAGACCGCGCGCAGATCTTCTTCCGTGAAACAGCGCTGCCCCTGTCTTCCACGGAATTCCGGCTCCTACGGGTCCTTTGCGAAAAACCGGGACGCATCTACTCCCGCACCCAGCTCATGGAGATCGCCTGGGAGGATCCCGGAGCCGCTCTCGAAAGAACTGTCGACGCCCATATCAAGAGCGTTCGGGCCAAGATCAAAGAAATCGATCCGGAAGCAGACCCGATCGAAACGCATCGCGGCTTCGGATATGCCTTGCGCGAAGGTTAGCCAGATAGAAACGCGGCGATGAGCACGACTACCCGTATCCTCGTCGCCTTTCTCATTCTTTCCGCGGTTGCGCTGGATGTCGTGCTTCACCCGTTGCTGCATCGCGTGGAGCGCCAATATAATGAAGCGGCTGAGGAACCGATGGTAGATATCGCCAGGCTCATGGCAGCGCTTCTCGAGCAAAGCATCACCGAAAAAGGCGAAATCGATCCGGCACCGCTACGCGCCGCTTTTATCGCGGCTCAATCCAGGCGCTTCAATGCGAAGATTTACAATCTCACAAAGCGCAACATCAGTACGAACGTCTATGTCACGGACCGGACCGGCAAGGTGCTTTTCGATTCCGAGCGCGGGCATGCCGAGGGATTGAACTACAGCACGCGGAGGGATGTGAAACTCACGCTGCTCGGCGAATACGGAGCACGTTCGAGCCTGGCCAACTTATCGGATCCAAACTCTTCCACGATGTATGTGGCCGCCCCTGTTCTTCATGACGGGGAGATCGCCGGCGTGGTTAGCGTTTCGAAGCCCGAATATAGCATGCAGACTTTCGTCAACGAAACGCGAACACAGATTCGCCTCCTGGCCGGGCTCTTCTTTGTCCTCGTCATGCTCGGGGCCATTCTCGTGACAAATGTGTTCTCGCGGCCGATTCGAAAACTCACCGCCTACGCGCATGCAGTGGCCCGCGGCGAACGGGCCGCTGCTCCACCACTGGGCGCACCCGAGATCGTGCAGCTCGGGCGCGCCTTCGAAGAAATGCGCGATGCGCTGGAAGATCGCGAGTATGTGCAGACCTACGTCCGCACGCTGACTCACGAAATGAAGAGCCCGCTCTCCGCCATCCGGGGCGCCTCGGAACTTCTGCAGGACCCGATGCCCGAAGCGCAACGGGCAAAATTCCTCGCCAATATCGAGGCCGAATCAAAGCGTCTCGGCACACAGATCGATCGGTTACTCGCACTCTCCGCGATCGAAAGCCGCAAGCGACTCGAGAAGCGGGAGTCCGTCCCACTTTCCGACCTGGTTTCCGGAGTTTGCGCATCGTTGAGAGCTTCCGCCGAGGCCAGATCGCTCACCATCGCTTTTGAGTCAAAAGCCGACCTGGTCATCTCCGGCGAATCGTTTCTCATCGAGATCGCCGTATCCAATCTTGTCCAGAATGCGATCGATTTCTCTCCGCCGGGCGGCGTGATCGAAGCGTCGGTCATTCAGGAAGGCCCGGACGCGCTCGTCGTTGTCTTGGATGAAGGTCAGGGCATTCCCGCATACGCCCTTCCCCGTCTTTTCGATCGCTTTTACTCGCTTCAACATCCGTCCACCGGGAGAAAGAGTTCCGGTCTCGGGCTATGCTTTGTCCGCGAGGCTGCGGAGTTACATGACGGAGAAGCTACGGTCCGCAATCGAACCGATCGGGTTGGCGCACGGGCCGTCCTGAGTCTTCCTTTGACGGCGAGTCCGGGTGCCGCGCGGAGCAGCAAAGTAGTCTGATGGAACTAATAGGATGGATAGGACTCATGGGACCTATGGGAAAGCCGCGGGCGGTCGAGAAGCCGATAGAGAGAAGCTTCTCCGCGGCAGTTGACCTCCCCGTCACCCGATTGACACAATTGCACTCTGGCCTTTCTGCAACGGGCATGTATCCCGTGCAGCAGCCGCGCGTTAATTGAAACACCATTGCCATGAAACGGCTTTTGCTCATCGATGCAGTTGAATTCCCGCCAGAAAAGGCAGCCCATCCGCTTTCGGATGTCGGGAACTGGTTCGGACGGTACTGCACCACTTTGCCGGATGTTGATTTTCACTCCATCCCGGCGAGCCATCCCGATCTCGAAACGCAAGCGGCCAAGGCCGATGGCGTGATCCTCAGTGGTTCGCCGCGCGACGCCTGGAGCGACGAGCCCGCAATCCTCCGGCTCGTCGGTTTGCTTCGCGTTGCGGTGAATAGCGGGCAGCCAGTGTTTGGCGTCTGTTTCGGTCACCAACTCCTCGCCCGGGCATTTGGCGGAAAAGTCGAGCGGAACCCGGCCGGATGGGAGATCGGACTTTCGGATGTGACCCTCACCACCGCCGGGCATCAGTGTGGTCTTTTTGCCGGTCTGCCCTCTCCATTGCGCGTCATTGAAAGCCATCAGGATGCGGTTCTCACCCTTCCGCCCGATGCGACCCTGCTCGGCAGCACCGCCCACAGCTCCATCCAAGCCTTCGCTCTTGGCGATCGTACTTTCGGGGTTCAGTTCCATCCCGAGATGAATGGCGACATCCTGCGGCACCTTTGGTCCGGAAGGCGCGATCGTGTCCGACCATTGGTGCCATTCGATCTGGACGCGGCGCTCGATTCTGTCGGGGAAACACCCGACGCCGCACGTCTCTTCGCAAATTTCACCGCTCTCATCACTCCATGATCTCCTCCTTTTCCTTTCCCACCCCTATTCTTCACGGCGTCGGTTCGCTCGATGAACTGCCGGCGCGCCTCGTGCAGCTCGGCGTGAAGCATCCGCTCATCGTCACCGATCGCGGACTCCTGGCCACGGACGCATTTGCCCTGCTTCGCAAGCTGCTTCCGGAAGAAACGCCCGTCTTTTCGGATGTCCACCCGAATCCCCTGGCCGTCGATGTCATCGCCGGAGCCGCCGCCTGGCGTGAAGCAAAATGCGACGGCATCATTGGCTTCGGAGGCGGCAGTGCCCTGGATGTCGCCAAGATCATCCGCGCCGCTGTCACTCATTCCAACAAGCATTGGCAGGAGCTCACCTGGCAGGATCATCCGGGCGATCTTCCCCCATTTATCGCGATTCCCACGACGGCCGGCACCGGCAGCGAAGTGGGGCGCAGTTCGGTGATTACCTTTCAGAAAACAAAGCGCGTCATCTTTCATCCGGCCCTGCTCGCGAAGCTGGTCATCCTCGATCCGCGTGTCACCGCCGGCCTTCCGCCGAAACTCACCGCCGCGACCGGTGTGGATGCCCTCACCCACTGCATCGAATCCTATACCTCACCGGTCTTCCATCCGCTTTGCGACGCCATCGCGCTTGAGGGAGCACGCATCGCTTTCGAGCATCTGCCCCGTGCCGTGGAAAATGGCTCGGATCTCGAGGCGCGCGGCATGATGCAAATCGCCGCAGCCATGGGAGGCATCGCTTTCCAAAAGGATCTCGGCGCCACTCACTCGCTTTCTCATCCGCTCTCCGCGCACTTCAGCCTGAACCATGGTCTGGCCAATGGCCTGTGCCTGCTTCCGGTCATGCGTCTGAACGCGGAGCGCAAACCTGGCGTTTATCGGCGCGTCGGCATCTCTCTCGGACTTGCCGACACCTCGGATGCAGCGGTCATCGCGGCCACTGAGACCCTGCTGACACGGATCGGCATCACCGGCGGACTTCATCCTCACGGTGTGGATGAGGCTTCTCTCGGGATGCTCGCCGACGCCGCATTTGCCGATAGCTGTCACGCGACTAACCCCGTTCCAGTCACTCGGGACGACTTACTCGCTCTCTATCGCGCCGCCCTCTGAGACTCGTTTCCAACTTCAGAATGCCCTGATCCATGCCAGCCATCCGCATCGAAGAACTCACCGGCTCTCTCCTCGACGGCAAAATCCAGTCCGGCACCGAGCCGCAAAAACTGGTCAATCCCGCCACGGAAGCCGCCTTTCACCAGGTTGCAAAAGCGCGCATCGCCGATGTCTACGCAGCCGCGCACACCGCGCAAAGCACATGGGAAAATGGCTGGCGCGATCTCACTCCCGGCGCGCGTGCGGAGCTGCTGCATAAGCTGGCCGCGCTCATCGAACATCATGCTGCAGAACTCGGCGCGCTCGATTCGGTCAGTATGGGCAAACCCCTTGGGGCAGCCCGCGGCGAAGTCATGGCCGGCGCCCGCACTTTTCGCTACTACGCCGGGGCGATCGGCATGCCGCATGGCGAGGTGATTCCGGTCTCGCGCGGCGGGATCGATTTCACGCTACGGCAACCGTTGGGCGTCGTGACGTGCATCGTCCCCTGGAATTTCCCATTCGCGATCGCTTGCTGGAAAGTAGCGCCGGCATTGGCCGCAGGAAATTGCGTGTTGCTCAAGCCCTCGGAGTTATCTCCGCTCGGAGCGCTGGCTTTGGGACTGCTCGCACTCGAAGCCGGGTTTCCTCCGGGCGCGCTGCAGGTGCTCTGCGGCGAAGGAAAAGAAATCGGAGATACACTCGTCGGACATCCATTGGTCAGGAAAGTTTCATTCACGGGTTCAACCGCCGTCGGCCGGCACGTCATGCAGACGGCGGCACATGATTTCAAGCGCCTCTCGCTCGAACTCGGCGGCAAATCTCCCAACATCGTCTTCGCGGATTCCGATTGGGAAAAGGCTGCCGATTCTGCTCCCTGGTCCGTCTTTGATAATACCGGCCAGGATTGCTGCGCCCGCTCGCGAGTCTTTGTGGAGCGGTCCATTTATGAGCCGTTTATCGCGCGTTTTGCCGAAGCCAGCGGGAAGCTGAAGGTGGGCAATCCCGCAGCGGAAGGCACCGATCTCGGCCCACTCGTCTCGGCAGAACGCCGCTCCGCGGTGGAAGCTTATCTCGCCAGTGCCCGCGCGCTGGGCCGCACGATCGTATGTGGCGGCGATCGTCCGGCCGGCAAAGGATTCTATCTCAATCCCACGATCATCACTGGCGTCGAAACAGCGGACCCCTGCTGGCAGGAAGAGATCTTCGGCCCGGTCGCCTGCGTACGACCGTTTGACGATGAAGAATCCATGATCCACGAGGTTAATGCCTCTCCGTATGGTTTGAGTGGATCTCTCTGGACTCGTGATATCAGCCGCGCCCTGCGTGTCGCACGCCGGATCGAGGCCGGCGTCGTCAGCGTTAACTGCCATAATAGCGTCCATACCGAAGCGCCCTTTGGTGGTTTCAAGCACAGCGGGCTCGGGCGCGATCTCGGTCTCGCCGCCCTCGAAGGTTACACCGAGATCAAGAATATCTATATCGCCGAAAGTTAACGTTCGCACCGGTTACGCTCGATTTACTTACTCTCTCGAACCACCATGAACAGCGACGAATTGCTGACAAAAATCCAGGACGGAATCATCGACACCGTTCAGGTAGCCGCTCCCGACATGCTGGCCCGGCTCGTAGGCAAGCGAGCGACCGGCGATTTCTTCGCACGCGAACTCGCGAATAGCACGACCCACGGCTGCAACTATCTCTTCGCGGTGAATATGGAGATGGACCCACAGGATGGTTATCGTCTCGCCAACTGGGATGCCGGTTTTGGGGACTTTGAAATGCGTCCGGATCTTGGCGCCACCTATCTGCTGCCGTGGGAAGAGGCTAGCGCGCTGGTTTTCTGTGACTTTCATCATCACGATGGAAAGCCTGTCGAGCAGGCGCCGCGAACCATCCTGCGACGGCAGGTCGAGCGGCTCGCCGCGCGCGGACTCACCGCCAATGTGGCCAGCGAACTGGAATTCTATCTCTTCAACGAAGATTACTCAGCCGTTGCGCAGAAAGGTTTCACGCATCTCGTTCCCTCCAGCAACTACCGCATCGACTATCATATCCTCCAGCCCGGACGCGATGAGCCGGTCATGCGGGCCATTCGCAATCAGATGCTTGCGGCCGGCATTCCCGTGGAAAATTCCAAGGGCGAATGGGGCTGCGGCCAGCACGAGATCAATATCACCTACAGCGATCCGCTCACCACAGCGGACCGCCACGTCGTCTTCAAGCACGGCGCCAAACACATCGCTTTCCAGCACGGTAAGAGCATCACTTTCATGGCCAAGCCGTTCCGTGGAGAGGCCGGCAGTTCGTGCCACATCCATCTCTCGCTGCGTAATGAGCACGGCAGCGTCTTCTGGGATGACAACGCCCACGGCGCGAGTCCACTCTTCCGGCACTTCCTCGGCGGGCTCATGAAATATTCCCGGGAGCTCTGTCTCTTCTTCGCGCCGACGATCAATGCCTACAAGCGCTATGAATCCATGAGTTGGGCGCCCACGCGACAAGCCTGGGCCACGGATAACCGCACCACCGGCTTCCGTGTCGTAGGACATGGCCCTGGATTCCGCGTGGAAAACCGCATGCCAGGCGCTGACGCCAATCCCTATCTCGCCTTCGCCGCCATGATCGCGGCCGGACTCGCGGGGATCGATGAGAAGTTGGAATGCGGCGATGAATATCATGGCAACGCCTATGTGGATGCCACCCTGCCCGAGCTGCCGAGTACCCTGCGCGACTCACTCGACCTCTTTGAAAAGAGCGAAGTCGCCCGGAAGAGTTTCGGGGCGGAGGTCGTCGAACACTACGCGCACGCGGGCCGGCTCGAAGTGCGGGAATATGACGCGGCGGTGACCGATTGGGAGCGAGCCCGGTATTTTGAGCGAATCTAATTCGTCGAGGAACGCGTAAAGGAGAGCGGGCTTGCAGCCCGAAGCATTCAACCTGTCTGCCGAAGTCCTTTCCATAATGTTGGCTAGTTTAGCATTGGGAGTTGGGTGTTCTCGGCGGTGAAGATAAGACCGGCGTCCCATTGCATCCCATGCACACAAGCGGCGGGACGCCGCTTCCACTATGGGCCCTCGCGACTCCAAAAACCGCTTTCGGATTCAACGCCCCCTATCCCGCCTGACTTACCTCCGACTCATGCGCCTCGGTATACACCGGCGGCTCCAGCCTCGCTCCCATCCGATCAAGAATCACCACCGGAACACGTGCGGCATCATCCCGACGCTGGTTACGTGCCACAATCACCGGGCGGTCGGCGGGACAATAGACGATCCTTACTTTGTAACCGTAATCGGTAAACAGTGACACAATCTGGCCGCGCAGATCCGTCCGGAGATTCGTCGCATTCCAGACAAAGCGCGGCGTCCGCTTGCGCATCAGCACTTTTGCCCGCTCCTTCGCTTCCTGAACGACCTGGCCTTGGTTGTCCTCCGGAGAGACGCCCATCTCCTCGCGAATGACGTCCAATTCGACGATCGGCTCTGCCGCTGCGTTCTTGCGAATCCATGTATTCTTTCCCGAGCCCGGCAATCCGCACATCACGATCGCCTCTCCTTTGCTGTCATCGAACGGCACATAGTCCGGTCCGCTTTTCCCGGCGGAGTTGAAATAGTGAAACCGTGAGAGCCCGTTGGCAAATGGCCGCGGCGTTTTCAAACAGTTCAGTTCCGCGGCAAAATCGGCAAACATTCCCGCCGTCTCGACGGCACGCTGCTGGGCATCCCGATCCTGACAAATGCGTCCTCGCATATCCGCCTGGGCGAGCAGGGAGAGCAGATCGTTCCGGCTTTTCCAACTGGTCTCAATAACCCGGTACTCCGGTTGATGCCGCGGGTCGAGCAAGCGGACCGGCGCCGCATGATAGCGAACGAGCGATAAAAGGAGCTCCCGCTTCTCATGACCAAACCACCCACGCTCCCACCAGGTCTGCCGCAGTAGCATGGTTCCCACTGCCGCATGCCGTGGCGATGACGGCACTCCCGTATCGAAGGTCAGTGTAGACGGCTTGCCACAATCGTGGAAAATGGCGCCACCGAGAAGCAGGTCAGTATCTTCCTCATTGAGCTGGTGCTGAATCGCCAGCTTTCGAGCTTCTTCCACCACCATCTTCGTATGCGTGAGCACGTCTCCCTCCGCGTGATAAGTCACCACCTGCGGCGTCTCAGCCATCTCGGCAAAGAAATCGTAACTGGCCTCCAGCATCGGCCAATCGATCTCCCCTTTTTCAGTTAATGGAACGAAACGATCCGGTGATTTCATGGCTGGCCAATAAGCTTATTCGCGATAACCGGACCTTCCATCCAGTGCGTGGACGTTCTGACGTGGGCCTTCCGCACATACTTCCCGACCACACGGCTGAATTCGTGGGCATCGAAGGCGCGCGTCACACGAACGACGTAGCCTTCGCAATGCTCTTCGTCGAGTTCCTGGGCGAGAGCCATCAGTTTCTTTCGATCCCAGAGACCACGCCACAGCACACGAACCATCTTCAAATCAAGCGCCGTCGCATACTCCACCGTATCATCCCAGCCCAGGCACGTTCCACGCTCCCAGATATTGAAGACATAGAAGTACGTCTCGAGATTGCGATACTCGATGGAATGGATGGCAAATACATTCTCGCCGCAAACTTGGAAGTCCACGGGAATCTCGTGCCGGATCCGGCCATGTAACTGTTTTACCCAGGCCCGCGATGGATGATTTCCGGAATCCAAAGATCGCGCGTGGACACTATCTGCCGTCATCGTCGTGTTCTCCCCATCCAGCTTCTCAGTCACGATTACCTCTTCACCTTCAAAATACTTTTCGGTCAGTAGCCGACGATCGTCGTTCTGCAGGTTCTCCGACCACTCGAGATGCATAGTACGCGGATATTTTCGGCGCATCTCAAAGAGCGCGAGTACGCCGGCATCCTCAAGAACCCGCTGTACATCCTCACGGTAGAAGATCTCCCCGGACAGACGCCGGTCACGGCTCACGATCACATTGCCCCACCTATCCCACCGCAAATTCGGATCGAAGTGATCGGGCAACAGAACCTGCCGTAAACCGGCGGCTTCGCGGAGTTCGTCCGGGGAAACGAGCGTGCTTTCCGCGCGAAAATGGCAGCTTTGGCAAAGTGCCACTCCATTCGCCGGATGAAACGCACCCGCCTCCCACAGCGAGACGTCGATCAAGAGATGGGCCAGTTCGGCGGACGCTCCGCACAAAACGCAACGGCCACCGTCTCTCGATAAGACAGTCTCGCTGAAACTCTCCACTGCGCGGGCTTCATTCACCCGCGCAATTTACTCACGACGAACCAAACTTCTCAACCAGACACTCGCAACCCACCTACACTTCCACCGGCAGGACCGAAAACCGCTCCAGCAGTTCGTTGGGACTGGCGTGAACGAGGTCGAGATGAAGATTCTCCGCGATTATCCTGCTGAAATCCGCCCCGAGTTCCGCGACCAGCGCGTCATTCATCTCGGACGGAGCAGCCAGCGACCATCGCTTCGCATTCTCCTGGCGCACGATCGTCTCAATCTGCTCGGCCATTTGCTTGCAGAGCCGCCTTCCGATTTCGATCTCGTAGTGACGGTCGGAAATGGAAGCCTGCTGCGAACCATTGCCGCCACGGCCCTGTCCAAATCGACCCGCAAGATCAGTATTCATATCCGTGATCTTCCGGTGGGCATCGACCAGCGAAAATGCTTCCAGCAATCGTAGTCGCGGCGGTCGTTCGTTCGCGGTTTTTTCCACTCGATAGGCTTTCAGATTTCCTCGGTCCGCGATGATAAGCAGAGAACTTTTCATAGATAAGAAAGGAAAGAGACTCCGCGGCGCAGTCCTCCGTGGAGGTCTCGCGCGAAGCGTCTTGTCCTTCTTGGAGATTCGCTCCCGCCAGCCTGCCCGGTTGTTTTCACAACCGGCAGAAAATGCAGCCTCCGCCGGAGGCTTTTCCCTCCGCTCCTACGCGGCTTCCGCCGTCAGCTCACGCTGGGGCGCTTCCATGATGCGCACGCTGGGACCAGGTACCCAAAAGCCTGGAATCAGCACCGTTTTGGGCACTTGCGGAACACCCCGCTCATTGCGTCGCAACTGCGCATCCACGAGGTCGAGCGCCGCGGCTCCCACCAACTCCGAATTCTGATTCATCCCGGCGCAATAAGTCTCACCCATATTCAGCGCGAGATGGACGTACCCCACGTCATCGGGCACCCGCAGCCCGAGGCGATCGAGCAACCGGAGGACCTGCGGCTCCTGGCTGACGATGGCATCCGGCCGGTGCTCGCTGAACCAGGTCGCAAAAGCGCGTCCAAATGCGCCTTTCCCGAGGAGCAATGGAACCCGGCACTCCGGGCTGATCGTCTGCTGATACGAGAGAGCTCCCGCGGACCACAAATGCTGCACGCGATCATCGGTTTCCGCGAACATCGCCAATCCGATTCGCTTGTATCCCATCCGGGTCAGCTCCGCGAATGCCTTGTGGATGGTCAGATACTGGTGGTTGCTCGCGCGGTGAAGGTCGGGCGAAGTCACCGAATATCCTATCGTGGCGGAGGCAAATCGCTCCCAGTCCAGTTGCAGCGTCCCGCCGCCGGGGGGCATCGGGGCGACGATGATCCCGTGAATGTCGCGCGTGGAAAGAATGTCGCAGAACCGCTGTTCGGTCATTCCTGGGCGCCGAAGCCACCAGTGCTCGAGCGTGTACCCCAACTGTTCCGCACGGCGTTTGGCGCCTTCAAAAAATGCTTCGAATGGACCTGGCCGATGCCAGCCATCCTCCGTCGGATAAGCCGTCACATAAGCTACGGTGGAAGGCCGCTTCACTTCACGCCCGTGCCGAAGCTGGGTCATGAGGGCGGAAACGAGGGGATTCGGGCGATACCCGAGTTTTTCCGCAATATCGTGAATTCGCTGGGACGTTTCCCGCGAGATCTTTGGGCTGTTGCGTAAAGCCAGGGAAACCGCCATTCGCGATACCCCGGCAGCATCAGCGATCTGCTGCATGGTCGGCTGCTTCTCGGAGGACATTCTGAGGGCTAGGTTTACAAGAAAATTGGGGAAAGTAAACAGATCACGCGGTTTTTATGGCGGTATTCCGAAGTTTAGTACCTATTTTCCGCAATTTTCTCCGTCGGGAACCGGCTGGACTCCGACCCACAGCCGAATGCGCTGGTTTATGCTAACCGGGGCAAATTATGCGATCAACTTCGGAGAATTGCCGCACCCGCAGTTGAATCTACCGGGGAGCGTCTGCTAGTTTTGCCAGACATTCTGATGAGTACCACGACCGATCCGCAGCCCGCGCCATCCGATTTCATTCGCGACATCGTCGCCGACCATTTGCGCGCCGGACGGTACCAGCAAAGCCACACCCGTTTTCCCCCGGAGCCAAACGGCTACCTCCATATCGGCCACGCGAAATCAATCTGCCTGAATTTCGGCATCGCCCGCGAATTCGGCGGGATCTGCAATCTGCGGATGGACGATACGAATCCGACGAAGGAAGACGTGGAGTACGTCGAGTCGATCATCGAAGACGTCCGCTGGCTCATCGGCGGATGGGCCGATCAGGCGCTCGGCATGAAACCCACCGGGAAAACACCCGAGCTGGGGCGAGTCGACGGTAAACCGGATTTCCATCTGGCCCCTGTCCTCGCGAAGGATGCGGAGCCGGTTGCGAAACTTGAGCCGTTTTACGCGTCGGATTACTTCGACCAGATCCACGAATACGCCGTGCAGCTCATCCAAAAGGGCAAGGCGTACGTCGATGATCTTACCCCGGAGGAAACCGATACTTACCGCCAGCAGGGCAAGGATAGTCCCCATCGGAATCGCCCGGTGGAGGAAAGCCTCGACCTGTTCGCGCGGATGCGCGCCGGGGAATTTCCCGACGGAAGCCGCACGCTGCGCGCGAAGATCGACAACCAGTCGCCCAACCTCTGGCTGCGCGATCCGGTTATCTACCGCATTCGCCACGCCGCCCATCATCACACCGGCAGTAAGTGGTGCATCTATCCGATGTACGACTTCGCCCATTGCTTGAGCGACTATATCGAAGGCATCACGCACTCGATCTGCACGCTTGAGTTTGAGGTGCACCGGCCGCTTTACGATTGGATCCTGGAATCGCTCGGCCTGCCTCGTCCACTGCCGCATCAGTACGAATTTGCCCGGCTCAATCTGACTTACACCGTCATGAGCAAGCGCAAGCTCATGCAGCTCGTGAACGAAGGGCTCGTTACTGGTTGGGATGATCCGCGGATGCCCACCATCTCGGGGATTCGCCGCCGCGGGGTGACCGCCAGCGCGCTGCGCGCCTTTGCCTATAACATCGGCATCACAAAATACGACGGGGTGACCGACGTCGCAGTCCTGGAACACGCCATCCGCGATGAGTTCAACCGGATCGGACTGCGCCGCCTTGGTGTGCTGCGGCCGATCAAGGTCGCGATCACTAACTATCCGGAAGGTCAGACGGAAGAATGCTTTGCGACCAATAATCCGGAAGATCCGGCGGCCGGCACGCGCAACGTTCCCTTCAGCCGGGAGATCTATATCGAGCAGGATGATTTCCAGGAGAATCCACCGCCGAAATATTTCCGGCTGCGCCCAGGCGGCGAAGTGCGCCTCAAGTACGCTTTCATCATCAAATGCGATGAGGTGGTGAAAGACGCTTCAGGAAATATCGTCGAGCTTCGCTGCACCGCGGATCTCGATAGCAAAACCGGCGGCCCGACGGCGAACCGGAAGATCAAAGGAACGATCCATTGGGTCAGCGCTGCGCATGCGGTAGATGCAGAAGTAAGGCTGTACGACCGGCTTTTCACCGAAGCCGAGCCGGATGCCGGCGGGGACTTCAAGAAGTTCCTCAATCCGCACTCGCTCGAAGTCGTGACCGCGAAATGCGAACCATCTCTGCGCGAGGCTCGTCCGGAGCTGCGGTATCAGTTCGAACGCCTCGCCTATTTTGCCCTCGATAAAGAGAGCACGCCGGAACGCCTGGTCTTCAATCGCACCATTACCTTGAAGGATGCCTGGGCGAAAGAAGTGAAGAAGGCGTAGGATCACACGGCAAGCAATGCCGCGCGCATGACTTCCAGCGGGGCTTCGCGATTGAACCAGATTTCAAAAGCCAGCGCGCCTTGATGCAGCAGCATCGAGAGGCCGTTCGCCGAACGCGCTCCGGCTTCATCGGCGGCCTGCATGAGCCTGGTCCGATTCGCGGCGTAGACCGTGTCGTAGATCATGTGCGACGGTTGCAGGATGGCGCTCGGCAGCGGTGAGGCGTCGGTGCGCTTCATGCCAAGGGAGGTGCAATTGATGATCAGATCGATCTGTGGCAGGACATTGCGCAGGACTTCGTTATCCCAGGGCATCACCTCCACGCGTTCGCCCGGTCCGAAGACGCGGGGATTTTGGAAGAACGGCGTGAGTTCTGCGGCGAGTTCGCGGGCTTTGTCCTGGGTGCGATTCACGAGGACGAGCCGCTCGCAATTCTCGATGCCGCACTGCATGGCGATCGCCCGGCCCGCTCCTCCTCCGGCACCCAGAACCATTACGCGCAGATCGCGCAGATCGACGCCAAACTCCGCCCGCACGGCGCGAACGAGCCCAGGGCCATCCGTATTGAACCCGACCAGATCGGAACCTTCCACGACCACTGTATTCACCACGCCAATCCGCAGGGCGTGATCGTCCACGCGGTTCATCAGGGAAACGGCGGCGGCTTTGTGCGGAATGGTGAGATTGACGCCGATGAAGCCTTGCTGTGGCAGAAGCCGAAGCGCCGAGCCCAATTCCTGCGGGCGAACGTGCAGCCGCGCGTATCGGGAGTCGATACTGCAGGTCTCCAACGCGGCATTGTGCATCGGCGGCGATGCGGAATGGGCCACGGGATCGCCGAATACGGCCAGGCGCAAGGGTGGCTGGGCATCGGCGGTGGCTTCGGACCAGCGCTGAAGATCGGAGTAATCGTAGACCTCTTTCGGCATGCGTTGCGCATTACTCACGAATCCCCGCCCGGGCGCAAGCCGTCATCCCCATCGCGCCCTCACTCCCTATCACTCCCTTCTCGTTACCCCACTCCGGTGGGGTAATGCTTCTTCGGCGACACTCCTGTGTCGGGTGGTGGGAGACGCGTCGATGATCGGTTGCGTCTTCTCAATCTCAGTGAGCGCTGCTGAAGGCTTAGCGCCGTCTGTCCAATCCGAGCGTATCGCCCCCACCGCCGGACACAGGAGTGTCCCCGCAAAGGCATTACCCCACGGGAGTGGGGTAACGAGGGGAAGAAGGGAGAGACAGAATGATTGCCCTGAGCCTTCCTCTCCCTTCTTTGCGAGCCTTTGCGCCTTTCGCGTCCTTTGCGTTAAAACTCCAACGCCATTCCCACACCCCGCGCCTTGCCCTCGACAGGCTCGTCTTCCTCGCCCAAGATCCCCGCCCTTTCGTTTGGAAACACCGAACACTCTCGCCATCATCGCCGGAAGCGGCACTTATCCATTCGCCATGGCGCGCTCGGCGCGCGCTGCCGGGGTGCGCCGTATTTGCGTCGCGGCATTCGTCAATGAGACGAATCCGGACCTCGCTTCACTCGTCGATGAGATCGAGTGGATGCGCGTCGGCCAACTCGGCAGGATGCTGGGCTTTCTCAAGAAGTCCGGCACCCGCCATGCCGTGATGTCCGGCCAGATCCACCCAAAGAATCTCTTCGATCTTCGCCCCGATCTAAAGGCGGTGCTCCTCCTCGGCAAGCTCCGCAAACGTAATGCCGAATCGATCTTCGGCGCCATCGCCGCCGAGATGGCCGCGGTGGACGTGGAATTGCTCCCGGCCACGAGTTACATGGAGGATCATCTCGCTTCCGAAGGACTCATCGCCGGACCAAAACTCAGCCGGCGCGAAGAAGGCGATGTGCGTTACGGTTTTCAGATCGCCAAGGCGAGCAGCCGGCTGGATATCGGCCAGACCGTGGTCGTGAAGGGCGGCACCGTCCTGGCGGTCGAAGCTTTCGAAGGGACAAATGCGGCGATTGCGCGCGGCGGCGAGCTGGGCCGGAAGGAAGCGGTGGTCGTGAAAGTTTCCAAGCCCAACCAGGATTTTCGCTTCGACGTGCCGGTCATCGGTCCCCTCACCCTCGAAGCGGCGCATGCGGCGAAGATCCGCGTCATCGGCGTGGAAGCCGGACGCACCCTGCTCCTCGAAAAAGAAAAGCTGACCGCCCTCGCCGCCGAGCATCGCATCTCGATCCACGGCCTCGTGGAAAAGGATCTCGAGGAATCCTGAAATCCACTTTAACCGCGATGGAGATTTTCTACCGTGCCTGATCCCACATCTACTACCGCCGTGCGCGTTGGCGTCATCGGAACCGGCCACATCGGCCGCAACCACGCCCGCCTTCTCTCGGACCTTGCCGGCCCCGATTTTCGCGCCATCCACGATAGCAACGCCGCGACCGCCTTGGAAATGGTCAAGCAGTACGGCGGCAAGGCCACGACTTCCCTCGAGGAATTCGCCAGCCTCGTCGATGCCGCAACCATCGCCACGCCGACGCCTTCCCATTTCGAGATCGCGAAATTCCTGCTGGAACGCGGCAAACACGTGCTCGTCGAGAAGCCGATCACCGAGACCACCGAAGATGCCCAGGCGCTGGCCAGCCTGGCAGCGGAACGCGGTCTGGTTCTGCAAGTGGGCCACGTGGAGCGCTTCAATCCCGTCCTGTCCGCACTGGAGAAAATCCTCACCCGCCCGCGTTTCATCGAATCGCACCGGCTGTCGCCTTACCCCTCGCGCAGCACCGAGATCGGCGTCGTTCTGGATCTGATGATCCACGATCTCGAGATCATCCTGCACCTCGTGAAATCGCCGGTGGAAAGCATCGATGCCGTCGGCGTACCGGTCCTTTCCCGCGGCGAAGACATCGCCAATGCGCGTCTGCGTTTTGAGAATGGCTGCGTGGCGAATATCACCGTCTCACGCGTCAGTCCGGAGCGTCTGCGCAAGATCCGCGTTTTCCAGGAGGACGCCTATCTGTCGCTGGATTACCAAGCGCAGGAAGGCTTCGTCTACCGCCTCGCACGAGAGCATGAACATGAGAGCTCACTGCTGAAAAAGCTCTTCGCGGCTTCCTCGAGCACCATTGTCAGCGAATTCGCCGGCAAGAAGATCGTGCGTCAGCCTGTGGAAATCGAAAAAGGCGAACCGCTCCGTCGCGAGCTGGCTGATTTCCTGGATTGCGCCCGGCTTGGCGCGCAACCAAAAGTCTCCGGTCGCGAAGCCACCGCCGCGCTGGAGCTGGCTCTGGAAATCACCCGACGGGTTGCCTCCACCAAGCCGTGAAGCTCTATCTCATCGCCGGAGAAGCGAGTGGCGATGCACGCGGCGCGGAACTGATGCGCGCGCTTCGCGAACGGTTGCCCGCGATCGAATTCTTCGGCGCCGGCGGCCGGGAAATGCGCGCGCTGGCGGGCGATCATCTGGAAGATTGGGCCGATGAAGCCGTGGTCGGGCTCTGGGATGTGCTCAAGAAATACGGTTATTTCCGGAAGCAATTCGATCGGATGCTGGGCGAGATCGGGCAGTTACAGCCGGACGCGGTTCTTTTCATCGATTACCCCGGTTTCAATCTGCGCCTCGCGAAAGCCCTGCGGGCGGGGCATCCGAAGCTGCGGCTTTTCTATTACATCTCGCCGCAGGTCTGGGCCTGGAATCGCGGGCGGATCCCGAAAATGGCGCGGTTCCTCGACTTGATGCTCTGCATCTTTCCCTTTGAGAAACCGCTCTATGAGAAGTCGGGATTGCGGACGGTGTTTGTGGGTCATCCCATGCTGGATACGCTGGCTTCCAAGCGGCTGGGCCTGACGCGCGAAAAGGATCTCGCGGCGTTGCTCCCAGGCTCGCGGGAGAAAGAGGTGAGGAAGATTTTCCCGGTGATGATCGAAGCGGCGAAGCTGCTTCGCGCGCGCCATCCACACCTGCGCTTCGCCACGTCCGCGGCCTCACCGGCTCTTGGTAATCTGATGCGCCAGCAGCTCCGCGACGCGGGCTGCGATGAAACCTTTTGCGCAATCGGTTTGCGCAACTCGCATGAACTCATGCAGCGGGCGGCAGCGGGGCTGGTGGCGTCCGGGACGGCAACGCTCGAGGCGGCTTTTTTTGGTCTGCCCTTCGCCCTGCTCTACCGGGTCGCGTGGTTGACGTGGGTGATCGGCAAACGCCTCGTGCGCGTGCCTTTTTTGGGGATGCCCAATATTCTCGCCGGACGTGAAATCGTCCGCGAATTCCTGCAGGACGCCGCGCAGCCCGAACCCATTGCCGCGCACTTGGAGCGGATGCTGACGGCGGCGGAATTTGCGGAGGGCATTCAGCGGGATCTCGCCGAAGTGATCGCGCAGCTCGGTGAAGGCGGCGCGGCGACGCGAGCGGCGGAGGCGCTGGCGGAGGAGTTTGGGGGGGGGGGGGTGAATTCGGGCGGGGAAGTTTAACGCAAAGACCGCGAAGGGTGCAAAGGCTCGCAGAGAATTGAGGAGAGAACACCCAACTCCCAACGCTAAACTCCCAACATTCAACGAATTTCACGTTCCACGCATTTCCTCAAAAGTCACCGTTCAGGAACGTTCGACAGCCTCAGTTCTGCTCCATTTTTTCATAAGAGTGCACGGGAGGCGCATTGAGGCAAAAAGGCGAAAAGTTGAATGTTGGGAGTTTAGCGTTGGGAGTTGGGTGTTGTCCCCCATTCCCCCCTCGTTACCCCACTCCCGTGGGGTAATGCTTCTTCGGCGACACTCCTGTGTCGAGTGGTGGGGGCAATGCGCCTGGATTGGACAGATGGTGCCGAGCTTCAGCGGTCCTCACGGAGATGGAGAAGACACAACCGGACATCGACGCGTTTCGCCCCCTCCGCCGGACACAGGAGTGTCCCCGCAAAGGCATTACCCCGCAGGAGTGGGGTAACGAGGGGGGAAATATTCTTCGCTCCCTTGCGTCACGGCCACCGGGGCGTACGTTTTCGTTACTTCTTAATGTGCGAATGAAGACCGAATCGATCCGTTCGGAAATCGCCCGCAACAAGGTCTGAAAGCTCCTCCCCGGCCTTGCGGGGGAGGAGCTTTCGATTCCTTTTCTCCACGCGCATATCTGGGAGAAATTGGCCGATCGGCTCATGGTCGATGACATCGACGCCGCCACCGCCGCACTCGCGGAGGCGCTTGTTCCCGAGGCCAGGGGATTCAACCGCACCGCCTTGCATTGTCTTCTGGCCGGAGTCGCCGGAGCGGCCATGCGCCGGGGACGGGCGTTGGCTCGCGAACATCGGCTGCGGCTCGAAACCGAGACGCCGATCCCAGGCACAGCGGCAAAATTGCCGCCGCGTGTTCCGCAGCCGGATGTCACCGCCCGGCCCGGCGGCGAGTTGGACGAGATTTGAGCATAGCGGCGCGGCAGAACCTGACCAACCCCCCTTCGTGAAAGGAACGCTTTCGTTTTAACGCAAAGGCCGCGAAGCCCGCAAAAGTTCGCAAAGGGGCAGCGGAACAGAAACGCGGAAGAACGCTTGTCTCCTCCTTTCGCGGCCCTGTTATACGGATGGAATGAAGTTATCCCCACTCGCTCTTTCGTTTGCGGCCGTCTCCCTCAGCGGCCTGGCAGCGGCCGAACCGCATCCCTCGCTCCCCCAGCTCGTGGTTCCTCAAGGCCTCGGAGTAAACATTCATTTTACCGATCCGAAACCCGGAGAAATCGAACAGCTCGCCGCGGCGGGATTTCGCTGGGTCCGCATGGATTTCTTCTGGGGCTCCATCGAGCGGGAACGCGGAAAGTACGACTTTTCCGCTTATGAACGGCTGCTTGCCGCGCTGGATGCCCATGGCATTCACCCGGTATTCATCCTCGACTACGGTAACAAACTCTACGAAAGCGGCGGCGGTTCCATCCTGACCGAAGAAGGCCGGGCCGCATTCGCCAAATGGGCGGCGGCAGCAACGACCCACTTCAAAGGACGCGGTATCTTATGGGAAATCTGGAATGAACCCAACGGCGGGTTCTGGCCGCCCAAAGCTGATGTGGATCAATATGCGGCGGCCGCTCTGGCCGCGAGTAAGGCGATCCACGAGGCCACGCCGGATGAACCGATCATCGGACCCGCCACGTCCGGCATTGATATGAAATTCCTGGAAGGTTGCTTCAAAGCCGGCCTGCTCACTTACTGGAGCGCCGTCTCCGTCCACCCTTATCGCCAGGAAGCACCGGAAACGGCCGAGCCGGAGTATCATTCGCTGCGCCGGTTGATCGCCCAATATGCCCCGAAGGACAAAGTCATCCCGATTCTGTCCGGTGAATGGGGTTACTCCTCGGCCTGGAATAATTTCGACCCGATCAAACAGGGCAAATATCTGCCGCGCGAGTGGCTGACTAACCTGACCAATGGCGTGCCCGTCTCGATCTGGTACGACTGGCATGATGATGGGAAAGATCCCAAAGAGCAGGAACATCACTTTGGGACGACGGAAAACGAGTATCATGCGGGCCGGGATCCGGTGTACGACCCGAAGCCGGCCTATGTCGCGGCCCGGACGCTGATCTCGCAGCTGGATGGCTTCCGCTTTTCGCGGCGCGTCGCCACCAGCCGTCCGGATGACTTTGCGCTCCTCTTCACCAAAGGCGAGGAGTTGCGTGTGGTGGCCTGGACTACACTATCCGAGGCTCATACGATCAAGGTCGCGGCTGATCCCGGTAAGTTCGATGTTACCAGCCATCTCGGAGAGAAGCAGCCTTCCATCGAAAGCCTGACAGGATTCCTTAACATCCCTGTAAGTGATTCACCTACTTACTTGAGCGCGGAGAAGCCAAACCCCAAGCTCGCCAGCGCGCCCGAAGCGCATCCGCTTCGTGCCGTTCTCTCGCCGGAATCCGCCAACTCCCTGGCCGTGCGCGTGGAAAACCTGCCGGAATCAGCCTTTCACGGGACTCTGCGCCTCGTGCAAACACAGGGCGTCGAAGCAACGACATCGTCACAACCGGTCGACTTTACTGACGGTGAAATCGAGAAAACGGTCGCCTTCCCTTTGAAAACGCCTGCGCAGGGAGAATTTACCGCCGGTTTCCAAATCGAAAATGCCAGCGGGGTCGCCTACGCATCGCCTGTTCTACGCTACCGGCTCCTTTCTCCCGACATCCTGACCCACGCCAAGGTTGTCGCCGATGGAGATGCGAAAGTCGCTTCGGAACAAACGCTTTCCACCGAACCCCCTCCTGAACCGCTGCCCGGATCGAAAGAGCCGGCGCTGAAGATCACTTACCATTTCGATGCCGGCTGGAAATTCCTGCGCGTCACGCCGCCACACGCCGATGCCCCGATCGAAGGGCAGCCCACGGCGTTTGGATTTTGGGTCTTTGGCGATGGAAAAGGCGGGGCGCCGCGCCTGCGAGTCGCCGATTCCACGCATCAAATGTGGCAGGTCGGCTCCGAGCCCATCAAATGGACCGGATGGCGATATATACAATTTGATCTAACGTCATCTACGACGCATTGGGGTGGCGCAAAGGATTCGACCATCCACTTCCCAATCGAATGGGATAGCTCTTTCCTACTCGATAACGCGGGACGAAAGCAGGTGGAGGGCGCAATCTACGTCACGAACCCGGTACTGATCTATCCGGCATCTTCCGGGCGAGCCCATGCGGAATAAAAGCGGGCACTCGTCTGACTTAAGATAAAAATACAAAGCAACAATTCCCTCGGGCTAACGGATTCAATCCGTCAGCCCTTGGGAATTGTACTAATTATAGTTTTTATAAACGCGCGCGGAAACTCCTGCCCGTGAGAATATCAACGGGTCTGGTTTTATCCGTGAAAAGACACGAATATGCTTTCCCCGCGCTTTACGACAAGGAAGCCGGTTCGGCGATTTACTTCGCCTTACGAGCCTTTGCCCAGCGCTTGCGCTGAGCCGAAGCGATCCGCTCCCGTGCTTCGGGGCTAAGATTGCGCTTACCAGCTTTGGGTGCAGACTTAGCCGCCTTGGCCGGCTTGGCTGAACCGTTACCGTTAGACGACGCCGCCTTGGCTGCACGGACCGCTGCCCAGCGCTTACGCTGAGCCGCAGCAATGCGCTCGAGAGCTTCGGGAGAAATCCTCCCCGAACCCTTACGCGACGAAGGCTTCGCAGCTTTCGCAGCCTTTGCCGGAGCAGCAGCGCTAACCGCAGCAGCCGCAACTGACTTCACCGCCCGCCCACCAAGAATACCATTCAATTCAGCTTCGAGTTTCTGAATCTGCGTGGTGAGTTCAAGGGCGCGCTTTAACTGGCCAACTGATGGAGTGTGGGGTGTGGACATGTGCCATTCATTTATACAAAGCGGCAGACACGTCAAATGATTCCTATGCACTTATTCAAGTTTCTTGGTTAACCGATTAATTTGCCCCACTAAGGGTTTCCCTTATCTCAGCGAATGGACAAACGTGACATAGTCGACCTTTTCGCCAATTCCTTTGCCGGTTCCGGACTTACAAGAGACAGGTTTGTAAAAGATCAGACATTTGAATGCTCTCTCCGGCATACGCGTAACGCGGCCGCTTAGTGACATACCGGCTATCGCCATGGAATCCACTTAAGCTGTCCCGTGTGCCCCCCATTCCGTCCCCGATCCAAACCGGTTCATCCCAAAAGCCTTCATCTTCACGGGAAGCACAAGCTAGCGTAAAAAGGTCCAATACCCGGTTCGCTTAGATTAAGCCAAGATTAAGAAATCGCCAATCGGCCGCAAAAAGGACCACGAAACATGACAATCCCGTTAAACCAAATACAACTCCCATGAACTTGCCAAAAGCATTATGCCGCGCCGCAGGAATCGGCTTCGCCGCCTATGGAATGATCGCCGCCGCCCAGGACCCGGCCAATAACAACGGCGGACCACAGGGTCAGAGACCGAACTTTGACGAAATACGCCAGCGTATGACGGAACAGTTAAAGTCGACCCTGAAGGTGTCCGATGAAGAGTGGGCGCTCGTTCAGCCGCTCATCGAGAAGATCTTCACCAAGCAACGTGAAGCGGGCGGCCGATTCGGCGGTTTCGGTTTCGGACCGCCACCCGGAGGCGGGCAGCAGCCGTCCAATGGCGCGCCTCAACAAAGCGGAGGGTCACAAGGTGGACCGCCACCTTTCGCGCGTAATGAGTCCCCGGAACGCCAGGCCCTCCGTGAGGCATTGGAAAAGGACAGCACTTCGGCGGATGAGTTGAAAGCCAAGCTTACCGCGGTCCGCGAACAACGGCAGAAGGCGGCGGCGGAACTTGCGGCCGCCCGTGAGGACTTACGGAAGCTGCTGACCGTGCGCCAGGAAGCAACGCTCGTCGCCGTCGGGATCCTCGAGTAATGGGCGTCATCTCCTCCGGCGGCATGCGATTACTCAATGCGATCCAGGCATTTCATCCTTTTAAAAAGGTCCTTCGCCACAACACGGCGATCCTTGGTCCCAAATTCTTAGCGAGCGCCTGTTGGGCCGCTAGATTCAAATCGTAACGCAAAATGTCGGTGGAGATCTCTCCCGCTCAAAACACCCCTCAAATTCTGAAATCGTCCATGATCACGAGAAAAACCTATGTCCTCACGACAGCCATCTCGGCTGTCTTATTTACGCTCCACGCCGGAGCGCTCACGATCGCACCGAGTGCCGACAACACTCTATCGACCGGGGATGGAAGCATCGGCGAACAGCTCAAAGCCGTTCACGAGTATCGCGAATCGGTCCGCCAGCAATTCGACGCCAACCACGATGGTGTGCTCGATGAAAACGAGCTCGCTGCTTATCGGGCGGCGGTCGAGGCCGGCAACTTCGCCGCGCCGCCGGAAAGTCCCGCTCTGGAAGGCCAGTGGATCAAAAACTACGACAAAAAGAACGACGGCAAGCTCGATAAGGAGGAGCGCCTCGCTCTTACTGCCGATGCCCTGAAAGGCACGCTCGCCCAGGGAGAAGCGTCCTCGAACGAAGCGCCGGCTGTGGCAGCTCCCCCGGAAGGATCGGGAGCACCGACACCTCCTCCTGCGCCAACTGGCCGCGGTTTTGGCGGAGCACCCGCTCCCGGTGGCCCAGGTGGACCGCCTCCAGCGGCAACTCCCGGACCGGAAAATCCCGACCTGCGGAACGGCCCGGGCCGCGACGGTGAAAGAGATCGTGGTGAACGGCCGGGGTTCGGTCGCGAACAAGGCCGGCAGTTTGGCGGATTCGGCGGACGCGGTGGGTTTGGTGGAGGCGGTGACCGGCAATTTCCCAGAGGTGGATTCGGAGGCGGCGGGCCTCGTGAAGGAGCCCCGGACAGCGCTCCTTCTCCGAATACTCCACCGCCAGCACCACTGGCGCCGGGTGCGGGAACGCCTCCGGGCGGAAGTCCGGGAACGGCCCCCGCTCAACCGCCGGGCGATCGCTTCGGCTGGCGAGACCAATATCGCTCCCGGCGGGGAGCGGACGGTCCTGGGCAACAGGCCCCGCAGCGCGATGGTTTTGCCGGACGGCAAGGTCAACCGCGCGGATTCGGCCCGCAATGGGGTGGTCCTCGCGGTCCGTTCGAAGGCCGGCAGTTTGGCTACGGCGGGCAACCCGCTCCCTGGAGTGGCCGTTTCGATGGACGGCAGGATGGACGGCAGGATGGACGTGATGGACGTGATGGACGTGATGGACGTGATGGACGTGATGGACGTGATGGACGTGATGGATTCGGTCAACAGTGGGGCGGGCCTCGCGGGCCTTTCGGTAGTCAGCAGTTTGGCTACGGCGGGCAACGTGCTCCCTGGGGTAATCGCTTCGAAGGACGGCAGGGCGGTCGCGATGGACGCGATGGCTTTGGTCCACAGCGGGGCGGCCCTCGTGGGCCTTTCGGTGGACAGCAATTCGGTGGCCCCTCCTCGAATGACTACGCCTGGCGGCCTCGTCGTCACCACCATCGTTTTGATGGATGGGGGCAGTTCGGTGGACAAGATAAGTACGCCTTCGGAGGGCAGCAGCGCGCTCCGTGGGGAGGAGACAAATTCGAAGGACGGCGAGGTGGCCGCGATGGGCGTGATGGATTCGGTTCGCAATGGGGCGGTCCTCGCGGGCCTTTCGGTGGCCGGCAATTCGGCGGCCCTTCCATGAACTACGCCTGGCGGCCGCATCATCATCGCTTTGACGGACAGGGTCAGTTCGGTGGACAGGATCAGCAGTTCGGCTTCCGTGGGCCACGTGCTCCATGGGGCGACGGATTTGCCGGGCGGCAGGGTGGCCGCGATGGATTCGGCCCGCAGTGGGGCGGTCCCCGTGGGCCTTTCGGTGGCCAGCAATTCGGCCAGTCTCCTCGCCGCTTTGATGGACAGGGACAATTCGGCGGACAGGACCGGCCATTCGGCTTCCGTGGACCACAGGCTCCGTGGGGCGACGGGTTCGCCGGACGGCAGGGACAACGCGGCGGATTTGGCCCGCAATTCGGTCCTCCCCAAGGGCCATTTGGCGGTCAGTCCCGTGAACCTGGGCGTGAGTACGCCGAGCGTCAACCTGGCGGGCCTGGTAATCCGGGTGCAGCCCCCGAACCTCGCGACCAGGGCCGCGATGGATTCCAGGGCGGACGCGGAAGATTCTTCCGGGATTATGCACAGGGACCGCGTTCCTTCGGCCCCGATGGCAATGCGAACCGGGAACGTCCGGCATTTCCGCGCGGCTTCCGCGATGAGCAGACGCAGCGTCCCGACCGGTTTAGCCGCGGTCAATTCGGCCCGCCGCCGCAAGGTGGCCGTCCCGGACCGCAGGCGATGCCACCACCGGCACCGGCGCCCGCCCCTGCTCCATCACCGGCTCCGGCTCCCGCGCCTTCGGCAACGCCGCCTCCGGCCCCAGCTCCTGGCGCCGGCGCTCCCGAGCCGCAACCCCGCCTCCAATAAGTGAGTCACTAGCAAGCGATTGGCACCCGGCGCGACAAACGCCGGGTGCCGTCTCTTTTTTCGCTGATCGCAAAACCGCACAGTCCAGAGCAAAGTTAATGATACTGTGAGCACGTTCATGAGCACACTCTGGCAGGGCCCCCAGCAGGGGGAATGGCGCTTAAATAAGGATCTTCCGCTCGATACAGGCCCGGAGGGCCGCTGGACAGTAGCTCCGGGCGACAGCCCGGAGAACCGAAGACGGGCGGGCAGCCCCGGATGCGTCGGATTCCTGTGCGTTCGTAACGACAAAAGCCGCTTCTTCACAGAACATCGCCCGTGCGTTTTTGCTGCGTCTAGTGCTCCGACGCCCCTCCAGGGCTGGCCGGTACCTGTACCATCTCCGGGCTGTCGCCCGGAGCTACTGTCCAACGGCCCTCCGGGCCTGAAATCAGACAAGGCAAACGCTTATTTAAGCGCCATTACCCCGGCAGGGGTGCCGGGCTGAAATAGCTATGCCATCTATTATATTGCTCCAATCCAGCAGGCCGATTCCCATAAGTCCTATTCGTCCCATTAGTCCCATAGGTCCCATGCGGGGGATGAAGACAAAGATGATGATGAAGAGGAAGAGGTGCCTGCCACACTCTCTCCTCCAGTAACTTCCCCCAACCCACCCACATGACCCTGAGTTTGTTCATCCGCTCCCTGATTAAAGGCTGGCTCTGCAGTTTTCTGGCGTTCGGTTTGCTGGCGTTTTTGCTCCTGGGACAGTTTGCTTGGTCTAACTCGCTACCCTGGAGCGTTGCCCTCCACATCGCCGCCCGGGATTGGCTCTTTTGGGCGATCGTCACTCCTTTTATCTTCCAATTAGTCACCTACCTGCCCGTCGGGCGCAGCCGCTGCAAGATCGCCATCCCCGTTCATTTGTTATGCGCGGTCGTGATTCTGGCGCTGAGTAACTGGTGGACGGAAAGCGTTTTTCCTCCCCGTTTTGACCGCGGTCCCGAAGGCCAGCACATGCACAATCCCGGAAATCCGCGCGGCGGAGGCGGAGAATTCCACGTCCATCCCGGGATGGGCCCTGCCAATGAGCCCCCACCTCACGGTCCGCCGGGTCCGGGACCTCACCACCCGCCACCTCGCGGTGTGCCGTGGATGGCTATTTTCCAATTCAGCTTCCGGCTGCCGATTTACCTCGCGATCGTCTGCGCGGCTCACGCGCTCCATTTCTATCGCCGTTCGCAAGAGCGGGAACGCCTCGAAGCGAGTCTCGCAAAAGCGCGGCTCGAAGCGCTGAAGATGCAGCTTCAGCCTCACTTTCTTTTCAATTCACTCAACGCCATCACCGCGCTGGTCCACAAAGACGCAGATGCCGCGGAAGAAATGCTCACCGCCCTGGCAGACTTGCTCCGACTTACTTTGGAGACTTCCAATGATCAGGAGCTACCGCTCCAGCGCGAACTGGAATTCGTGGAACGTTATCTAGCAATCGAGCATGTGCGTTTCGGCGATCGCCTGCGTTTCCAGCTCGAGATTGCGCCCGAAACCCGTTCGGCGCTGGTTCCCACTTTCATCCTTCAGCCATTGGTGGAAAATGCGGTGCGGCATGGATTGGAGCCGCGCTCCGGCGAAGGCCTGCTCACGGTCGAAGCCAAACGCGACGGCACAAATCTTTGCCTCGCCATTCGTGACAATGGTGTCGGTATTCCCGAAGGCACGCCATCACACGAAGGGATCGGCCTCAAAAACACCCGCGCCCGCCTGCACGAGCTCTATGGGGAAAGCGCAGAGCTTGCACTGCACAATGCCCAAGGCTTTTGTGTAACAGTCACCCTTCCCTTCCGTACTGCGTGATGAAACTGCGCGTAATCATCGTCGATGACGAACCCCTGGCCCGCGAGCGCCTGCAGCATTTACTGAGCAAGGAAACCGATATCGAAGTGATCGCCGAATGCGCCGACGGTCCCGCCGCCGTGGAAGCGGTGCGTCAGCATTCGCCGGATCTCCTGCTGCTCGATGTGCAAATGCCGGGGATGGACGGCTTCGAAGTCCTTCGCGCACTTGAGCAGCCGCTTCCTTCCGTGGTCTTTGTCACGGCCTACGAACAGCACGCCGTGCGCGCCTTTGAAGCGCGGGCGCTCGATTATCTGCTGAAGCCAACGACAAAAGCGCGGCTGCGCGAGACGCTGACGCGGACAAGGGAACGCCTTTCTTCGACGAAGCACTCTGGTATTCCACAGGGTCTGCTCGATCTGCTCGCCGAACGCGAATCGAACGGCAGCCGCGTGCGACGGATTCCTGTCCGCACGGGAGAGCGGGTCGTCTTCGTGAATACCGAGGACATCGACTGGATCGAAGCCGCGGGCAATTACATCATCCTCCATGTCCGCAAGGAAACCTTTATCCTGCGTGAAACGATGAGCACGATGGAGGCGCAGCTCCCGGATGACTTTTTCCGGATCAGCCGCTCGGCGATTCTCAATCTGCGGCGGGTCAAAGAAGTTCAGTCGGTTTCCGCCGGAGAAAATGTCTGTATCCTGACCGATGGCCAGCGCCTGCCCATGACCCGGAGTCTGCGGGAGGTGGAGGAGAAGCTGCGGTTTTTGTAATTGGGGAAGCGATGCTCCGACGGTGTGGTGCTGAAACGCTGTATTGAGATAGGCGGGGATAACACCCAACTCCCGTGGGGTAATGCTTCTTCGGCGACACTCCCGTGTCGAGTGGGTTGGGCAATGCGCTTGGATTGGACAGATGGCTCTGCGCTTTCAGCATTGCTCACAGGGATTGAGAACACACAACCGGTCATCGGCGCGGTTCGCCCCCGCCGCCGGACACAGGAGTGTCCCCGAAGAGGCATTACCCCACAGGAGTGGGGTAACGAGAGGAGAACGAGAAGGTATAACAGGACAAGAGACCATGGCTCTGAGCCGCTTCGCTCCCATTCTTCGCCATCTTCCCCCCTCGTTACCCCACTCCCGTGGGGTAATGCTTCTTCGGCGACACTCCCGTGTCGAGTGGTGGGCCGATGCGCTTGGATTGGACAGATGGCTCTGCGCTTTCAGCATTGCTCACAGGGATTGAGAACACACAACCGGTCATCGACACGTCTCTCCCCCACCGCCGGACACAGGAGTGTCCCCGAAGAGGCATTACCCCACGGGAGTGGGGTAACGAGAGGAGAACGAGAAGGTATAATAGGACAAGAGACCATGGCCCTAAGCCGCTTCGCTCCCATTCTTCGCGAGCCTTTGCGCCCCTTGCGGTCTTTGCGTTAAAATTTTCGGGAATAAATCCGCGCGCCGTTTCTCACACCTCCGTCCACTCGAATCGGCAGCGCACAACGCGCACCGACCGGGAGGATGTAACACCAAACCAGACAAACATCATCAGGATGAAGACATCAACCAAAGCAATGATCGCTGGCGCCGCTCTCGCGGGCCTCTTCGCCGGTTCCGCCGCCCAGGCCGCCACGACGGCCACGAGCACGAACGGCTCGACCCAGATCACCAAGACCGCCGCTGGCGTGCCGATGGCTGACGAGAAGAAGGACACGCACTCCTGCGCAGGCAAGAACTCCTGCAAAGGCAAGGGTGGATGCAAGACCGGTGATAACGGCTGCAAAGGCAAGAACTCTTGCAAAGGCAAGGGCGGCTGCGCGACCGATAAGAAGGAAAAGTAAACCTTTTCTGATTCAAGGCCCTTCGCGGCCGAACCTCACGCGCGCCCGGTCCAATCCCAGGCGCGCCTCCCTTCCTTTTCTCGTCACATCTCCATGCCTGCCAACGAATTCAACGGCCAAACCGATCTCGGCATCGGCATCGGCCTCCGTGTTCCGCACTACCGGCACATTCTCGAAAAGAAACCGGTGGTCGACTGGTTCGAGATCATCTCGGAGAATTTCATGGTGGATGGAGGCAGGCCGCTCGAGATCCTCGACCAGATCCTTGAGCAATACCGAGTCGTGCAGCATGGGGTGGCCATTTACTTTGGCTCGACGGATAAGTTGAACCGCACGCACTTAAAGAAACTCAAGGCGCTCGTGAAACGCACGGGCACGCCGTGGCTCTCCGATCATCTCTGCTGGGGAAGCTCGGACGGACGTTACACGCACGATCTGCTGCCCATGCCGTATACCTTTGCGGCGGCGAAAGTGACCGCGCAAAAGATCCGGGAAGCGCGCGATTTTCTCGAAGTCCCGATCTGCGTGGAGAATGTCAGCTCCTACGCGGAGTATCATGTCTCGGAAATGACGGAGTGGGAATTTCTCTCCGAAGTCGTGGAACTGGCGGACTGCGGCATCCTTCTGGACGTCAATAACATCTACGTCTCTTCACAGAATCACGGCTTCAATCCGTACGATTACGTGAACAACCTCCCGCACCAGCGCGTCGGCCAGATGCACATCGCGGGACATTCCAAGTTCGAGAAATACATTCTCGATACGCACGACCATCCGGTCCTCGACCCAGTCTGGAAGCTCTATGCCCATGCCACACGGCTCGCCGGGCGCACCGCGACGCTTCTCGAGTGGGACGACAGCATTCCTTCCTTTGATGAAGTCCACCACGAAGCCCTCAAGGCCAACCAGTTCATCGCCGACCTCCAGGAAAGCGCCCCTGCTCTCGCCTGACGATCCCGGGTTCCGGCAGCTTCGCGATCTGCAGCGCGATGTCGCCAACGCACTTTTCCGGCGGCTGGCTCCAGGTGACCGGATGCAGAGCCAGTGGACGGATGGACGCGCAATGCGCGAGGTCGCGGCGGAATGGATCAAGCCGAATGATCGGCTGACCTCTTTTGAGCGGCTCCAGATTTACAATCGCTGCTACTGGTACCGGGTTCTCGATTGCCTTTACGACGATTATCCCGGTCTCCAGGCGGTGCTCGGCGAACGGAAATTCCGGGCGTTGATTACGGCTTATCTCGAGAGTCATCCTTCGATCTCGTTTACGCTGCGGGATCTCGGAAGCCAGATGGAGGCTTTCATGGAAGCCCATCCCGAGATGATCGCCCCGCGCGGTGATCTCGCGCTGGATATGGCCCGCTTCGAATGGGCGCAGATCATCGCTTTCGATGACCCGGCGTATCCAGCCGTGGAGGTCGACGAGTTACTCGGGACGAATCCGGCGGAGCTGCGCCTCGGGATTCAACCTTATGTCACTTTTCTCGACCTGAAGTATCCGGTCGATGAGTTTGCCCTCGCGATCAAGGCGAGCGAAGAGGACAGCCTGAGTTCGCAGGCGAGCAATGTCGTGAATGAAGCGCCCAAGGCGAAGCGGCGGCGGACCGTTCGGCTGCCCAAGCCGGAAGCGGTGAAGGTGGCGGTCCACCGCTGGCATAACATGCTCTACTTCAAGCGGCTAGGCGAGGAACAGTTCGCCCTGCTCCAAGCCCTGCGCCGCGGCGAGACGCTGGAGGAAGCCTGCGGAGTCGCTCTGGAATTGTGGCAGGGAACGCCCGAAGCGTTTTCGGCTGAAGTCCGCTCCTGGTTCGAAAACGGGGCCGCCTTGAAGTGGTTTTGCCGGTATCGGGAACCGAAAAAGAGCGAGCATTCGTGATTGACCATGAAGCGCTTCAGTCGTCTCCTGCTCTTCGATGAAGGTCGCCCCGGACTTCGAGCAGCTTGTCGATGCTCACTACGCGGCGCTTTATCGTTTCGGGCTCAGCCTCACCCGAAACGAAAGCGAGGCGTCCGATTTGACGCAACAGACCTTTTATCTCTGGGCGACCAAAGGACATCAGCTCCGGGACGGCGCGCAGGCGAAGTCATGGCTCTTTACGACGCTCTATCGGGAATTTCTCGGCAGCCGCAAAAAGCAGGAGCGTTTTCCCCATGCGGAACTCGACGACATCGCGGAGGAAGTCTGCGCGGAAACGCCGCCGCCCCCGGAAGATTTCGATACCACCGCCCTCATGGAGGCGATGGCGCGGCTCAGCCCCGTCTTTCGCGCCCCGCTGACGCTTTTCTATCTGCAGGACTTTTCTTATCGCCAGATCGCCGATGTGCTCGAAATCCCTCCGGGAACGGTGATGTCGCGTCTGGCCCGGGGAAAAGCCGAATTGCGGCGCCTGCTCCTCGAACAGGAAAAACAGAACGCGTCTCGGCTCGTTCCCCTTCCCTCCCTGGCAGCGGCCGGGAAGAAGCATGAATAGAGACGAAGCCAAAGCCATTCTTCGCGTTCATCGTCCTGGCCACCATGAGCATAATGACCCGGAACTCGCGCGCGCGCTGGAATTTGCCCGGCAGGATCCCGAACTCGCGCAGTGGTGGGCAAAGGAAAACGCCTTCGATACGAGCGTAGCGGAGAAGCTATCCCACGTTCCTCCCCCGGCGGATCTCAGGGAGCGCATCCTGGCGAATCCGGCCGTCGGATCGGAGAAGCCGTCCGCGGCGACTCGCCAGCAGCCGTGGTGGCGAGGCTTTTCCGCACTGGCTGCGGCACTGGCCATCTTCGCGACGGGCGCATTTTTCGTCTGGAATCATCAGCCACCCGCCATTCCCCCACCCACCCTTGCGGAATGGCAATCGGGCTCGATCGAAACGCTCACGCACATTTTGGCCGGCGCGGATAAACTCGATGTGGAATCGCCCGATTCCTCGAAACTCCGCCAGTGGCTGCAACAGGTAGATGCGCCCTCACCCGCCGCGCTTCCCAATAGCCTCACTCATCTCGATACGGCGGGCTGCAAGACGATCGCGATCGGGAATCAGCGTGTCTCGATCATCTGTTTTCACACCGGCCCCAGACAACTTGCGCATCTGGTCACAGTGGAAGAGCGAAGCCTCTCCAATCCGCCCCCTGAGCATCAGCCGCAATATGTCCGCCACGGCGAATGGGTCACGGCCAGTTGGAGCGATCGCGGACAGTCTTTCATGCTGGCGATGAAAGGGACGGATGCGGAACTGAAAGGATTGCTTTCGCCGGCGGCGTAGCGGCAGTGGAGGTTAGGAAAAGAAGTGCGATTCACTTTTGCGTCCAATACCCTTTCGAAAATTGTATCATCACCAGTATGAAATCACCCCTCGGTTTGTTTGCGGTCGGACTGCTATTTGTGAGCTCGTTATACGCGGAGGATTTCACGACGATCGACGGCAAGAAGTATCAGAATGTCACGCTGAGCCGTGTCGAACCGGATGGCCTGGTGGTGATTGCGGAAGACGGCATCCTGAAGATTCCCTTTCTGAAGCTGAGCAAAGAGGTCCAGGCGAAATATGGCTACGATGCAGCGCAGGCCGCGGAGTTTTCCAAAGCGGTGGCAAAGACCCAGCATGAGAATTTCGTCCAGCAGGTGGAAGATCTGCAACGGCTCGAAGCGCAACGTGTCGCCGAGGCTTCCACACCCGATCCCGGTTCGCTGCGTCCCGATTTCCCGAAATACGCCCCGCCAGGCGGCGCGCTGACGAGTCCACGTCAGTTTCAGTTCGATCACGAGCAAGGGCTCTATTTCAGTGCGGATGATCTGCTCAGCTACTATGTCGACAACGCGTTGAAAGGAGACGCGATCTTCAAGAATCGCCGGGTAACCGTCCGTGGAACCGCCTTCAAGTTTGCCAAGGATTCCACGGGGAAACCGGCCGCCTATCTGGCCACGACGGCCACAGGGTGCCAGGTGGTTTGTGTCTTTGCGAATTCCACCCCCATTGTGGATCTGCATGCCGGACAGCTTTTATATATCTATGGCAAGGTCCGGCATGGCGATCAGAATGAGGTGAAGCTGGAGGATTGCAGCATCACGGCTTATTCCGATCATCCGTAGGGGGCCATTCCCCTCTTCCTCATCATCATTATCCATGATGGACGGGATTAGAGCAGTTTAAGAAGTGACGTAGTCGTCTCGACTCACCCAGCCCGGCAGGGCTGACGGAAAGTAGCCGGGGGTAACACCCCCGGTTTTCAAAAAAGAAGGGCCGCACCCCGGCAGGGTGTGCCGGAACTGATGCAGCATGGATACACACTCAAATGCTGATCTACACAGCCAAATTCCAACTCGATCGACGTCCAGAATGCTCCGGCACCCCTGCCGGGGTGCATGGTATTCCCCGCACAACCGGGGGTGTTACCCCCGGCTACTTTCCAGCAGCCCTGCCGGGCTGCACCCGTGAATGCCAGCCACAGTGTTATTTACATCGCTCTATGATGAAGAGGAAGAGAATAGGGAAATTGCCGGCTGGATTTTTCATCGTGTCCGGCGAAGCTGCGCATTTTTCTTCGCCATGAATCTCCTGCAGCTACCCCACAGGACCGAGAAACCCCGCCAACACGGACTCACGGCCATTGCCGATCTGGGTCTTACCGTTCCCGAGTTGCGCAATGTGCTGGAAGCTTACGCGCCGCTTGTGGATATCGCGAAATTCGGAATCGGCTCCGCGTATCTCACGCCTGGCATCGACGAAAAAATCGCGATCTATCGTGAGCACGGGGTCATTTCTTACTTTGGCGGCGCGCTGTTCGAGAAATTCTATCAGCAGAAGAAAGTCCCGGCCTATTTGAAATATCTGCGCGCCCACAACATCGAGTGGATCGAGATCTCGAACGGCGCGATCGAATTCCCTCTCGAAAAGCGGGTGAGCCTGATCAAGGAAATCTGCGGCGAGTTCAAAGTGATCGCCGAGGTGGGCTGTAAAGAAACGGATTTCGTGATGCCGGCCTCGCAATGGGTGGCGGAGTTATCGACCGCCCTCGAAGCCGGATCGAGCTATGTCATCACGGAAGGGCGCGATGCCGCGACGGCGGGCATTCTGCGCGAGAGTGGCGAAGTGAGCGACGATTTGCTCGGCGATATTCTCAAGTTCATCGATCCGAAACGGACCATCTTTGAAGCGCCCACCTCAAAGACGCAGATGTTCTTCATCAATCTGGTCGGCGCGAATGTGAACCTGGGCAACGTGGCTCCGCACGATCTCCTGATCCTCGAGTCGCAGCGCCAGAGCCTGCGGTACGAGACCTTTTTCAACAAAAAGGAGTGACGGTAGCGAAATCAATCATATCGCCGTTTTGAGCCCAGCCCGGCAGGGCGAATGGCGCTTAGATAAGACAGATTTCACATTCAGCCCGGCAGGGCTGCCTGGAGCCTTAGCCGGGGGTACCACCCCCGGATTCCGCCCCCACACGGCAGCACCCCGGCCAGGGGTGCCGGAGCATTCCGGATGCCGTGTAAGTTAGAACCGGGCTGGTGTAGATCAGTATCTATCATGTACCCACGCCGAACCAGTTCCGGCACGCCCTGCCGGGGTGCTGCCTTCTTATTCAAAACCGGGGGTGTTACCCCCGGCTACTTTCCGTCAGCCCTACCGGGCTGAATCAGAAGCGGTGCTCTTCATATTGAAACGCCACTACCCCAACAGAGGCACCGGAAACGAGCACAAAGCGCGCGGACGTATGACGGCAGCACTCCCCCACCAACAAATGGACTCGTCGAAAGATAGTCCTATGCATTCGAAGGATGTTCCTATTTCAGGAATTGCCACGCTCCGATATAAGTCAGAACCGCTGCGACAAATCGCAGCCCGTTGTTTCTCAACGGCCAGTTACCCTCCAGCCTCTCCAAAACATGTTCCCCATTTTGGAAATCGGGAGTCACTGCGCATTGCCGCCGGCAATGTCGAGCGGTCTGACTCCAACTATTCCGGAGCGATACCGCTGTCGGCTCGTAACGTTGATGCAACCGCCAAACGGCGCGGTTATGACAGAACTGGTTGTGCATTCACGCATCCCAAAGGGGGACTTGGACCCGGTCGAAAACATCCATTCCAACATCCTTCCTGACAGTCCGTAATATCTCAGATTCCACGGTTACCTGACTAACCCGTGGCCCGAGTGTTTCCGAATCGCGCGGCGCGCTTGCCTCAAGCAATCAAGCGATTGCCGGGAGCTCGTCGAATACCTCGAACCTTGCAGCCATGCCTGTTTCCCGGGCAGGCACGGATCCCCTGCTGTCTCACGAGCAACCTATGCCTATGTCTATCTATAAAATCGCGGCGCCGGCCCTGATATTCCACCTTTTCGCCCTGGCCGGCCCTTGCCACAGCCAGACACCGGCTACTCCTCCACCGGTCGCTCCGGGTTTCAACGGCCAGCCACCGGGCGAGGCACAAAAGGTGTTTCACAAGGTCACCGGCGTCGTCAAGGCCGTGGATGTCAAAGCAAAGACGATTACGATCCAACTGCCGGATGGACCCCGCACTCTTGCCGTGACGGACGGAACGAAATTCAGCCGGGCGGGCGGCAAGGCTTCCATGGATGACATCGTGGCAGGAGCAACGGTCGAAGTCACCCTCACCAGCTCGCACCGTCGCGCCACCGGGGCGAAAGCCGACGCTGATGAGGTATCGGCCATAGACCTTCGGGAGCGCTGAACTTTGGGAGGGGTAAGTCAACAACAACTACAAACAACCAAAATATAACATCGATGACACGTCTAAAACGAATCGTGCAGGTTGCAGCAATGACGGCCCTGGCGCTGACCGCGCTGGACGCCCCGCAGGCCTTCGGGCAGGCGACACTTACCACTGGGTTTGCCGGGTCGGCAGGCACAGGCTGGACGCCCTCCGATACGAACGCAGCGGTGGGACCCAATCACATTGTTCAGGTAGTGAATAACAATATCATTATCTTCAACAAGGTTGGGACCCAGATATCCGTGCAAAGCCTGCCCACATTTTTTGGCGTGGGCAGCAGCACCGGCGATCCCCATGTCATTTACAATGAAATTACCGGACGGTTTGCGGTGGAGGAAATCGGGACATTAAACAGCAGCGGCACGGGCACGGCCTTGTTTGCTGTTTCCGACAGCTCAGATCCGACCGGAACCTGGCATAAGACGACGATCAACGTGCCCGGATTCTGGGATGGATACGGCGCGAGTGGCATCGGATATAACGCGGACGCCTATGTGGTGCACGTGAATGGTTTCAACAACCAGTTTGCCGTCATTCCCACTGCCAATAATGCCAATCTCAACTACACCCTGTATACGGCGCCGGGCGGCGACCGTGTCGGGCGGCCGGCGTGCATGCCGGGCTCCACCTCAGGCGGACCGTTTTATTTTGTGGAGGCCAATAGTGATGGGGCCAATTGGACAGGCGGCACCCTGGGCACTTTGGAGATTCTGAAAGTCTCCAATATTGCCGGCACGCCCACTTATACCGATTATCAGGTCTCGGCAAACAGTCAGGAAGCCTCGGCCATCCATACCACGTGGCGGAACAATCAGCCTCGCGGTCATTGCACAGTCGGCGGGTCGGCGGTAGTGCAATGGTATTTGCTGAACACCAGCAGCGGCACGCCCACGCTCACACAGTATGGCAACATTCTCGCGCCGGACGGCGGCAGCGTGTTTGACCCCGCCATTGCCATCGCCCCGAATGGTGACATCGGAATGGAGTACATTTCCGTCGCGAATTCGGCCATGACGACGTTTATCACCGGCCGGACAACAAACGACGCACCCAACACCGCGCGTGGCTCGATCCAGGTAGTGACCGGCCCCCAATCGGACGGGCGGTTTGGCGATTACCATTCCTGCGTGGTGGATATCAACTCCTCGGGTGTGGCCCAAAATACCTTCTGGGAGTGCAGCGAATACATGAACACGAGCGGCCAGTTCGACTGGAGGAGCCGGATCCAGAATTTCTCCATGGGCTCGTTGCTAAACTCCGGGTTTGAATCCCCCTCCATTGCGAATTTCCAATATAGCCCAAGCGGTGGGTCGTGGACGTTTAGCGGCGCCAGCCCCAGCGGCTCCGGGATCGTTCACAATGGCAGTGGCTTTAGTAATCCGAATGCTCCCGAGGGTGCGCAGGCGGCGTTTGTCCAGGAGTTCGGCGCCATGTCCCAGTCCGTCTCCGGCTTCTCTCCGGGCCAAACCTATACCATCACGTTTTCCGCCTGCCAGCGTTCCGGGGTGAACCAGCATGGCGGCCAGTCGTGGAATGTGAAGATCGATAACAATGTGGTCGGCAGTTACAATCCCGGGCCGGGAGCGACCAGTTACGTGGACTACTCCTGCACCTTCACGGCCACGGCATCCACGCACACCCTTACCTTTGCGGGCACCGATCTGGTGGGCGGCGACAACACGGTATTCATCGATAACGTCCGCATCACGGTGGCTTCCATGCCGCCTCCCAACTCCAGCTTTGAAGCCCCCGGCATCGCCAACAACAGCTATGTCTATAATCCCGGCGGCGGCTCCTGGACCTTCAGCGGATCTCCCGGAAACGGCTCTGGATTGATCGCCAACGGCACCTCCGCGTGGGGCAGCCCGGTCGCACCCGCGGGACGCCAGATCGCTTTCGTGCAGGCGAATGGAAGCATTTCGCAATCGCTTTCCGGCTTCACGGCAGGCGCCAGTTACCTGATGACATTTTCCGCGTGCCAACGTTCCGGCAACTCACAATCCTGGAACGTCACGGTGAACGGAAGCGTGGTGGGCAGTTATAATCCAGGTTCCGGCGCCTCGAGTTTCTCGGATTACACCGCCACATTTGTGGCGCCGGCTTCATCATTCACGCTGGCCTTCGTCGGCACCAACCTGGCGGGTGGCGACAACACCATCTTTCTCGACAACATCCGCATTCAACTGGTTCCCCCGGCGCCGGCAAACCTTGGCTTTGAAACGCCTTCCATTGCCAGTTACCAATACAACCCGGGCGGCGGCTCCTGGACCTTCAGCGGCGCCAGTCCGAACGGGTCGGGCATCGTTCACAATGGCAGCGGCTTCAGCAATCCCAATGCGCCGGAAGGCGTGCAGGCGGCGTTTGTGCAGGAGCTCGGCACGATTTCCCAATCGATTCCCGGCTTCGTTCCAGGCCGCACCTACACCATCACGTTTGCCGGCTGTCAGCGTCCAGGCGGAAACCAGCACGGTGGCGAGTCATGGAATGTGCAAATCGATAGTACGGTCATCGGCAGTTACAATCCTGGCCCGGCCGCGACCAGCTATGTCGATTACAGCGCCACCTTCACTGCCACGGCAGCCACACATACCCTGACCTTTGCCGGCACCAACCTCGTGGGCGGTGACAATACGGTATTCATCGATAACGTGCGCATCACAGCCGTAGCTGCACCGAGTGGAGAAGACGACGACAGCGGACCGCCCTATTTGCCGCCGCCGTTCCTGGCCATTAATATCGGAGTCAACGGTCCAGCCGGTGACGCCAATTACGATGTCACCGCGCAGGCTTTCCAGGTGAACGAAGCCGGTGACGGCGTGGACGGCCCGGCCGATTCCTTTAATTTCGTCTATCAGCCGGCTGATGAGAAATGCGCGATCACGGTGCACCTTACCGCGCTGGATAACGATTATCCCGACGCCGAAGGCGGTATCGTCGTCCGCGAATCGTTGGATCCAGACGCGCGAGAAGCGAGCCTCTGGGTCAATCTCAACGGCGATCTCCAATTCAAATACCGCAGCACGACCGGCGGCGCCACGGCAGCGGCGCGCCTGGCTGGAGTAATGCCCGGCTCGGGCTGGCTGAAGCTCACGCGCTATGGAAATGAATTCCGTGGCGAATATTCGATAGACGGGGCGCGGTGGCAGCCGTTTGGCCAGTCGACCGTCAGGATGAGCCGCTCCACTTACATTGGCCTGGGGACATCCGCCGGCCTCGTTCCCAACCCGGCTGCAGGGCAAGACGCGGCCGGGCACTTTGACAACGTCAATGTCCATCCGTAAACGCGCGCCGATGAATCGCGCACTGAAGAATGACGCTAGCGCCCCTCGCTTCGTGCGGGGGGCGGTCTGGCTGTCCATCTTAATCCTGCTGCCAGCGATCGCAGGACTGATCTGGCCCGTCAAGTCTCCGTCGACTCAATTCACACAGCCGGCCCGGGCTATCCAGTCGTATCAGCCCGAGCCCGCAGCATCGGGCATCCCGGCGGTTCGAGCAGTCAGTGACGCCTCAACAGGTAATACCAACGATGTTGCTCCCGAGCCAGGCTCACTGACGGATCAGGTGAGAGCCATAGCAGCGGAGAAAAACTTACATCGGCGGCAACACTTGGTTGCCGAACTGGTGAATCATATTCCAACCGCTGATGTGGCGGGCGCCTTGCCCACACTCCGTGAAGAGGCAGGCGGCCGCGAAATCGCCAGACAGTTGCTGCGCCGGTGGGCGGAAACTGACCTGCATTCCGCTGCCCAATGGGCCAGCCGATTGCCGCCCGGCTCAAGCCCTGAAGACAACGCGTGGCAGGCTGATGTTTTGCGGACGGTTGCTCTGGTTTGGGTGGATGCCAGTCCGGAGGAAGCTATCAACTGGGCCAGCCAGTTGCCTGAGACCACCGGTAAAAATGCAGCGCTGCTGGCCATGGCCAATGAATCGGTGCGCACCGATCCCATGGAGGCGTTGAAGCTGGCGGCCAACCTTGCAGCTGATGGTCCGCGCGACCAATTGATTCAGCGCGCCGCCCTGGAATGGGCACTGCAGGATCCCCTCGCAGCCCGTGACTGGGCCCGGCAGATTGCCGACGCTGGATTGCGCAACCAAGTCCTGTCCGCGGTGGCGACTAACTGGAGTGTGAGCGATCCCGCGGCAGGCGCCGGGCTGGCGATCCAGGAGCTATCCGGCCAGGCCCAGGAAAATGCCGTGATCGCCATCGTGCAACGCTGGGGCAAAGCGCAACCGGACGCTGCCACCGCGTGGGTCAGGCAATTCCCGGAAGGCAGCTTGAGACAAGCTGCCATCCAAAATCTCGCGTCGTTAGGAATTGCTCTGAAATAGCACTTACACCAGCCCGGCCACCGGCCGGATGATGGGCTCCGGAACGATCAGGGCCGGGCCCGGCAATGCGGAAAGCAGCAGAACGAGTGGCTGCGGTTGCTCTTGAAAACCACCGATTATTGGCGCCAAAGGTTCCGTGAACGGCGCAGTCGAGTACGTCATGCCGGTCTTCTTGTTGGTCGCGAATGGAATGCTGTCCGGGTTCGAATCAATCAAGGTCTTGTACTTGACATGTATGTCGGTCCCAACCTGTGGTTTGAATTTCGTGAGGCTGTCTCCGATCAGCGTATTGCGGCCTTTGCCACCACCCAGAATATCGTGGGTGCCACTCAGTTCACCGTTTCCATAGATGTTATTGCTGAACTGATTGCCGGTCAGAGTATCCGCAAAGTGGCTTCCCTGCAGATCGTCGTACACACCGACCAGCACCAGCCAGCCCGTGTCGGATCCGCTTTCCACGGAGGAGATGAAGGAGGAGACGCCTCCTTGCGTCGTCTCGTTGTGCGTCGCGCCGGTGCCGACGTTTTGCGCTTTGATCGCCGTCAGGCTCTGCACGTTCGTGCTGATACCAATAGCCCTTATGCCATTTTGCGCATACTTGGGGCTATCGCCCCAGGCTGGTATTGCGTCGCGCCGTTGGCGCTGAAGACAGCCCTCCACAAGTCCGTTTTCAAGTTGGACATACATTGTCCAACAACGCAATAGCTACCCACCTAGAAGCCAAAATAATCAACAGCGCCTCGCAAGCGAAGCGCCGTTGATCGTAGTCCTAACGACCTATCGCCGCAGCCGCCTCAATTGTAATCTTCTGTGAGCGAAAGAAGAAAGGCGGTCAGAGCCGCCTCATCGGTCGGCAGGATGGATATCCGAGACATTTCCGGATCTCCGTTCCGCAGGGAACCGGCACGAGCAAGACCGGCATTCACCCGGTAGGACTCCATCACATCATCAATGGTGTCTTTCGTACCAGTATGAAGATACGGAGCAGAGTCGGCCAGATCCCGGAGTCCCGGAGTCTTGAACAAGGCGATCGTCTTGGGCAGCAGTTGCGTCTTATTCGCCGGTTTGCCTCCGGTCAATGCGCGCAGAATAGCAGCCTGTGAGAGGGGACGATCCGGATTGGCGAAGCTGTTCCAAAGACCCAAGTCTATCTGTCCCGAGGACTGGACATCCGGCACGGCCACAAACGGGCCGGCAGCAAATGGGTGCTTGGCTGATGGCGGCAGCCACGCGTCCGGATCAGCCTGACGATCCTTGAGTCCTGGGATATTCAGAGCGCTGAATGTCCCCACGCCATGGATGGAGTCATACTCCTCCTGCGCAGCTCCCTGGTTGTGAAACTTGAAATCGGTGAAATTCGGCGGTGCGTGGCAGGCGGCACAGTTTCCAATGCCTCCCTGATTAAGTTCCGCTTGTGACAGCTGCGCCTTTGCGGGCTTGCGGAGAAACATCTTCAGGCCGTCCAATTCCGTCTGCCCGAAAGCGAACGTCTGGGTGTGATTCTGAAAGGAGCCGTCCGCGCCAGTGACAAACTGCGGGGAAGTCAGTTTGTCTAATGCACGCAACAAGCGTGCGGAATAGGCGACGGGACTTTCCCCGGCGGCCGGACGCTGCGGCAGCCTGTTCTTGGCCAGAAAAATGTCGAAAGGCGAACCGTTGTAGTTTCCGTGCGCATCCTTCGAGAAAGTCAGTGACTCCATATAAGCGGCCATCAGGTTGCCGATCGCCTTGATGATCTGGACATCGGTCGCCTTGTCCACATCGAGGCGATAGGCTTTGGGAAGAAGATATTCCGGCGGCACCGTGGATTTTCCGGCAAAGATATCCCGATAAGTCGTTGCGGCGTATTGCTGAGCCAGATCGCCCAGACCATTGTCATCCCGGATGATATGGGCAACATGCGCGGTCGCCCGTGTTTCCTCACCGGCCAGCCAGCCGTAGTTCCGGCCCGTCAGCGTTCCGATGACCAAATCACGCAGAGAGGGAAACTCGGCATCAAAGTGGAGAACAAAGAACGGCCTGCGCAACGAAGCATTGACTAAGGGCGGCGAGTTTCGTGGCGTCACCGTCTTGCTATCCTCGATTCGCGCCGGTATCGGTGAACGCCGCGCAAAATCACAGTAAGTACGATTTCCCAGCGTATCGTGTTGCTCGTCCACCAGATGGCAGGCGCGGCAATTCATGGATTGACCGGCAAAAGGTCCCGTCTGGGATGTCCCGGTGGTCACGGTATCATCCATTACCGGATCCCCTGCCGCCAGGGTGGTGTTCGCATCTCCTCCGCTGTGGGCCTCGAAATACTGGGCAAAGCGTGTCTCGAGAAAGAGCCGCTCCCCGATTGTCACTTGCGGCGGATCGTCATCCGCGCGAACGACGGAGCCGAAAAATGGGGCAAGAATCAGTGGAAGTGTGAGCAAGCGGATAAGCGTTTTCACGGGTTTTGTGAGTAAGTGGATCGGTACCGGAAAGGTGGACCGAAGGTGTTAGTGGAAAATTGATGCCTTTGTGCGGCTGAATAGCTCCAAATAGCGGCGGCTCAGAACCTCTTCCTCCTCATCTTCATCTTCATCATTATCCCGTCCATTTTTGGATAATGAGGAAGATGAAGAGACAGAGATAGAGAAGGCAGACGGCAGATTCTCTTAAAGCATCATCTCGTTCCTCTCGACTTTGCTACAAGCCACCAAGAAGCCTGTAGCTCCACCGAGAGGTTGCCTCGGACTCAGCAACTAAAATCCTGTCGGGACTGGATCCGAAACAGATGATGACCAAAAGTCTGCCGCCTGCTAACCAACCGTTACCAATAAGTGACCGGCGCTGTTTGTCGCCGTAGCCAGAATGGGAAGATCCTTCACCGCAGGTCCCTCTGTTACCTTCCCTTTGGCATCGAAGGTCGACCCGTGGCACTGGCAATAGAATGTCCGATCCGGCTCGCTCTCGAGCTTGCACTGGCGATGAGTACAATACGACGAGAGGGCGAACAGGCGGCCTTCGCTGCGCACAACGAAGAAGCCGCTGCTCATGAACGACGTGTAGACGCCGTCGTGCTGATAGAGATTCGCCGGACCCGCATCCACTACCCGCGGCTGACCTCCAGCTCCGCCACCAGTCTGATTGACCGATGTGCAACCGCCGGTCAACCCGGCAGCAAGGAGGAGGAAATCCCGGCGATTCATAGTGGACGCGGATGTTACAGCAATAAACGAGATTTTTAGAACTCGAAAACGAAGCTGGTCGCGAGGCCCCAGTGCGTGTCCGCACGGCCGCCGTCATCGAGTGGCAATACCACGCCGATACCCAGACGAGGCTGGAGTGGACCCATGGCTTTCATGTTGGCCCGGAAGCCGATGGTCGCCAGCAAGGCATTTTGGCCGGCATTACTCTTGTTGAGCTGGGTCTCACCGGAGAGTTCAAAAACCGGCACGATATTCTGCACACCGGGAATCGACAGGACATCGTGCGGGATGGTGTAGCCGAGAACGACGCCGTATTCGAAGACGTGCAGGCCGTGATCGCCGTCAGCGCCACCGCCGGAACCGAGAATGCTGGAGTAACCAACGATCGCCTGCACGGTGAAGTTCCCGACCTTGAGGTCGTCGAAAATCGCCGGAACGATTTCGGTATTGTGGCTGATCGTGGAGTGCGTTGGGATGCCCAGCTCAAAACTGACGCCCACCGTGTTATCGACGAATCCGGATGGCGAAACGTACTGATAAATCGGCGCACGAATGCCGAAGCTGATGTTGTCGGTGCCTTCGGAAATCGTTCCCGCGTCGGAATCGCGTTCGTACGGAAGTTTCACTTCGACCGTCACTGGGCCGAATCCCTTTTCATACTCCACGGAGAAAACGTTGCTGTGCGCGCTGCCGGCAGAGGTGTGCAGGTAGTCGAGCCGGAATTCGTTTACTTCGAGATCCGAGTCATCGACCAGGAATGGCTCAGGGAAGACACCCTTGCCGTAAACGCTGTTGTGATCGAGCCAGTCGAAAAGACCGTAGCGCGAATTGCTCGCACCGGTCGAAATGGCGGCATCCACCGGGGCACCCGCGTGGGCCGTGGAAAGAAGAGCGAGAGCGGCGACCGGGGCAAGTACAGCTCCAGCCTTCATGCTGAAAAAAGGATGGGATTTCATGGAGCCGGCACTGTCTATTGCTCCTGAGACTCAGTCGCAATAACAATTTTCAAAAAAAGTTCGTCACATTCCGCCGGATGGGGACGCTTGTCGGCGTCTCCCCCGTAATTTGTCCCCTTCCCTCCCAGAGCCTTGGAACTGGCCGGCTGCCGAAGCCGCGCCGCTGCGTGCCGCGCTAGTGGCGTATGCCTTCGGAATCGCGCGGGATTGGATGCTGGCGGAGGACGCGGTCCAAGAGGCGATGGTTATCGCCTGCCGCAAGTGGAGCGGAGAACGCGCGCAATCGGCCGTCTTTCCATGGCTGCGCGGGATTGTTCGGCTGGAATGTCTACGGCTGCTGCGCGAACGCCGCCGGGAACAACCGATCGAGCAAACTGCCCTGGAGGAATTGATTCAGCGGCACTGGGAACATGTGTGGGATGAGCCGGATACCGATTACCTGACGCGGCGGGTGTATTCGCTGCGCCAGTGCATGGCCCAGCTGCCGCGCTCCGTGCAGCAGCTCCTCCACGATTTCTACATTCGGCGCACTTCCGCTCAGGAAGTGCTCGCGGCGTCGGGTGAGCAGGAGCCGGTCGATACCGACGCCCTGCGCTCCTACCTTTACCGCCTGCGCAACCGGCTGCGGCGCTGTGTCCGACAGCGGATGAATGAAATGGTCGCGCAGGATTCCGAGGCGCTGGATCGTCTTCTCGAGGAGTATCTCACGGAAGGAAATACGGCGGATGCGCCAGATTACGCGGCAGCGGATCTCGCGACGCTGGAAACGGCTCCGATGGATGTGTTGTTGCGCGAAGCGCTTCAGGATTGGCGGACGCTCTTACTGGCCCTGGTCGAGTCGGCCGAAACGGAGGCGTTCGAACCTGCCGAGCGCGTATCGCCAGCGATGAGCGTGGCTCCCGCGCCTTTCCCGGTCGCCCCGCGAGTTCAAAGCCGGCCTGCAGTTTGTCCGCCTCCTTCGCGCAGACGTACCGCGTGGAGATGGGCTGCGGCAGCGGTCTTTCTCGCGCTTGCCGGTTGGGGTAGCTGGACGTGGCTTACTCAATCCCAGCCTGCGGTGGAATTAACCGTCGCGGAAGGAGCAGCGACTATTGTTCACGGCAGCCGCCGAACGGCGATCCACGGGGAAAGAGCGGTTCGCCTCGGGGACGAAGTACGCATTCCGGACGAGGTGCTTTGCCAGTTGCGCTGGCCCGATGACGGCACACTCTTCCGAAGCCGAGGCCCGGCGCACCTCGTGCTGAAAAGTCGCGAGGATGGTGCGAAAGAGATCGCGCTGCTTTCGGGCGTTATCGAATGCGAAGCCGCCCACCAACCTGCCGGACATCCCCTGCGCGTCACAACACCACACGGCCACCTTCTGGTCGTGGGCACGCGCTTCCGGGTTCATGCGACGGGTGAACGCACCATCGTCGAAGTCGTGCGCGGGCGCGTTCAAGTACTCCCCACGGGCGGGCCGGCGGCCGAGATTGGCGCGGGAGAAATCGCTGTCCTCCAGCCGGGGCGCGTGGAAAAGCGGGAGCTGGGCGGCGCTCAGCTCGAGATGTGGTCCAACCTTCACGGCAATAAAATCGCCCCTGCCCTCGCCGACCCTCACTTACAGGATCCGCCCGACCGTTCCGAACGTCTCACGCAGTTACATTTTGCCCCGGCAAATGAAGAGAACTTTCTGGCTCGAATCCGGGGCAGCCTGCATCCGCCAAGGGATGGCTTTTACCGGTTCCGAATCGCCGCCGACAACGCCGGCGAGCTGCATATGCAGCTACCGTCGGCATCGGGAGATCACTGGGTGAAAATCGCCGAGGCGCCCGAGTACGTGAAAGAGGGCCAATGGGACGTATACCCTGAGCAAACCTCCGCGCCGATATATCTGCGCGCCGGAGCGGCGTACCCGTTTGAAGTGCTCCACAAACAAGGTGTTCTCGATAGCTTCGTCACCGTGGAATGGCAGCGTCCGGGAGAGCCGTTCCAGGTGATCGACGGCGCATCTCTTTTGCCTCCATAGCCGCGAGGGTACAGCCCTCGCCCCCATCAGTTCCCCGTTTCCCCTATGAAATACCCAATGCGACTCGTCCTGGCATTGGCCGCCCTCACTGCGGCGGCACAAGGCGCCACCACTTACTACGTCAGCCCGTCTGGAAATAACACGGCCGGCACATCACCGACCACGGCATTCACGACTATCCAGAAAGCGGCCAATGTCATGGCCGCGGGCGACACCTGTTACATCATGGCCGGCACTTATCGCGAAACGGTGCGACCGACAAACTCCGGCACGGCGGCGTTGCCGATGCACTTCACTCGCTACGGGAGCGACTATGTGGAGATCAACGGCTGCGATCTCCTGCCCTCTATGGGATGGACGGTTTATTCCGGTTCCATTTACAAAGTATCGTTCTCTTCCACAGTAAGCGAAATGTTTGTCGGGGATCTGCGCGTACCGAAAGCGTGTTATCCCAACGAGCCATCGAATCCCTACGACATCGGCTCGTGGATGGACATCAGCATGGCAGCGGGCCAGACTGGACAATTCTACGGCCGCAATTTCAGTTCCGGATACTGGAGCGGCGCCACCATCATCGGCCTTGTCGGCTCACAGTGGGTGACAAATTGTGGCACCATCAGTTCGTCGAGTGGCAGTAGTTATACGGCGACCACCGCTTCTGCCGAATGGGCGACTGGCTCGGCTGCCTATGTCGGTGATGGCAAAGGTTTCATCACAAATCACCTCAATGCCCTCGACAGCCCGGGCGAGTGGCACCAGCAAAGCGGTGTGTTGTATCTCTGGGCACGCAACAGCCAGAGCCCGGCAGCACAGAAGGTCGAGGCACGCGTCCGCACGTATGCCTTCGACTTGAACGCGCGCAATTACATCCAGGTCGACGGCCTCAACGTAAAAGCGGCGAAGCTCAATCTGCGCAACGCACAGAATTGCACGGTATCGAACTGCACGGTGCGATTCGTTGCGCCGTTCCAATATCACAGCGCGGGTTTCAACCGGGATGCGGCGAGTCCGGATCAATGGGAATACACGGGTATTGAAATCTCCGGCAGCGGCAACATGCTTCGGGATAGCTACATCGCCGAGTCGTGGGGCGACGGCGTTACCGTGTGGGGAACGGGTAACACGGTTCAAAACTGCCTGATCGAGAATACAGACCGATCGCTGACCGACGCCGCCAGCATCAGCGTCACCGGCACTGGCCACGTGGTAAAGAATAATACGTTACGCGCCAGCGGCCGCAGCATCGTCGTGCATCGGTATCTGCAACAAGGGCACATTACGCTGAACAATCTCTATGAGGCCGGCCTGGCGACCGGAGACCTGGGATTGACTTACTGCTTTCAGACCGACGGCGCAGGCACGGAGATCAGCTATAACTGGGCGCACGATAACCGTGCGATCCACACAGCTTTCGGCATCTATCTGGACAATGGAAGCAATCACCATCTGGTGCACCACAACGTGGTATGGAATTGTGAAACCGGCCTGCAGGTCAACTCGCCCTCAGACACGGCGAATGTCTTTAACAATACGTTCTGGAACGTCACAAACGCGGCAGTGAACGGCTTCATCAGCACGTACGGCAACGCCCTCAACGTGCAGATGTCGAATAACCTTTCACAGGCCGGTCCTCTCTTCGGGCAAACCATGAGTAACAATATCCAATATGGCGACACCCCGCCCTTCGCCGATGTGAAGAACTACGACTTCCGTCTGGCTCCGGCGACAACCGCGGTGGACGCTGGACTGGTCATTTCCGGGATCACCGACGGATACAACGGCTCTGCGCCGGACGTCGGAGCGTACGAGTTGAACGTGACCTGGACACCAGGCTCGACGATTTCGGCGCCGTCGTTTTCGGATCTGCGTCCGGTCAATCCCGACCGTTTGCGCGCCGTTCAAGGTGGCTTACAGCAGAATCTCCTCACCTGGCGCGATTGTTCAGCAAATGAAACGGGGTTCTGTGTGTACCGTCAGGACGAGAGTGGCGGAGCCTTCACACTCCTCGCCACCCTGCCGGCGAATACAACGTCTTACCTCGATACGACCGCCGTGTCGGACGCGAGTTACACTTATCGCATCACCGCCATCAATGCAGCGGGAGAATCTGCGGGCACCTCGCGTGAAATCGTCCGCACTTTGACCGCCGGCGACAAACTGATGCTCGAGGCTGAGAACTACGATGCGGCTCAGGGCGTGACAAATTTCGGCAGCGGGATCGGCTCTTGCGACAACGGCGACTGGATTAAATTCAGCGGCCTGGACCTTCGCGCGCGCTTCGGTATCATTCGCGCGCGGCTGGCCGTTCCGGCGGATACCGCGGGACATAGCGTGGAGGTGCATCTCGACAGCGCCACTGGCACGCTGCTTGGAACACTCGTCACGACCTCCACCGGCTCCTGGGATACCTATGTCGAGCAGACGGCCGCACTGACAACGCCGACCAGCGGCATTCACGATCTTTACTTCGTCTTCAAAGGCGGGAGCGGCGTGGGGAACTTTGACTGGTTCCAGTTGGAAGGCGGCACGATGGTCGGCACTCCATATGTCCGTACTTACGAGTTTGAAGCGGCGAGCGCGTACCAGGGCTCCACGCCAACGGCCCGGGGTTTCGGATCGGATGACGACGGCGATTGGATTCGTTTCAACCAGGTCGATCTCGGGCTCGGTGCAAAGAGTATCGACGTGCTGCTTGCCGTGCCCGCCTCGAATCAGGGCCGCTTCATCGATATACGCGCCGACAGCGTGACGGGGCCGCTGCTGGGAACGCTCACCACCGTAAGCACGGGCAGTTGGGATACGTATCGTCCGCAGCACGTGGCACTGAGTTCGCTCAGTGGAATCCATGATCTTTACTTCATGTTCCGCGGCGGATCCGGCGTCGCAAATGTCGATTCCTTTGATCTGACGCTCATGTCTCCGCCGGCGGGAAACGTCGCGACAACCATCCAAGCGGAATCGGCCAACGCCATATCCGGAGCTTCGTCCTTCGGCACGGGCATCGGCTCATTTGATAACGGCGATTGGGTGCGATTCGACAACGTTTACTTCGGCCTGACGGGCTCGAGGATGGATCTGCGCCTGGCGGTTCCGGACACTTATGCTGGACAGACGATCGAGTTCCGGCTCGACGCACCGAATGGCCAACTCATCGGCGTCCATCACCCTGTTAGCACCGGAAGTTGGAGCACCTACCAGACGCAAACCGCGCTACTTTCGGCGGTCGGAGGAACTCACTCGCTGTATCTTGTCGCCCGGGGCGGATCGGGCGTGGCCAATCTCGACTGGCTGGAGATTGAAGCACAGGGCGCTTATACCTTCCAGGCGGAGAATTGCGACGCCCAGAGCGGATTGACAGTTAGCGGCGGGGTGATCGGTTCGTGCGACAACGGAGATTGGGTGCGGTATAACGATGTCTGGTTCGGCGCACAGACTTCGAAAGTAGCGATGAACCTTGCCGTCCCGGCGACGAACGCCGGACAGACAATTGAGATTCGCGTCGACAGCCTCACCGGCCCAGTGATCGGAAACCTCGTGTCGACCAGCACGGGAAGCTGGACGAGCTACACGGACCAGACGGCGAATATCACCCCCACGAGCGGGCTCCACGATCTCTATCTGATCTTTCGTGGGACCACTGGTGTCGCGAATGTGAACTCGATATCGCTGGAGTGAAGGAGGCCCAATGAAAACCGATTTGTGAATTTCCCCTCGTTACCCCCTCTCCGTGGGGTAACGCACTATCGGGCGACACTCCGTATCGCGCGGTGGGACGCGAGAGACGATGAGTTGTCCAGTGACCGCAATGGTTCGATCAACACTTGTGGATGAAAAGACCGCGGCAGCCCGTTGGTGTCCTTGATCGCGCGCGTCTATGGGCAAAAGACGCGCAGCGTGCCGGTTTTCGACTTATCGATATCCACCTCCATTCCACCCTGGTCCGACCACTGGGACAGCCTCTTTTGATATCCCGCAACCAACTCTTATCCAACAGCTTCCACCAAACCATCTCCCGCTCCACCAAAATTCCGTGCAGTATTCCACGCAGGGAGTTGACTCCGCGCACCCGGCAAAAAGCCATGCGCCGCAGATCCGTGAGAGCCGCAACCTTCAAAGGTCCCGACGCGCTGCCCGCCATTTTTACACCGGCTGAATTGCGGCTCATCCTGGCGGCCTCTCGGTTCGCGATTGCTGCGTGCATGAGGGCGGCCGCGTCGCTGCATTTCGATGGGCTCTGGGCGCGAACGCAGCGCACGGATTGCCGAGAACTCGCCCGACCAAAAGCCATCGAAGGCTCGAAACCATAGCGAGGAGATTTGTTATGAGTCGAACGGCTTCTTTCCGCGAAAACACCGGCAGCGATGATGCCGAGATCGACCGAATTATTGGTGACTCGGTAGAGCTCAAAGCGAAGTTCGACGAGATTTTGCGCCGGTTCGAGCGCCTTGAGGAAGACATCACATCCCAGAGGAAGCGGGGGAGGAGCATCCGTCTGAGTTTGCAACGGGAGCGGTAAGGTAGGATGGCGCATCACGAGGGACTTGTTTGAAAGGACGCGCGCGATAAATCGCCGACCTTTCGCGCTATCCGAGGAGACACAAAAAGCGCGCGTTCGTCGCGGCTCTGTCCCATTCCGCACTCAGCGCAACCTTCCCGGATAGCAGATCGGTCTCCGCCAGAGGTATGCCTATCGACGCCCCAGGCGCGCAACGACCATGAGCAACTCCAAGCCATCCGCTGGTTTTGAAATGTTGCATTTGGAAATCAGTCGCCGAGACCTGATGCAATCCTCAGTGCGCGTATCTGCAGTCAGAGCGAACGCTGGGATTTTCCTGCCCTGCTTCGCATGCTCACAACCGCTTCAGGAGTTTTGTCTTTTGTTACATAGCCGCGCACCAGCCCGAAGTGCCGTAGCGCATATATCGCCTTATCGTGCATCGAAATTACGAAGTCATGTTATTCAGCATCCACGGCAAAAGTTGGCGTACCTTGCCGTTCGCTTTGTGTTTGCTCAATACGGTCGCCTCCGGTGATTTTGTCATGTTTTGCAAGTAGATTGGCATGATCCGCTAGTGACGAAAACCATCATCCAGTTTACGTATGAGGCCATGATCGCGATCAAGTCCGACTTGTTTTTTCCAATCTGCCGAACCTTCGCTCTCGCCTTCGCAGTTTCAGTTTTCGCGCAAAACGGTTTATGCGAACAGTTCGATTGGCCCCAGTGGCAGGGACCGGAGCGGACGGCAAATTCGAAAGAGACCGGCCTGTTGCAGGAGTGGCCAACGGAGGGGCCACCTCTGGCGTGGAAGGTTAAAGGGCTCGGCGGTGGCGATAGTACCCCATCGGTGGCGGCCGGATGCATCTACGGAATGAGCCACCGGGAAAGTGATGAGGTCGTCTGGACACTTTCTGAAAAAGACGGCAAGGAAATCTGGGCGGCGCGAATCGCGCCAGCAGCGTCTCAGAACTGGCCGCAATCCAAGGAGGGTCCGAGTGCGACTCCGACGGTGGATGGGAACCGGCTTTATGTGATGGGGTTGGCAGGGAATGTGGCTTGCCTGCAGGCGACGGATGGCAAGGTGCTTTGGCAACGCAACTTGGTGGCGGATTTCGGCGGCAGAAGCCCGATGTGGAGTTTCCGGGAGTCGCCGCTGGTGGACGGTGACAAAGTGATCTGCACTCCGGGAGGGGAGCAGACGACCATTGTGGCGCTGAACAAGCTCAATGGGGAGACGATCTGGAAAGGCTTTGTGCCGGAACGTGCGGACGGTGGTACGGAACCGAACCGTGGCCCCGGCGGGGGCGGCCCGCGGATGGGGCCGCCGAACACTGGTGCCGCCTACTCCTCAGCCATAGCCATCGACTTCGGCGGCCAGCGGCAGTATGTGCAGTTTTTGGCGACGACCGTCGCTGGATTTTCCGCCACGGATGGCAAACTTCTCTGGCGCTATGACAAACCGGCCAACGGGATGCGGATCAATATTTCCACGCCGATCTTCTACGATGGCTACGTGTTTGCCGCTTCGGCTTATGGAGCCGGCGGCGGCTTGGCGCGATTGACGAAGAGCGCGACTGGCGAATTCGCTGCGGAGGAAGTCTGGTTCTCGAAGTCTATGGAGAACCATCATGGCGGCGTGATCCTCTACAATGGGGCACTATTTGGCTCCCATGGCGGCAACGGCGGCGGTTATCTGGCTTGTCTCGATTTCAAGACGGGGGAGGTGTTGTGGAACGAGCGGGATTTAGGCAAACGTCGCGTGACCAAGGGTTCGGTAGCGTTCGCCGACGGCCGAATTTACTATCGCACTGAAAAGGGGCCGATCGTGCTCATCGAACCTAGCCGTAAAGAATATCTGGAGCGCGGGCGGTTCGACCAGCCGGAACGCACCGACAAACCGGCTTGGGCGCATCCAGTGATCGCGAACGGCAAGCTCTATATTCGGGATCAAGACGCCCTGTTCTGTTATGACGTCAGAGCGAAATAAGAACTCATGATAGGAGGAAAAAACAGTCGATCCTAGCTTCGGACGGTAATTTCAGACATTAAAGTAATGGCGGATCGCTTTCGAATCACCAAAGGTTGGGCGCAACGGTTCGCGGCGGAGAAGATAGACGTACCGACATTACTTCGCCGCGCGAAATTACCTGCCAGTCTCTTCCATCAAGAAAAAATCTTTGTCACGACGGCCGAACTCTTCGCGCTTTGGCGGGGCGTTGCCGAAATGAGTCCAGAGCCGGGTTTTGGGCTAAAGTTGGGCACGGAACTGCGATTCGAGCGCAGCCACCCGGTAGCAATCGCCGGTATTTGCAGCCGATCATTCGGCGATGCCTTACAACGCCTCGCCCGTTACAAACGACTGACGTGCCCGGAGGAAATTCGCGTCCAGAGAAAGGCGCGGGAAACCTCGGTGGAAATCTTCTTCATCGAAACTAGGGAAGCTCAACCCGATATCATGGTCGATTTGGGTCTGTCATGGATTCTGAATGTCGGTCGGCGGGGTTCCGATGGCGAAATCACACCGCTCCGATTGGAGCTGACGCGGCCCGTCAAGTATCGCGCGATGCTTGAAAGCCATTTCGGTTGCCGAGTGAGTTTCAAGTCGAATCGCGACGCGCTGATTTTTCACACCAGTGATCTCGACCGCCCGTTTCCAACCTATAACGAAGAACTGGTGACGGTGATCGGAACGCATTTGGATGCCGAACTAAAAGAGCGGAACGAAAGTGACAGTGTGAGCGGACAGGTGAAACAGACGCTGAAACAATTGTTGGCTGGGAGACGGCCGACACTGCAAGACGTCGCCCACGAGCTCGGTCTGGGCTCATGCACGCTTCAGCGTCGACTATCTGACGCAGGCATCACCTTTCAGCAGGTCGTGGAAGATACCAGACGCGAACTGGCCTATCATTATCTGAAGCAAAGCACCATCGAACTTAACGAAACAGCGTTCTTGCTCGGCTTTGCAGACGCCAATTCTTTCTTCCGAGCGTTCCACATATGGGAGGGAACTTCGCCCGGGGAATGGCGGACGCGCATGCGGAAAGAATGATCCGAGCACACACGCGGAGGTCATCGCGATCCTGAAAGAGGTTCACTTCAAGTCATACCCTGTATAACCCGCTAAAATCGAGACAATCTATGCAAACAGTCACCTTGAACAACGGAGTCGAGATGCCGATCCTCGGTTTCGGCGTTTTCCAGATGTCAGACATGGCGGAGTGTGAAGGCAGTGTATTGGACGCGCTAAGCGTAGGCTACCGCCTCATCGACACAGCAACTTCTTACGGCAATGAGGAGGCCGTTGGCAAAGCGATCCGACGAAGCGGCGTTGCTCGTGAAGATCTCTTCATCACCACGAAGCTCTGGGTCTCGGATGCTAGCTATGATCGGACAAAAGTGGCGTTCAAGCGCTCTCTGCAGAAGCTGCAGTTGGACTATCTTGACCTCTACCTCATTCACCAGCCTTACGGGGACATTTACGGCTCCTGGCGGGCGATGGAAGAGTTGTACCGCGAGCGCCGGATCAGGGCGATTGGAGTCAGCAACTTTCATCCGGATCGCTTGATCGACCTGATTCTTCACAACGAGGTTAAGCCCGCAATCGATCAGCTCGAGACACATCCCTTCCATCAGCAGGCTAAGACTCAACAATTCCTCCAAGAAAACGATGTCCAGATTGAATCATGGGGTCCGTTTGCCGAAGGCAAAAATAACATCTTCCAAAACGAACTCCTGCGGTCCATCGCTGAGAGATATAACAAGACTGTTGCCCAAGTGATTCTTCGATGGCTCACCCAGCGAGGAGTGGTTGCCATTCCCAAGTCTGTGCGAAAGGAGCGGATAGCCGAAAATTTCGCAATTCTTGATTTCCAGCTGAATCCTGAGGACATGATCGCCATCGCCTCCTTGGATACGAAGCAGACCGCCTTCTTTGATCACCGCGATCCCGAGAAGGTTAAATGGATCAGCAGTCGGCACCTTTGATCGTGTTCTACTCGAATGTGCTTGATTAGTTCCAAGCCATCGATCCCGGGAAGGCAAACATCAACGGCCACCTGATCGAACGGAGTAGTGCGTAATATTGTTAGCACTTCAGGGCCATCCCCACGTCAGCACAAACCGCGAGAATGCGATACCTCAGCGCGCCCGTCGACACGCCCCTCGTGCTCCACGGGCTGTTCCGAAACCCGTTTCCCATCCACTAAGCTGAGGATTCAGTAATTCGACTGATTATTTGCCGCTTGACCATCCCGGCGCATCTTCCCTACGACGAATGCCGTGCACCGCACGCTCCTCCGGCTTGGACAAGTCCTCTCCCTCGTGGCGCTTCTCGCTACGTTTGGGGGCCATTGGGTCGTGCTGCAATCGTTCGCGTGGGTCACAATGCTCGTCGAAAACGCGGAAACAGCGCCGCTTTCCGTGGCGGTGGAGAAGACGTTCGATGGACAGCATCCCTGCGCGATTTGTAAAAGCATCGCCAGCGCGAAAGGCAAGGAAGCCGGTCAGCAGAAACCGGCGCCGGTCAGCAAACTGACGCTCTTCTGGGAACGGTCGCAAAGTGCCGAGAGCCCATTAAGAGAAGTCAGCCGGATCGTTCCAGGTGGGAACGAAATGGAGACGCGTTCCGCGGCACCCATCGTGCCGCCGCCTAAATCCGTGACAGTGTAAATCAGCGGACCATCTCCGCTGAATTAATCGCCATTACGCCGATGCAGCCCGTCGCTGCTTTGGCGTGCCCTCGTGCATCCGGCAAATCGGCGCACGAGCCCTTCACACCTTCTTACTGACACTGTCATGCACCTTTCCAAAACCGTCTCCATTCTTTCCTGCCTCGCCCTGAGCCTGGCACTCCAAAACACCACTCACGGCCACGGCTTTGCCGGCAACCGTTTTTTCCCGGCCACACTCACCACCGATGACCCGTTCGTGGCCGACGAAATGTCGCTCCCTACGATTTCCACAACCGTCGACTCGGACGGCACTCGTGAAACCGATCTCTCATTTGCTATCGCGAAAAAGATCACACCAAATTTCGGCATCGAAATCGGTGAGACGTTTTCCAAGTTTGCCACCCCGGGTGAACGGACCGTCAACGGACAACAGAACCTCGAATTGGGCGCGAAGTACCAATTCTACATCAACGACGAACACGAGACGATCCTCTCGCTGGGCCTCGATACGGAAATCGGCGGCACCGGACGAAAACTGATCGATGCAGACCGCTTCACGACATGGTCTCCAGCGATCTTCTTCGGGAAAGGCCTTGGTGATCTGCCAAACAGCCTTTCACTGCTCCGCCCGCTGGCGATCACCGGTCTTGTCGGCATCGATATTCCCAGCAGTTGGCAATCGGTCACGATCTCACACGAGGAAGGCGAACGGAGCGTCGATATCGAGCAACATCCCGCCTCGCTCAACTGGGGCTTCGCCATCGAGTACAGCCTCCCCTATCTGCAATCTCAGGTGAAGGATATCGGGCTCAAGAAACCGTTCAATCAACTCATCCCACTCGTCGAGTTTTCCTTCCAGGATCCAGTGAACCGCGGAGAGAGCGGACAAGTGACAGGGACGATCAATCCCGGCGTCATCTGGTCCGGTAAATACTGCCAAATCGGGGCGGAAGCGATCATTCCCATTAATTCCCGGTCGGGCAGCGAGGTTGGTATGATTGTGCAAGTCCACTTCTATCTCGATGACGTGCTGCCCAAGGCGTTCGGACATCCATTATTTGGAGGTCAGAAATGAAATCCGCACTTCGCCAGCTTCTCGCGATCTTTGTCGTGCTGATCGCAGTCTCCGGAAGAGCTCACGCCCATGCCTTCCTGGATCATGCCGACCCTGCCGTTGGCGGCAAAGTCGCACATACCGCCGGACAGGTCCGGATCTGGTTCAGCGAGAATCTCGAGGCAGCGTTCAGCAGCATCAAGGTGCTCGATTCGGCCAAACACGAAGTGCAGCAGGGCAAGGCGCAACTGGATAAGGCGAACCGCGCCCTGCTTGCCGTCACAATCCCCGCGCTACCGGCGGGGACTTACAAAGTCGTGTGGCGTGCGGTCTCCACCGATACGCATATCACCAACGGAGACTTTACCTTCACTGTCGCTCCTTAGCGGCGCGAGTTACTCCGCGTGAATATCCCGCTCGTCGTCGCCCGGGGCGTCCAGTATCTGTCGTCCTGGGTGATGGCGGGCGGGTTTGCATTTCTCGCCTTTGTGCTTCCGCGCGACCGCGGGGGGCCAACGGCGGCGACGGGGAGTTTTTTGCGTTGGCTCAGGATTTGCCTCGCGGCGTCGGCGGTCCTGAGCATCGCATCCGCGACACTCTGGTCGTGCTGCGAAAGCGCAGCGATGAATGATCTGCCCATCGGCGACGCGTGGCATTGGGACGCAATGGGGCCTGTTCTGCAGGAGACAAATTTTGGGCATATCTGTCTTGTGCGTATTGGCCTGGAGATGGTGCTCGCGGGATTTGTGGCTGTCGTGTGCCTTTCTTCGAAGGCGGCTTTAAGCCGACCGGTCGCGGCCGCAGCGTGGCTCGTCGCGAGTGTCGATCTCGCCGCACTGGCACAAATCGGCCATGCCGCTGCATCCCGCTCGACGGCTTTTGTGGCTTCCGACATTGTCCACCTCGTCGCAAGCGGAGTGTGGCCGGGGAGTCTCGTTCCCCTGCTCCTTTTCCTGGTCGCAGCGACAAAATCGCGTGATCTCCTATTGGACGTTCCGATTGTGACCTGCCGGTTTTCCAACCTCAGCCTTTTTGTCGTCGCCACACTGACCGCAAGCGGCTTGATCAATGCCACTTCGGTACTGCCATCCGTTGGGGCCCTTTGGCATACGCGCTACGGGGTCTTTCTTTTGATCAAACTCGCGCTGTTCCTTCTCATGCTGCTTTTCGCAGCGCTGAACCTGCTCCGCGTGACACCGAATCTTGCGTTCGGCGAAGAACCGAATGGCGGCATTTTCGCTGCGCTTCGGCGTAATGTGAGTTGTGAAGTGGTCATTGGTATAGCAATCGCGGGAGTGGTCGCAATGCTGGGGATGACGGCGCCTCCTCGGTGAGGAGGAAGATAACTACCAACTCCCAACGCTAAACTACCAACATTCAACGGCGTGGGTTTCGCGAATTATGCGCCCGTTGGATGGGACTTATGGGGCTCATAGGACCTATGCGACGGATGGGACAGGCCACGTGAACTTTGCATCGCCTAAGTCAAGACTGCGCGGAATTGGACTCATTGAATGTTGGTAGTTTGGCGTTGGGAGTTGGGAGTTCTCTCCTTTCTCCCTCCCGAAGGCGCTGACTTAAAGCTCCCCGCCCTCAAGCGGCGGGACGCCGCTTCCACTATGGTGCCTTCTCTTCCGAGAGCGCCTTGTCCAGGTATGCCGACACCTTCTCGGCCCACGCCTTCCCATGCGCCTGGAGGCCTTTCGCATTGAAATGTACACCCTTTCGGTACTCTGCCCCCAACGCATCAGTGTCGGGGCCGGGCAATGCAACGCCCGTGCCCCAGAGAGACTTTTGCGCGGCACGAAATTCGTCGTCCGATGGATCCTGTTCGCTGTGATAAGTCGCTTCGGCCACAAACCACGGCATCTTCCAGCCGGCTTTTTCACGCGAGGCTTCGATGAGTTTTTGCATGAACTCGCGATACTGATCACCGGTAATCTGGCTATCCGGGTGACCGCCGCGTGCTTGTCCGGCGTCGGACTCACCCTGATGCCAGAGAATGGCGCGAAAACCGTTGGGACCGAGTTGCGCGACCCGCCTTATCAATCCTTCGAAGAGTTGCCCGGTCGACTCCCATCCTCCATCCGGAGCCGGCTTCACATGCCGTCCGGTCGTGGGCGGCTGTTTAAAACGCACGCCTTTGGGCAGCCACTCCCGGACACTCGTTGATCCGCATCCTGTCACCGCGACGCCGATTGGCACATGATATTTTTCGGCGAGGGCATCGCCCAAAGCGGGCCAGAAGCTGCCGCCTGTTGAGTTATCCTGCGTGCCGGGTTGTGGGTCGTTTGCAACCTGCCAGAGCTTGCCGCTGAAGCTTGCCACCATTCCGGTCGATGACCGCTGGGGCTCGGAGCCGTAGTTGGTAGAGTTCGATTGGCCTGCTCCAACGAAGACTTCGCCGATGCCGACATGCTCGATGGCAACATCGCCGATGACTTTGCCCGCGTTCTTTGCGCGCACCTCCAGCCGATACCATCCGCCGGCGGGAGCTTTGATGTCCCCGGAAAAACCGTCTCCCTCGACATCCGGGCGGAGGCTCTCCCACTGCCCCATCCAATCCCCTTCGAGGGAAGGCCCGGTCAGGCGCGCCTCCAAAGCTTCGCTCTCATAGGCGACGCGGCCAGTCACCCGCACAACGCCGCGCTCAGTCGTTTGCCGTTGAAATACCTGGAAATCCATTGGGGATGAAACCTGCAGTCCGGGTCCAGGGATGGTTGCCGGATCCGCACGGCACAATATGCCGGCGAGAAATCCGAAGACGACAGCCACCAATCGAGACATCGAGCGCATTTGTGTGAGAACTAGACATGCCCCCTCCACCTACCGCTGCGCTGACGAAGCAGCGCCCTCCACTTGCCTTTGCCGCCTTTGATAAGTGCCGCTCCGCAGGACTACGGAGCGGCACTTAGTCGATAGTTTGATTACTTCTTCTCGGATGCCACGGCTGGAGCAGGCGCAGCGGCTTGCGCTCCTTCTTTCTTCGCGGCGGGGGCCTCTGGCTGACGCTTCTCGAGCGGTTTGCCAAGGGCGAGATCGGCCGGTTTCAGGCCATGACGATGACCGTCAAATCCGTACGTGCTGGGATTGTAAGGATCGACATACTCGACATCCGCCTTTTGCGGCACATCGAGGCCGAGGCCCCAGTAGACGCCATTCACGACCAGACGGCGGAGGCTTTCATTTACGAGATCGCTGGCCGCGCCCATGGTCGTGCAAAGGGTCCGGTTCTTCTTCCCGGCCTCATTCGGCACTTCACGCTTCCAGGCGATCGCCATCATCGGATCATTGATCCCCTGCTCCTCCTTGTCGGTGCTGCGCTTCTTTTTGTAATCAGCCGCTGCATCGTCCGGATTCATGCCCTTCAGCACCTGGCCACGGAAAAGAATCGTGGCATCGGCAGGCGGATAGGCCTCGTACACGTCTGTGGTAACGAAGATATCCGAAACTCCGCGCAGGACCGGATCGTCCTTCGCCGCCGGCTCCATAATCGCCCGGGTTGCTTCCGACTTATGCCGGCCCCAGTGATTCACCCAACGCTCGCCCAGCACGCGCTTACCAAAGTCATTGAAGCTGGCATAAGTGCCCTTCAAACCGGAGAAACCGTGGGTGCTCGTGCGCAGGCCGATCACCGGGATGCCTCGCTCATAGGCATCGACAAAGTGCTTCATCTGATCATCCGGCCAGGCGCGGAAACGAAGTAGCATGACGATGGCGTCGGCGGTATCCAACGCCTCGGCGCCGGGGAGATTGCTTTTCACGCCGGGATTGATCGTCCCGTCTTTGTCGATGGAAAAAAGGACGGTCGTCTTGAAGCCGTGCCGCTGGCTGAGAATCTTCGCCAGCATGGGCAGGCCTTCTTCGCTGCGATACTCTTCATCGCCAGTCAGAAAGACGATGTGCTTGCCGGCGCCCGGCCCGGTCTTGCCCTCGAATGTCAGCCATTCCTGGGCGTGCAGTGGCGCAACCGCCAATACGAGCGGGGCCAGCCAACTAATGATGTGGGAGGTTAGTTTCATGGGTTTGGGAGATGGGGAGTTGAGAAACAGGTCCGGCAACTAGTGAGCCGCGGCCAGCGCATGCGCCGGTGGCGCCATGACCTGGAGTTCGTGAATGGACCAGAAGAGACCGTGCACCGTGCCAGTCTGGGTGATGCGGATGAATTTGGCGGGCGCAGCGGCGAAATGAATCTCCGTCATGGCGTCGTCTCCATCGCCCGTGGCGGCGGTCTGCCACGCTTTGCCATCGGACGAGAGCTCGACTTTGTATCCGCGTGGATAGTCTTTCGGCGACTTGCTGGAATCCAGTTCGAGCCCAGAAACGGTGGTCTCGCGCGGCAGCTCGATCTGGAACCATTGTCCGGGTTCCTGCTGCGCACCGGTGGTGTACCTCGTCTCCGGCTTGCCGTCGATCGCCAGCGCGCATTGCTCCGAATTGTGGTTGGCAGTGAGCTTCCATTCCTGCCGATTCGTCAGCGGTTGCGGAACGGCGGCGCGCAGTTCCGCAATCGTCCACGGTTGGGTACGATCCTTGGTCGCGACGCGAAGCTTGCTCACTTGGGCAGGCGTCACGAATCCACCGTGATTGCCGAAGGAATTGCGCACGTATGAAAGCACCGAAGCGATCCATTTGTCATCATTCGTCGCCATCGAGATCATCACGCCTTCGTACTTATGCCCGTCGATATCTCCGGTCAGACCATTCAGGAGCACATAGATCGCGCCTTCCGGAACGCCATTGATCGTTTTGGATCCAGCCAATGCCGGGGCCAACCGCGTGCCAGGAGCTCCGCCGACCATGGGCAGACCTTTTCCATCCAACCCATGGCAGGTGGCGCATAGGGTATTGAAGACATCGGCGCCGGCCGCCAATACTTTCTTTTCCTCGGGAGTATAACTCTTTTGCGCAGGCGCCTGGGTCGGAGGATGCAGGAGATCATTGCCAATCGTCTTCACGCCCAGCGGCGGATTTTCCGCCAAGGCTCCGGCGAGCAGCGCCTTGGCCTGGGGATCGCCGAGATAATTGAGCGTCAGCAGCGCCTGCAGCGAAATGTCCGCATCCTTGTCTTTGGTAAGTGCGGCGAGATCCGCATCGAACGAATGATCGCCTTTCTTGATCAGCGATTCACTTACCCGGATCGCGGCGATCCGCACCTGAGGATCCGAATCTTTCAGTTCCTCATGCACCAGCGCCGGGGTAGCTGAATCGAGTCCTTCGAGCGTCCAAAGCGCGTGGACTCTGGCCAGCGGATTTTTATCCGCCTTGGCCATCTGCGTGAGCGCTGGGATGACTGACTTATCCTGCTTCAGGATCAGAAGCTTCTGCGCGGTATCCCGCCACCAGCCATTCGGGTGATCGAGATGAGCAACCAACTGGGCAGACGTCTCCGAGAACATCTTCGGCTGCGGCCCGGGCTTCGTCGTGTCGTGAACGAGACGCCAGATGCGCCCATGATCGACGACTTTGTCGAACGCATACTGCTCCACCACCTTCCGCAGATAGGAGCCTTCCCGCACCCAGTTTCCCTCCTGGATGATGCCGCGGTACATATCCACGACGTAAAGAGTGCCATCCGGCGCATTTGCGATATTCAGCGGGCGGAAGAGCGGATCGGTGGAGCGGATGAATTCCGATTTCTGCTCCTGATAGGGATTGCGCAAAACCGTGAGGCCGCCTTCCACATCCACCTTGGCGCGGCGGATCAGGCGCCCGACCGGTTCGCCCATGAGCAAATCTCCACGCAACTCCGCAGGCAAGCGGTCTCCACGATAGACTTGCGGTCCTGTGCAGGCCGTAAAGTGGTTCAGCGTGCCATCGGCGGGACGGAACCGGCTCTTGCCACCCTGCACATCCGCCTTCCCGACGGCGGGCCACACTTCTTCGAAGCCGGGCGCAAACTGCTCCTTCGGATTGAAGCCGCCATAGACGACCGGCACCTGGAAACTCTGTGGGCCGCGTTCGCCACCGGCATTTGTGAAATAGAGGTGCCCACGATCATCCTGGCACACGCCCCATTGGCCGTTGTTGTTGCCGGACGGTTCCTTCACCACGCCCACCGGTGTCCAGCGCAGACGATAGGAGTTGTAGCTCGTGTAAATCCCGTTATCCAACGCCCACACCAGGCCGCTGGGCTGATGCTCGAGATTACCACCGCGCGGTCCGCCCTGGAACCACGGTTCCTTTTTGTCCGAGATGCCATCGCCATCGGTATCCGTGTAGAGATTCAGATCATTTGTGTTCGTCTCTCCGATGACCACCTGCCCATTTCCGAGCGGAAGAATCATGCGTGGGAGGAGGAGATGATCCGCAAAGATGGCGTGTTTATCGAAAACTCCGTCGCCCTTGCTGCTCCAGTGCACAGACACGCGGCTGACCGGCTCGAGTTCCTTGTTGCCGTCGATGTCCTGCATATAGGTGCGCATCTCGGCGACGTACATGCGCCCATCGCCGTCGAATGCGCAGGCGACCGGCTCCAGGACATCCGGTTCGCTCAGGACCAGCTCCAGATGATAGCCCGGAGGCAGTTGGAAGGTCTTCTGCTCGTCCTGCGGCGAAAGGGCCTTCACTGGCGGCTGAGGAGGAAATTCCTGCGGCGGGTCGGCAGCAAAGGCCGCGATGGGACAGCCCAAAATGGCCGCGCTCAGGGCAAAGGGGCGGAGGGAACGAGGGGAGATCATCAGATTGGCAATGGGGATCGACGACAGGTAATGGCGCCGATAGGGGGAATCTTAGCTGCCGAATTTGAGGAGGGCGAGATTCGGTGGCGGCTGCCCCGGACGACGCCGAAAGAAATCCCCGCGCTATCGCCGGATCAGGCCCGAGGATGAGCAACTTTCAACGCTCAACTTTCGACGTCCAACTTCCAAAGAAAACGGATTCCGCGCCTTCTGGAATCAGAAGGCGCCGCCCACTTCCTCCCTGACCCTTTTCCCGCGCTCAGATCACCGCACTTGGCGCCGCGCCTTTCCCGGTTCCGGCCCGGACCGGCGAGACCTTCACGACATTCTCGGCATCGTAATCGATCAGTTGCAGCCAATCCTCCGTGATATCGCTCGGCGGGAAGATATCGTTTTCCAGATACTCCGCTTCGAAGGAACCGCGGAGATCCGTCTCGCTGATCCCCTCCTCTTCCTTGCTCGCAATGGCGCGCTTGATGGCCAGGCCCTTTGCGCGTTCCACGATACTGGAGATGATCGCCCCGGAAATGAGGTCGCCCCGATAGAGCGTCTCCTTTTTGCCAGAGCGCAAGGTGATGCTCAGAAACCGGTTTTCATCCCGATGCGAGAACGCCAGATCCACCATGCTATCAACCAGCTTTTCAATCGCCTCCGGCACACCTCCGGCCTCGCGTACGAGAGCGGGATCGTAAGGTAAATTGCGGGACAGGTAGATACGGAAGATTTCGCGGGCTCCATCGCGGTCCGGACGGTTGACCTTGATCTTCCGATCGATCCGGCCCGGCCGGAGAATCGCTGGATCGATAAGGTCCGCGCGGTTCGAGGCGAGAATGATGACGACTTCGTTCAATGACTCGATGCCGTCCATCTCCGTGCAGAACATGGGAACGAGCGTGGAGAGAATATTTGAGAATCGGGTCGCCCGCCTCGTGCCGAGGATGCTCTCCGCTTCATCGATAAATAGAAACGGCAGAAACCCTTCACGCCGCTTCTCCCGAGCCGTGGCGAAGATCTCGCGCACCATCCGTTCGCTTTCGCCCACCCACATATTGAGAATCTCCGGCCCCTTGATGTGCATGAAATACTCGCGCATCTCCTGGCCCGTTTCCTTTTGAAGCTGCTGAGTGAGGTTGTAGGCCGTGGCTTTTCCGATGAGCGTCTTTCCGCACCCGGGCGGTCCATGAAGCAGGAAGCCCTTCGGCGTGGAGTGTTGAAAACGCGCAAACAGATCCGGATGCAGCAGCGGCAACTCGATCGCATCGCGGATGGCAGCGAGCGCCTCCTTTTGTCCACCGACTTTCTCCCAGGGCAACTCGGGCACCGAGTCGAGATAGTATTCGTCGGAGTGCGGGCGGGCGAGCACTTCGATCGCAACCTTGTAATTGGAGTCGACACGCACTTCGTCCCCCGTCTTCAGCTTCTCCTTCATCAGCAAGTCGCTGCGCTGGAGCACGGTCGATTGCACCCCATGCTCCGTCCCGACACGAAGCCGGTCATGCCCGAGCACTTCGGTGACTTTCGTCACCGGCCCGGTCTTTTCGTAACCCATGTCGCCGACGATGACATAAGCTTCATTGACGAGGACCCGCGTGCCGCGCCGGAGCGAACGCACATCGATTCGCGGATCCAGATTGCAGTAGTAATCCGCTCCACCGACCACGATCTGCGCCGTCTCCGGTCCTGGCGCGCCGAGAAATGTCCCGATGCGATTCGCCGGGGCGGTTACCTTTTTCACGATCTGTTCCAGCTTCTCAATCGCCTGTCGCGCTTCGATGACCATGTCTTCCTGTTCCGCTGCGTGCATCCGCAATTCCAGCAGCTCCCGCCTCAAAACCTCTCCCGGGGGCAGTGAAGCGATAATCCTATCGAGCGATTCAAGAATCCCGGCCGGTGGGCCGGACGGAGGGAAGTCGAAGTGTTCTTCGTCCATCGATGTATTTCGGTTCCTCCACAATACGCCGGGTAGCGCCACTCGCAAATTTCGTGTGCAAATCTGTTAAGGAACACTGCGGCGCGATCGGACAATCTTCCGCGGGCCGACGCTGTTAATTTATCTCACGCGGACGCCGGAGATACCTCCTCGGTCTCCGGGCACGGCTTCGCCGTACCGGCGATCTCCTTCGCAGCTTCCACGAGGCTGGTGTAGACGGCATCCATGCGGACACGGTTCAAACGCCGCATCTGCCGCTCGTCCGGGCTTCCCCACATCCCAACTACGATCCGCGCATCCGGAAAACGATCTCTCAGCCGTAGCGCGATATAAGTCGCCTGCCGCACCGAGCCGGGAGGGATGACCGAGATGCAAAACTGGCGGGTTTCACTTCGCTCCACGCGCTCGAGCATTTCACTGGCCAGCAATTTCGACGGAGCAACCCACGAGGTGACGCCGCCCTGCGCGAGAACTCTCGCCAGCATGACGCAACCGGCTTCATCTGCATCATCACGCGCGGGAACACAAATCACCGTCGGCGCTTCTTCCAGCGGCGTTGCTCCGGCCGGAGGAGAGGCTGGCGTATCCGGCTCGCCAAGTTCCGCGACGACTTCGTGAATATCATGAACGATGCGCTGACGATCCTCGTCATTCAATGTGCCGGTGTGAAGGTCGCTCCCGATCAGCTGCAGGGTTGGAATCACGAGTTCATCGAAAGTCGCGGCCACGGAATTCTTTTTCGCGTATTCTTCCGCGATTTCGGCCACCTCGAGGTCATCAGCCGCCAGCAAACGCTGGTAGAACCGGTCCTCGCACGCGATGGGCGGTTTATCCCCGATGAGCACGTCGATAAATTGGAGGCGCGGAATATATTTTCCCAATACGGCGATACACACGGTGAGCGGAGTGGCGAGCAGCAGTCCAATCCCACCCCATAGCCAGGTCCAGAAAGCCGCCGCCGCGATGATGGCGATGGGTGACATACCGGTGCTGGATCCATAGAGCCACGGCTCGAGGATATTTCCGCAGATCAGTTCGATGATCAGGAATAACCCGAAGGTTTCCGCCGGTCTCGTCCAACCCGGAAAAATCGCGAGCGAAAGCAAAATGGGCAGCGAAGCCGCAATCCAGACTCCGACATAAGGCACAAAGCGGAACAACGCCGAAAGCAATCCCCAGAGAATGGCGTTCGGGACACCGACAAAATACAAACCCGCTCCGACAAGCACCCCATAAGTGACATTAATCGCCAATTGCGCCAGCAGATAACGGCTCACCCTTCGCCCAGCTTCGTCCATGGCATTGGTAGTGACCTGCAAATGGCCGCGTCCGACGAGGTGAATGATACGATCCCGCATATCCTCGCGTTCGATGAGGAAAAAGATCACGAGCAGTAAGACGAGGGCAGCAGTGCCGAGTGGGGCAAAGATCGGGCCAACCACTGCTTTGAACGTATCGAAGGCATTTGTCGGCGTATTCACCACCTTGACCGGCAACGGCTTGCCGGCGCCCGCCGGCGCCGCGTTTCCCGACTCTTCAGCACTCGATGCCGCCACCTGCTCGGTGACCTTTTTCACGGTCTCCTCCACCCGGCTGATCGCACTATCCTTGGGCACTTTGAAATCGGCGATCTTTGTCTGCAGATTGCTTTGGTAGTCGGGCAGCTTTTTCGCCAGGTCGATGAACTGACCGACGACCATGTAGCCGATGCCGACGACCAGCAAAAGGGCCATCAAGGTCGACGCGACGACAGCGGTTACGCGGCCCAGCCCAATCTTCTCCAACCGGTTGATCAATGGCGCGAGCAGAAAACTGATCAGAATGGCGAGAGCGAGCGGGATCAGGAATTCGCGCGCAAAGTAAAGGGTCGCCACTACGACGACGAGCGGGAGTAACACATCTTTCGCGGGGTGCTTGGCGATTCCATTCATGGCTTCAGCACGGTTATCGGATCAACCGATGAAACTGCGTTTACAGCCTTTCAAAGGCTACCTCGGCAGTTCCGGAATCGCCCACAGTCCCATCCTGAAATTGCGCCCCTCCTCCCTCCGCGTGAGACCGGTAAACGAACGCACCGGCCGGAGGATCTCACGCGGAGCCGCGGAACCGCGGAACCGCGGAGGGGAAAAGGTTTTAGAAGTGAAGATCGGTCTGAAATTCGAACCGCTATGCAATCCGGCGACGGAAGCGCTGCAGACCCAGTAGCAATGCCATTCCGGACATCACGCCCGAATAAACATCCGGCTCGGGAACGACTGTGAGCACGATCGCCGTGCCGCTATTCGCGGTATAATTTACGGCGAACAGATTGGAGCCGATCAGCAGGTCCGCGCCTTGCGGCACGTTGGCGAAGCTTCCAACAATGCCCCCCTGCGCTTCCGCGATCATGAACTGTGTGCCGAGATTCAGCGACGTGCTGCCCAAATCGGCGCCGCTCAAAATCGATCCGTTCAAGGTTAAGGTTCCGGTAATCATGAGTTCGTCGGAGACGCTGCTTCCGGAATCGAGCTGGAGTTGAAAGACAGCATCCGAGTTCATCAAAACCGATCCATTGATCTGCAATGTCTGTGGCACCCCTGCCCCGCCCGCGCTCGGCGCAAGGATCGCGCTGCCTGCCACACCGAGTCCTGTACCGAGGGTTACGTTATTATTGATGGTTCCATTCCCGCCAAGTGTTCCTCCATTTACCACGACCTTTCCCGCCAGGCTCCCGCTTACCATCACGGTTCCTCCATTGATCGTTGTGTTACCAGTGTACGTTGCCGTGCCGCCGTAGTTGAACGTGCCCGGTCCATTCACGATCAGGGCGAGGTTATTCTGGTTCTCGCCATAACCACCCAACGCCCCATTGTAAGTCGACACTCCAGTGTTATTCAGCGTGAGCGTCGAGATTGACGCACTCCCTCCCGCGACAGTGTCGAAAAATTCATAGCCGGCACTCTGCAGTCCCGCAATCGTTTGGTTCACCGGCCCATTTGCGTCGCCCAGCACCAGCGTGCCACTCGAGCTCCCGGAGCCCAATATTACAGTGGTCCCCACCGGCAGACGATTGTCACTTCCGGACAGGATAATCGATCCTTCCCCGATGCCCGTTGCGGCGCTGTAGGTGCTAGCTCCCGTAAGGGTCAGACTTCCCGCGCCAAATTTCAGCAAACCGGTGGCGATCGAGAACCCCACGTTGGCATTGCCCGTGCCGGTGATGATGCCATTGATCGTCAAATCGCCCGTTGCCGTATTGCCACCCAGATCCGTCTGAATCTTGTATCCATACACGCCCGTATTGATATTAACCGTAGACGCCAGGACCGAACCCGATGCGCTTCCGGCAGAATAAAGGAAATATGGGGAATTGACATCAAACCCCTGCAGCGTCGCACTTCCCGTCCCGTATGTCTGAATCGTGGTCGGAGCCGTTTGGAGGACGATCCCGTCGTTTGATTGAACTGTCGTGCCGCCGAGCAGATACAACCCAGCAGGGTCGGAAACCCCGTTGCCATTGACGGTGATCGATGGCGTGTAACCGCCACCGGTGCTATATCCCATTTTCAGCGTGGCTCCCTGGGCGACGACATAGGCGACATCGCCGCTCTTCGCTTGCACCTCAAGAGTGCCCGCCAGCACATTGGTCATTCCGGTATAGGTATTGGCACCGGTCAAAGTGAGATAGCCGTTCCCCACTTTTGTGAATGAGCCCGGACCCGAGAGGACACCGCTGTAGGTTGTGTTTGCCCCATTATTACCAACGCTCAGCGCAACTGCTCCAGGCGTTGCATTTTGATTCTGCAACAGAAGGTTCTGATCGCCCTGCAAGCCGCCAAATGTCGCCGATGTCAGGCTGCCGAAGTTCAGCGTTCCACCGGAACTGATATAGTTCAAAGTGCTGTTTTGCAACGCCTGCGCATTTCCCAAAGTCATGGATCCGGCTGCGATCGTCGTGGTGCCAGTGAAGGTATTGGCTGCTTTCAACGTTACGCTGCCCGCACCCTGCGTAGTCAACGATCCCGTGCCGCTGATCACCCCACCGATCGTTAGCGCGCTTCCCGCATTCGTCACCTCCACCACGCCGCCTCCCGGGTTGAGCGTCAGAGCCCGGTTCGAACTCCCTAGGATGCCCGTAAACTGCAGCGTTCCCACGTTCGTTCCGGAATCACCCAGGCTGATCACCGTGCCCGCTCCCAGGGGACTGCTGACTCCGCCATCCGCAACCGCACCCACGCTGACTATGCCCTGGTTGATCGCGACCGGGCCGCTAAAGCTATTGGTGTTTGTAATCGTGAGCGTACCCGTGCCACCCTTGATCAACCCGGTCCCACCGACGATACTTCCAGTTCCGCCAAATGTGTAGTTTTGGGACGCGTTTACGCTGACCGAGCCTGGTTGAATGTTCCCTGCAATGGCCACAAGCGGAGCAGCGGACCCCGTGTCATCGAAGATGACATGGTCGCCATTGTAGAATTTGTCCGCGCTTCCGCTGTTCGAGAAATTCGACGTCGTGACCAAGTCCCACACATTGGCCGAACCATCTCCGCTCCACTTGAGATCCCCCACATTGCCGGAAACGGTCAAGGTCAGACTGCCATTGTTGAGCCCGGTTGAACCAAAGGTAAATGTCTGCCGGGTGAACGCTGCGCCGAGCACGGAAAGGCTGCCGGTGTCTCCTGTCAGCGCACCGGAATAGTTCATCAACGTATAAGTGCCGGCCAGAGCCCCACCGAGGGCATTGGCCGCGATGCTGGTGGGGGCATTCAGATTGAGATTCGTTGCATTGATCAGGTCGTTCGTGCTTCCGTCAGCGATCGTGGAGGGCGCAAGGTCGAAGGCCACTACACCGCCGTTCAAAGTCAGATCGCCGCTCACGGTGAGGGTACCGGTTACTCCCAAACCGGCCACATTGATCGTTCCAACACTGCCCACATTGCCGACAATATCATTGGCAAATGCCGATCCGCGACCGGCGGTCAACGTCTGACCCGCGCCGATCTGGAAATAGCCGCCTCCAATACCGGATACGTCCAGAACGCCCCCTGACGCCACATTGATGGCTGCCGATGCGAGAGACGCTGACCCGGTCAGGGCCAGCGTTCCGCCATTTATATTTGTCGGACCTGTATAGGATGTCGTGCCGCTGAGCGTCAGCGTCCCGTTGCCGGTCTTGGTAATCGCCAGATTGTTCTGATTGGTGCCATATCCACCAAGCGATCCGCCGTAACTCAACGCCACGCTGTTATTGATCGTCAGCGTGGAAACAGTCGAACTCCCGCCGACCACGCTATTGGACGTGCCGGTACCATTCGTTTGCAGCCCGGCAATCGTCTGATTCACCGGCCCAGCCGCATCGCCCAGCACCAGTTGCCCGCTCGCAGTACCGCCACCAAGAACCACGCGCGTCCCAATCGGCAAGCGATTGTTCGCCCCGGAGAGAATGATGCTTCCGTTCGTGATTCCCGTGGCATTGCTGTAGGTGCTCGCCCCCGTCAGCTTCAGGCTGCCCGCCCCCACCTTGATCAGGCCCGCCGAGATCGGGAGACCGTGCGTACCGGCGCCGCCCGTCCCTCCGATCACGCCATTGATCGTCAAATCTCCAGTCGCCGTATTCGTTCCGACATCTGTTTGAACAACATAGCCGTACTGACCGGTGTTAATGTTGATGGTCGGAGCGAGGGTCGAACCCGATGCCGCCGCCGTGGAATAGAGGAAGTAACTCGAGTTTGTGTCGAATCCCTGCAAAGTCGCGTTACCCGTCCCGTAGGTTTGCACTGTTGTGGGCGCCGTTTGCAAAACGAGCCCGCCATTTGTCTGAATGGTCTTGCCCCCGAGCAGATAGAGACCTGCAGGGTTATCGAGCCCACTTCCATTCACCGTGATCGATGGCGAATATCCGCCGCCGGTGCTGTAGCCCAGTTTTAATGTGGCCCCTTGCGCGACGACATATGGGACGTCGCCGCTCTTCGCCTTCACCTCCAGGGTCCCGGCACTGACGGTGGTCGTCCCTGTATAGGTATTCGCGCCACTTAGCGTCAGATAGCCGTTCCCGATTTTCGTCAGGGAACCTGGTCCTGACAAAATGCCACTGTAGGTGGTCGTCCCGCCATTGCCGCCCACGGACAAGGCCACGGCGGCAGGCGTCGCGGCCGCATTCTGCAAGACCAGATTCTGATTTCCCTGCAACCCGCCAAGTGTCGCACTCGTCAGGAGCCCGAAACTAAGGGCGCCGCCCGCGTTGCTGTAATTCAGCGTCGCATTCTGAAGCGCCAGGGCATTTCCCAGGATGAGTCCGCCTCCGCCGATCGTGATCGTTCCACCGAAAGTATTCGCACCGCTCAGTGTTACGGTGCCCAAGCCCTGCAGCGTCAAAGGCCCCGAACCGCTCAACGCACCACCGAGACTCAGATTTGTGCCTTGCGTGGTCACTTCAATGATCCCACCGCCGGAATTCACGGAAAGCGCGCGATTCGAACTCGCCGTCACCCCCGTGTATTGCAAGTCCCCGGTATTCGTTCCGCTGTCACCAAGAACGATGGATGTTCCAGCACCCAGCGGGCTATTGAGACCGCCATCCGCGATCGTTCCGACGCTGACGATTCCCTGGCTGATCGTCACCGGACCGGTAAAACTATTCGTATTATTGATCGTGAGCGTGCCGGCCCCGATTTTCGTCAACCCGCTTCCTCCCGCGATGCTCCCCGCTCCACCGAAGGTATAACTTTGTGAGGTATTGACCGTGACACTCCCTGGTTGAACCACCCCCGTGATGCTGACGGACGGTGCACCAGAGTCATCAAACGTGACCATGTCTCCGTTGTAGAACTTATCCAGGCTGCCCCCATTCATGAAATTTGCGGTTGTCCCAACATCCCAGGCGTTCGCCACATTATCCCCGACCCAGGTGAGATTGCCGACGCTGCCGGCAACGGTCAGAGTAATACTGCCATTCGACCCGCCGGTCGTGCCAAACGTGTACGATTGCCGGGTCGAGCCGGAGGCGCCGCTCACGGAGAGATTCGCCACACCACCCGTCAACGCGCCGGCGTAATTGATCAGCGTGTAAGTTCCGTTCGCCAGTGAGCCGCCAAGAATATCGACCGCGATATTCGTCGTCCCGGTGAGACTGAGGTTCCCAACACTGAGCAAATCATTCACACCGCCTCCCGCAGTCGTTGCGCCCGAAAGGTCGAAATTCAACGTGCCGCCGCTTAAGGCAAGATTGCCCGCCAGCGTGAGAGTCCCGGCAACACCCACGCCAGCTATATTCAGTATGCCGCCGCTGGTTACGTTCCCGATGATGTCGTTGGCAAATCCGGAGGTGCGGCCGGCTGTCAAGGTCTGCGAAGGGCCGATCGACAAGCTCCCCGAAATGAGTCCGGATGCGTCGAGGACACCACCTGCGCCGATGGAAATGCTATTGGAGGCAAGATTCGCATTCGCCCCCAGGACCAACGTGCCTCCACCGGTCACCGCCGTCGCGCCGGTGTAACTAGTCGGACCCATCAATGTTATCGAACCCGTGCCGGCATGCGTCAGCGAACCGGATCCGGAAATGGTATTCGCAACAACAATCGAATCGCTCCGATTGAAAACCAGTGCGCCACTGTTTGTGACCACACCAGCTCCCAACGAACCGCTCGTTCCCCCACTCCCGACCTGCAATGTACCGTTGGAAATCGTCGTCGGCCCCGCATAAGTATTGCCTCCGGTGAAGAGCAGTGTCCCCGCTCCCGTCTTGGTGAGATCGTTGGCGCCGGAAATATTTCCCGAGATAACTGTATCCACGGCGGTACCCGCCACAGCATCCGCCACCTGAAAAGTTGCGCCGGCGTAGTTCAGTTTGATATTGGCCGAGACCGTGGAAAGCGCAGTGTCAAACGTCCATGTCGTCCCCGTATAGGGCACGAAAGCCGAACCGCCGGTCGTTGTCCCGGCCGCGACGACTGCTCCATTCGCACCGAATCCCAACGTTCCCCCATCGACCGTCAATCCTCCATGCGGTTCGAAAAGAATGCCATAGGTGCTGCCGTTATTGATCAGCAGCTTCGCACCCTGTCCAACCGTCACGGCGCCGGTAGCCGCCAGCGTCCCCGCTGTAAAGCCAAGCGCCGAACCTCCGGTCCAGGCGCTGTTATACACGGTCGCCACCTCGTCACCGATCAGCACGTTGCTGCCCGCACCCGTCAACGTCAATTTCCCCGATCCCCAGCCGGATGCATTGCCAAAGACAACGTAACCAGTCGACGCCGTCGATGTACCGACGCTCACGTCCCCACTATACCCGGCCATATCGCCCTTGAGGTTGAGGATGCGCAGGAAGCTGGCGTTCGCCCGATTGAGATTGAGTGAGCCGCTACCGGTCAGCGTGCTATCGATGGCGAAGTTCTGGCTGTAACTGCCTCCCACCTGCGCGATCGTATTCGCGCCGCTCAAGTGCATCGTCGTGGTGTTCAGCAAGCGCTCAAACAATGCGCCGACCGTACCGCCACCGTTCAAGGTCGCGCCATTCAGATTCAAGTTCGTTCCGAGAGACCAGTTCCGAGCCGCCCCGTAGCCGAAGCTCTCCGTCTGGACCAGGCTGACGACCGTGCCACTTTCCGCCTGCAGAGTGACATTTCCGCCCGAAGCGAGATTCGTCGCCGTCCCGGAGTTATCGAAAGAAAATGTACCCGCTTGAATATCGATCGTCGAATTGCTGGTGACGATCTGTTTATTGATCGTCAGTCCTCCAGATCCCGTCTTCACGATATTTCCTAAGCTGGTCACCGTACCGGCAATCGTCAGCGTCCCAGTCTTGGTATTGAATGTTCCACCAGCCGGACCCACAACTACTGCCCGGTTATTCGTGCCGGAAGTCCCGTTGAACAGTCCGAATCCCGCGGTGGTTTGCAGCGTGCCACCGTTCAGATTCAAAGTTGCACCGGAAGCCGGAGCCCCAAGGGCCGAGTTGGCCCCGATGCTGAGTATGCCGCCATCGATATATGTCTGGCCGGTAAAGGTGTTTCCCGACGGCAGGATCAGAGTTCCCGCGCCGCTCTTGGTAAGTGCATTACTGCCATTGCCGAGGATCGGCGTACTGATCGTCAACTGATCGTTTGGCCCATCGGTCCGAATCACGAGCTCTGCTCCCGTCGCGGCCTGGATGCCAGTTCCGCCGGTAATCGTTGCCCCACCTGCCACATTCCCCGAGACGAGGATGCCATTCACCGTCAGGGTCTGTGAATCGGCCATCGTCAGGGCGCTATTGGCATTGAAATTCAGATCCGAAATCGTCGCGGAGTTCTGCCCAAACTGGTCACCGGTGATCTGGACGTGAAGCGTCCCGGATGCCGGAAAGTTATTCGCTCCCGAGCTGAACGTCGCGGCCTCTGCATCCGCCGAGTAGTTAAGCGCGCGGACAAATCCACCGGCGTCGTTCCAGGCATAGCTGCTTCCGCCAAAAAACGTCCCTTGATCGACAAAGCTATTCACGGGCAAGCCAGTCAGAACGATCCGCCCCGTTCCTCCGCCAACGCCCGGCGTCACCACGAAGTTACTCGTCGCTCCAAGACTGCGCGCCGCAACCGAACCGAAAGTCAGCGTGGTGACTCCTGTATTCCCGGCCGTCACTTGCACCGCGGCGTCGCCTGCATTGAAAGCGACCGCGCCGAGAGCTTGCGAGCTACCGGTCGCTGTGCCCTGGAAATTCAAAGTGCTGGAGCCGCCAAATGTCACCGCTGAAACCGATGGCAGGCTGCCCGCGATCGTCAGTATGCCGGCATTCAACGTCGTGGAACCGGCATAAGTGCTGGCTCCGGTCAATGTCAGCGTACCTGCTCCCGACTTTGTCACCGAGCCAGAGCCGGAAATCACCCCGCCATAGGTCACAGCGCCCGGATTTGCGAAGATCAGAGCCGCATTGTTCACGATATTCCCACTGACCGAGCCGCTACTGACGAAACCATCGCCAAGTTGGAGGACGCCGGCACTCACCGTCGTCCCGCCAGCGTAGCTGTTCGTACCAGTCAGGATCAGTGTTCCCGCCCCGGTTTGTGCAAGCGCACCGGAACCCTGCAAGTTCGCCCCGATCACGTTGTAGCCGCTGCCATTTGCCGACGTATACGACGCACCGGTCATTGTCCCATTTTGAACCGCAATCCCTCCCGCTGTGGCGGCAAGAGTTACGGCCCCCGTCGATTGAACATTCCCTCCCAAGTCCAGGGTTGCAGCCCCGCTGAAAGTCAGCGCGCCCGAGCCAATTGCCCCACCTGGTGTGAGACTCAACGTTCCGCCGGCAATAGTGGTCGGACCGGAATACGAGTTGGCGCCCGCGAGAATCAATGTATTGGGCCCCAGTTTGGTTAGACCCAACACATTCGCACCACCGTTCGGATTTGCGATGACACCGGCGTAACTGAAGCTGCTACCCGTCGTGTCGATGCCCACCGTCGACCCGCTTTGAAATCCGCCGGTCGCCGTCCCGAGGCTGAGCAGGATCCCGAGATCCGCCGATGTGAACTGCCCCGCTCCTACGCCCAAGCTCAATGTCGCACCGGAATTCACCGTGATGTTCGAAGCCGTCCAACTTGCCGGCGTATTGTTATACAGAGCGGCTTCCGTGGTGAGTTGCAAAGTACCGGCAGCCACAGTAGTTGCCCCCGTATAAGTGCTGGCACCGCTCAGAATAAGCGTTCCGTTGCCGAGTTTGGTCAATGCAGTTCCGGACCCCGAGACGCCACCGCTCACAGTCAAATCCTTCCCTCCGCTATTCGTACTGGAGTAAACGGTGAAGCTGCGGTTCGCGGCGAGCGTCAGCGGCGTGGAAATCGAGGCCGGACCAGGATTACTCGCGCCGCCATTGTAAGTGACGTCTCCGTTCAAGGTCAGCGTTCCGGTCCCGGTAATGGTGGCGACGCTGCTCACGGAAGCGCTGCCGCCGAGCGTCAGGCTGCCAATGCCATTGCTGAACGTGCCCAGAGCGAGCGTGCTCGTGAAAGCGCCTGTCGAGGCGATGGTCACATTCTGGCCCGGCAAAAGTGCACCAGCCGCGCCGAGCGTCAGTGTCGTATTGCGCGCCCCCGCGACAATCGAAACAGGACCGGTTCCAAGCGCGCCGGCGCTCGCCGCCGTGACCGCCGCATTGACGATATTCGTTCCGCCTGCGTAGGTATTCGGCACCGTTCCATTGACCGTAATCGTGCTCAGCGCCCCGGTCGGCCCACCGAAGGTCAACGCATTGCCCGCCGCACCGGAGATCAATCCCGTAAGTGTACCGGTGCTGCTATACGCCGTGATCTCCGCGTTGCCATTGAGAGTGATGGGACCACTCAGAGTCGCGCCGCTCAGACGGAGGGCACCGAGATTCCCCGCCGTTTCCAATGGCCCAGTCCCGCCGATCGTAAGTGGATTCGCCAGTGTCACGGCAGCCGTGACAAAGAGCTGGCCTCCACTATTAATTGCAATGGGGTCCGTCACCGCGCCGAGCGCCGCTTGAGAAGCCACCCCAAGCCGCCCTTGATTCAAGGTGTAACTCCCGGTGAAACCTGAATTCGCACCACTCAGTGTCACGGAGGAAGGAAGGCTCGCCGCATTTCCATTGAGCACGATGGCACCCGAACCCGTGATGGCATTCGACAAAGTGGTCGCCGCAGTGGAACTCGGCTCAAGAATCAGCGTGCCATTCACCGTCAACGCCCCGGTCGGCAGCGCACCGCTGGCGGTCTGGTTTCCAAGCTGCAACGTCGCGCCGGTGTTAATGGTGACCGAACCGGTTCCCGTGTTGGCGCCAGTGAGAATCAAAGGGCCGGTGCCAGTGCCGCCAACCGTCAGACCGTTCGCGCCAAAGGCAATAACTCCACCAACGGTCAGCGACGCCGGTCCGTTGATGCTGATGGCTGTATTTCCGCTGACCGCTACCGCTCCTGTTCCAAGATTCAGCGCCTGCGTACCCCCGAAAGCGAAGCTGCCACCCCACGTCTGCGTGTAATTGGCCGTCGTGAGCGACGCTCCGCTCGTGTTATCGAGCGTTCCCCCGTTGATGACGAAGTTATTCCCAGCGCTTCCAAGGGCGGACGCATTGTTGATATTCAGCGTTCCGCCGTTAAGGGTGAAACTGTTTCCGCTGCCTCCAAAGGTATTGGCGCCAGCAAGGGTAAGTGTTCCCGAGCCGCTCTGTGACAGGCTGAAAGCTCCGGTAATGACCGAATTCGCCCCGAAGATAAGTGATCCCGTTCCAGCCCCGAGATTGAAATTCCCACTCGCGGCCAACGCCACGGTCAGAGTTCCCACGCCGCTATCCACACCGATATTGACCGTGCCGGTATTTGTCGCCCCGAGCGTGATGAGATCGCCCGATCCGGCGAGGGTAAGTGTCCGGGAAGTTGAAGTCCCAGCCGCGTTGGCGTCGATGTTGAACGAGTCAATGCCAGTGCTGAAGTTCAACCCCGCTACGGTGAAAGAGTTATCCAGAGTCACTACACCCGGTTCCTGTAGCAGCACGCCGTGATCGAACGTCACCGTATCTGTGAGAGAGGGCGTCTGATTCAGGCTCCAGTTACCCGCGGCATTCCAGCTTGTGCCCCCGATGAATTCATTCACCGCGGCCCATGCCACATAGCTGCCGACTCCTGCGGCAAGCACCACCGAAATGGATTTGGCCAGAACGACTGGCTTCTTGAGGATGGAAACATGCCCGGCACTGGATTGATTCTCCTTTTTGTTAGCTGACATATAGCTGAGACGGATCGGTTGGTTGGCTTTTCACGCATACGGCTCCTCGCTTTGTCCGCTCCCAAACACCCCGAACACTCGGGCCTGCTTCAGGAGCGTGAGACGATCTCCACTCATCGGTTCCTATAAAAAGCGCTGTGCCCCGAAATCGGCAAGCGAAAAATAATCATATTCGTTAAATTTATAACTGTCTATTACTGATCTGCTCGATGCTATTTTTTGCGCAAACTGGCTAATTGTCGCCGGGGCATTACACGTGGTTTCGGCCCTCTCCCGCCCTGATTTGTCGTCCCTTCCTGAAGAGCGCTGAAATATTTTTCAGGCTTCACGAACTCTTAATGAATGGTGTGGCAGAATACGCCCATGAACTCCGTCCCATCTTTCACCGTTCGCCAGCGCTGGCTGGTGGTGGACGATCAGCCCGATCTATCGGAACTGATGGCCGATGTGCTGGCTGGCCTTGATTGCGCCAGCGTGGAAAACTTCACCGATCCGAGTGCGGCGTTCGATGCCTGCACGGAGCGCGCCGAAGGATTCGATCTTGTCGTAACAGATCGCGATATGCCGGGAATCAATGGGCTGGAGTTGGCCCGCCGGATTCACGCGCAATCTCCAAATACCAAGCTGCTGCTCGTCACGGCCACCGCATCCGACGTCACATCGACGGATCTCGTGGATACCGGCATTAGCGCCGTTCTCAGCAAGCCCTTCCCGCTGAACCGTCTCGAAGAAGCCGTGCGCGCCATTGCGATCGCTTCCGCGCCGGCAAAAGCGCCGTCCCTGCATCGAGCAGCCTGAGTGACCTATTTTTGGCGAAGCAAAACGGTATCAGTACGATGAGCTCCGTCCAATTTGGTAATTTGGTCCTAAAGAAAATCGTGGGATTTCGGAAGCGCATCCAAGTTGACCGTGGACTCGAAACCGCGACTCAGAAAGGGCGCGGAAGGATTTCACCAGATTACCAAATTTTGCCAAATTACCAAATTGGGAATCATCGTATCGGAGCCCCGTTTGCGAGGGCGGCACGCTTGGTTCTGTTCGCGATTCTACTCCTCGTTAACGCACTCCCCACATCAGCGTCCTCTCTCCAAATCTCGGTTCGGCATGTCTGGAATGGAGAAGGTTTACTCATGGATTCACTGCGCTGGGAAAACGCCGCACGCGAAACCCTCTCCGTCACACGCCTGAGTTACCTCCTCAGCCATTTTGCCCTGGAGCGCGAGGGCGGCGGCTGGGTCGAGTTACCGGGACAATATGCCTGGATCGATGCGGAACGCCACCGGACGGTTGCCCAACTCGACGATATTCCCGCCGGCCAGTACCGCGCCTTGCGTTTCGATGTCGGACTCGATACGGAAACAAACGCTTCAAATCCATCGAAGTGGCCCGCCGAACATCCGCTGAATCCCAACCTGAATGACCTGCACTGGAGCTGGCAGGGCGGTTATATCTTTCTCGCGCTGGAGGGCCGATATCGCGCCGCGAATCAGGAGCTCAAGGGTTACGCCCTCCATCTCGCGCGCGATGGGAACCAAACGCTCATTTCGCTCGTGGCGCCGATCGATCTCATCCATGGCGATGCCGGGGTTGCTATGGATTTCGATATCGCCGCCCTGCTGAATGCGCCGCGCCCATTGAGTTTCGAGCACGATGGCGCCTCCACGCATTCACACGATGGAGATCCGGTCGTGTCCACGCTCCGCGCGAATCTGCCCGGTTCTTTTCGAATCAATCGGGTCACATCCTCCGCTCCAGCCATCGCCCGTCCTTCACAAATTAAACCGTTGTATCTGCCGGAGCACTACACCGCCTATCGCTTTTCCATGAACGGTACGTTCCCGATTCCGGAACTGCCGCGCGACAATCCCCTCCTCGTCGAACGCGTGGAACTGGGCCGCAAACTCTTTCGTGAGCCTGCGCTCTCACGCGACCGTTCGCTGGCCTGCGCTTCGTGCCACGTCGAGCAATCTGGCTTTTCCGATCCGCGCCGATTCAGTGTGGGTGTGCGTGGGCAGGCCGGAACACGTCACGCCATGCCTCTGTATAATCTCGCCTGGAAATCCAGTTACTTCTGGGATGGCCGCGCCCACACCCTTCGCCAGCAGGCGCTTATGCCCATCCAGGACCATTCGGAAATGGATGAGTCGCTGGATAACATCTGTGCCAAGCTCTCCGCCAGTGATGAGTATCCCGCGCTCTTTCGCTCGGCCTTTGGCTCGCCTGAAATCACTCCGGAAAAGATCGGGCTGGCGCTGGAGAATTTCCTCCTCACGCTCACCGCGGGAAACTCCAGATTCGATCGCGCCATGCGCGGAAAGGTCACGCTTTCCTCTGATGAGCAACGCGGCTTCGAGCTGTTCATGACGGAAAATGAGCCTCGCACCGGCCACCACGGCGCGGATTGTTTCCACTGCCACGGCGGGCCGCTTTTTACCGATCACGGTTTTCATAACAACGGCCTCTCACTCTCAGAAAGTGACCTTGGCCGCTTTCGAGTCACCAGTGCGGAAGGCGATCAGGGAAAATTCGCCACGCCCAGCCTGCGCAACGTCGCACAGCGCGCCCCTTACATGCATGATGGCCGTTTCGCCACGCTGGAAGAAGTCGTGGCCCATTACTCCACTGGTATCGAACGGACGCCGACACTGGATCCGAATTTGGCGAAACACCCCGTTGGCGGGCTGGGGTTGAGTGCAAGCGATCAGGCAGCGCTTGTCGCGTTTCTCAAGACCCTGAGCGAACCGGAGTAGACAGCGGGTAAGTCGGTTGGCTGGCAGGATCGAAGCGGAGTAACGTGGCACCAATCAGGCCCCGAGCTGCTCTCAGGCGGGTGCGGTAAGTCCGGCCATGCGCCCTGTGAATCGTACTGATCCGGTCTTCATTGTTTCGACGACTGTTCCAAAAAGCACAGCCTCTCTGCACAGAGTGTTGATTTTCAAACACACCGGTCCGCTAGCGCTCTACGGTCACCCACTCCTCCCAAATTTCGCATGGAAGCGTTCCGCGTCATAAACACATCGTATACGATATCATTATTTGATATTTACCTTTTCTGACTACACGATGTTCCCGTGCAGCATGCGCTCGAATTGGATTCGATGTCGGTGACTGCCTCCCTCCAGTCCTCCAAAAATTTTCAGGCTGCCCCGTTATGCACAGCCAAATTTTCTCCGCTACCTCTGCGAAAACCGCTTCATTTCATGCGGGTCTCCCTGCATCGCTGACTCATCGGAATCTGGAGGCCCAATTCCTTTCACATGGGCCGGCATCGGCGAAGAGCCGCCATAGCGCCGCACGTTCGATCGCACTTCCGACCGATTGCGATCCGGTCGCCTCGGCACGCAAATCAGGATCCTCAAACAGCTCAATTTTTTCCGTCGGCGAAAGTTTTTCATCGAAAAGGACAACCCTGAGCATCGTTTCTGCTAAAGCGACTCGCGAATGCATCGAACACCGATGCGAGCAGTTTCAGCAGCGGGTATGTCCCTCGGATACCCGCCACGGAATGCGGTCCGGTTTACCGGAATTACCTCCCCGCAAACCTTGCAAAACAAACAACCAGGAAAATCGTAATTATGTTTAGCCGAAATAACATCGCGCCAGCACTGGCAACGATTCCCCCCTCCACCGCCGCTACTTGCGTGGCCGCGAACCGGGCCGAAACCACCTCGCCCACATTCCGTAACGCTTTTCTTCGTAAAGCCAGACACCGGACAGCAGCCGGCTTCAGCATGGTGGAACTCGTCCTTTCTCTCGGAGTCCTGGCCTTCGCCTTTGTCTCGCTCCTCGCCCTCCTGCCCGCAGGGATGTCAACGTTCCGCAAAGCCGTGGACGCCTCGGTCACCAGTCAGATCAGTCAGAGAATCGTGAACGAAATCCAGGAGTCGGATTTCAGCACTTACCTGAAGAAGTACGCAAACGCCCAGCAACCTCCGCGCTATTTTGACGATCAGGGCAACGAGCTACAGGACAAGACCAACGCTCTCTACTGGGTCAATGTGAAGCTTGCTGCTTCGCCTACTCTTCCTGGTGCAACGGTTTCCAACGAGAATCTCGCCACGGTCACGGTTCAGATCGCCAATAACCCGGGCAATAAGGAACTGACACCATCGGTAGATGATCTCTGGCCTTCCACCAACGGGGTCTCGTTGACCGCTTACACCACGGTAATCGCCGGAAACTATATCGCCACGACGAATTAGAAGCGGATCCCGAATGAGCCATCACTTTCCGGTAATGCATTTACCTCGCACCATAAGGCCAGACAATACCAAACATGCTTTCACGTTGGTGGAACTACTCGTGTCCACCGCGATCCTCTCACTCATCATGGTGGTCCTCGTCTCGATGGTCGGACAGACCGGATCGATGTGGCACTATACGACATCAAAAATCGAACAGTTTCGCGAAGCTCGCGAAGGATATGAAGCCATGACGCGGCGCCTGAGCCAGGCGACCCTCAATACCTACTGGGACTACGACAATCCCAACAAGCCGACACGCTACATCCGGCAGTCGGAGCTGCGCTTCATTTCCGGCCCCGGCCTGGCCGGCACAAATAGCAGCACGCCGCCTCGCCCCACTCACAGCGTGTTCTTTTTTGCGCCGCTCGGCTTCGTCATTCCAGACAGTACTAGTGACACGACGGCGCAAAACTATGAAGGCCTGGAAAACCTGTTGAACCTCTGGGGCTATTTCACCGAGTACGGAGACGATACCCCGACAAAACCGACCTTCGTCACCGCCCTGCCCCGCAACCGTTTCCGGCTCTACGAACTGATGCAGCCTTCACAGGATCTCACGCTGTATCAGCTGGAAAAAAGCAAATCCGGCGGCAATCTCGCCTATGTCGGCCACGATTGGTTTCAGAACGCGATCGCCCCGGCCGCCGCCAGTGGCAGCTCCCGTCAGGCGCATGTTCTCGCCGAAAATGTCATCGCCCTGATCATACTTCCGAAACTCACCCCACAGGCACAAACGGCGGGCAACTATACGGATGCCTCCCTTGCCCCGAACTATTTCTACGACTCCACCGGGACGGGCATGACCACGCTCGGAGATGCGAATCTCAATCCGAAGAACCAACTACCGCCAATCGTGCAAGTCGCGATGGTGGCAATCGATGAAACATCCGCACTTCGCATGACCAACGCGGACACCTCCGCGTTGAATCAGAAGCTCGGCTCACTCTTCACGAATCCGAATAACTTCGAAGCGGATCTGGAAGGAACGCCGGGTGCATCATCCGATAACTCGCTGCAGGCCTATCTCAACAAGAAGCGGATCAGCTATCGCATCTTCACGACAGATATCAGCATCAAAGGAGCCAAATGGAGTACGAATCAAAAGAACTGAACGGCTCGAAAAAGCTTCGGCCCATGCGCAAACACTCCCGTCATCATTCCGCCGAAGGCATCGCCCTGGTCATCGTCCTCGGCTTCCTGGTTCTCATCACCGTGCTCGTCGTGGCGTTCTTCACCAGCGTCACCACGGAATACTCGACCGTGAAGACCTACACCAGCGGCGCCAGCGCCCGGTTTCTCACCGATACAACGACAAACCTCGTCATCGGCCAGATTGCGAAGGCTACCAAAGGACTGCAAAACGGCTCCGTGTACACCTGGGCTTCGCAGCCCGGCATGATCCGTACCTACGGTGACAGCCTCGCCACGACAACGGGAAGTTGCTACAAGCTCTATTCGTCCGACAAAATGGTCCTCGACCCTTCGGACAATGTGCTGAATAGCATGGCGGCGGACGTTCCGACCGGCTGGAATACACATCCCGCGAATTACACCGACCTCAATGCTCCGGTCACCGATTCCGCAGGCCGACTGAATTTCCCAATTCTCGACGGCAATCTCAAGCCGCTGACGGTGAACGGAACGGATGTCCTGACTTACGACGAGGATGGAGACGGCAAGCCGGATATCGAGGGCTTTTCCATCCCGGCCGATAGCGTGCCCAACTACAAGAAGAGCCTTGCGATTTCGGCGGTAAACAACCCCGCGCCGATGCCCGTGCAATGGATGTACATCCTGAAAGACGGGACCCTGGTCACGCCGGATCCCGCCTCTGATAACAGCCCAAACAAGGCAACATTCCTCAATTCCACTCATCCGCCTACACCGGAAAATCCGATCACTGGCCGCGTCGCCTTCTGGACGGATGATGACACATCCAAGCTCAACCTCAACACCGCCAGCGAAGGAACATATTACGCGTTTCCACATACGAATTCGCCAACGGATATGAAGGCTGCGTCGAAGACATTCGGCTACGCCATTTCTCCTCCGGCAACCGGCGAGTACAATCGGTATCCGGGCCATCCGGCGAGCACCTGCCTCAGCGTGGCGCTCGGCCATTACCTCGGCATGTCGCCGACGCAGGTGACACCCTCCGCTTACTCCGGAGCGGATCCGGCTTACCTGAAAGTATTGCAAAACTTCATGAGCCTGCTCCCGAAGTATCAATACGGCGGGTCCAAAGCGGGCACGGTCGACGCCACCAGCAGCACGTCGGCTTACAGCACCGTCACGATTGACTCCGACCGCCTGTTCGCTTCACTCGATGAGAGCCTTTTTGCCGCGCCAGCCACCTCCGATACTTCGCGCCAACCATTTCCCGGACTCAATCGGAGCGCCCTGGAGTCGCTCAAATTCTTCCTCACCACGAATAGCCGTGCTCCGGAACTAACCCCGTTTAACACACCAAAAATCTCCATGTGGCCGCAGTGGAAGACGGCCGCCGACCGGACCGCCTATCAAACGCCCACAAGAAGCCTGCTCGCCTTTTGCTCCTCGTTTGGAACCAGTTCCGGCACCACATCCCCCAGCGGCAAAAACGAGTACTTCTTCCAACGCAACGCCGCTACGGGCAAAGTCCCGAGCTGGCAAAGCAGCATCCAGGACTGGAGCCAAGTGCCCAGAAATCAGCAACTCGCACTCTACCTTTACCACATGGGGGCAAAATCCATCCCCGGGTATGGCAAGGCCTTCACTCCAAACAAGTACAGCGCCTCGGCATTTGACAACATCATCGTCGACAGCCTGGACTTCATCCGGAGCAATGTCGGCAAGCTTGATTATATCATGCCCGCCGCCAGCGGAGGCGAAAGCTATATCGTTCCCCTGGTCGTCGGCGGCGGTCTGCCCGGGATGACTGGGACGATCAAGGCCTTCGGAGACTATCCCGTCATTACGCAGATCGCCCTCGGCATCGGCAATGTGCCGACAAGCGATGCGTCGGGTGCCCCCGCGCCTCAACCCATTCCGTTCCTGATCTTTGATACCTTCCTTCCCACACAAACGCTACCGGGCGCCAATCCGACGCTGAACATCGACATCCAGAACGCGGAAGGATTCGGCATCAAGCCTCCGCCAAACGGTGCAAAACTGCAGGGCGCATATCACATTGCCGGCATCTGGGATTGGAAGAATAACAAGACGCAAACCATGCGCGGCTGGGGTTGGGCGTTCAGCATCTCAAAGGCGGCAAACCCGCAGTACTACAACTTCGATAACACTCAGAAAACGACCCAGATCGGTTCCGGCACACCCGTTACGTTCATCGTCAGAGACGCGGAAAATAACCCGATCCAACAGCTAAAAGTCACCTTCCCCGTCGTGTCGGTTCCCACCCCGATCGCCGGGCAAAATGTTTCGCTGCCATGGTATTGGAAATATCCGTCGTACAGCGGACCAGTCAGTTCCATGTTCGCCCTGACCAATCCTCAAGCGGTCTCCGTTCGCTCTATCGAATGCGGACCAAGTAATGCGCTCAGGGGAGATTGGCGATTGCTCAGCGCCTTCTGGGACGCCTCGACCATTGGTGGACAGAGCGTTTTCTCGCCGACCCAGAATTACAGCGCGGACTATGCGCAGGCCCACACGCTTCGACTCGGCGATTGGTGGGACTCCAAAACCACGGAACCGACCTGCGGTAACAATCAGTCAAAGCCACCCACGACCTCGACCACTGGCTCTTTGGTCTCTCTTCTCAAGAATACCGACTATTACGACTATCAGGCTCCGTGTGTGCCCTACGGCTTGACCGCAGCCATGAATTCGGCAGGTCCGGGTGACTGGGATACTGGCCCCGGTTTGCAACCCGATGGCCCCTATATCAATCCGACTCAGCAGACATTCATTCCAGACGGAGGCACCAGCATCTATTTCGAACCCGATACCGTAAAAGCGATCTCGGATGGTGTCTCGTTTACGCCGAACCGCCTCGTTGCGTCTCCGGTAAAATTCGGATCACTTCCTACCGGCGTCGATACAAATGCTCCGAAGCCCTGGCAGACCTTGCTCTTCTGCCCCAATCCAGCATCGCGATCAAGCAGCGCGACATCCAAGGGGGCAGCCTCGGATCATTACGGGTTCACCTCGCCGTCCGACCATCTCTATCTCGAATTCTTCACCATGCCAGTCGTGGAACCGTATGCGATCAGCGAACCGCTCTCGACCGCAGGGAAGGTCAATTTGAACTATCAACTCGCGCCGTTCACCAACATCAACCGCAGCACCGCGCTCCGCGGAGTTCTCAAGAATACGCTCCTCTCGGCGATCTCGGGATATGACGTCAAATCAAGCGGCTCCCATCCGACATCGTATAACACGAATTCCTCTTACAAGCTGTCGTCGACCCCCGGCACCGCAAACGAAACCCATTACGAAATCAATCGCGATGCGACCCTCGCCGGCCTGGAGAAGTATTACTTCAACAAAGGCTCTCTCTTCCGCTATCCATCGGAAATCTGCGATTTGTATCTCGTGCCCAGCGCCATTTCCGGCGCCAGCTATCACCCACAGGCAGCGCGCCCACCGACAACTTACGACGGCATGGCGGCGTGGTGGCAGCCCACCGATCTCTCGAAGATGTTCATGACCGGCGACAATCTTCGCGAGGAACCTTACGACCGGCTCTATCCGCGCCTGACCACGAAATCGAATACTTACACGATTCACTACCGGGTGCAGACGCTGCAAAAGCGTTCTTCCACCGATCCACAGCAAGCCGCCACATGGGAGGAAGGCAAAGACGCGGTCGTCGCGGAGTATCGCGGTTCGTCCACCATCGAACGCTATGTGGATCCCAATGACCCGACACTCGATTCCTCGTGGGACAGCGACACGATCAATGTGAACATGTCAGGAAAAGCCGATCTTTCCCGCCTGTACAAATTCCGCGTCATCAACACCAAGAAATTTGCGCCATGATGCATCTCCGGAAACACCGCGCCTTCACGCTGCTCGAACTGCTCGTGGTGATGTCGATCATCGGGATCATCGCCGCCATAGTCGTTCCGGCTTCGACGTCGATGATGATGTCGTCCCGCCTGACCGATGCCTCCGCCCAGGTCGTCGCGCAACTTACCCGCGCCCGCCAGATCGCGATCGCGCATAACCGGACGGTGGAGGTGCGATTTTATCAATTTGGCGATGGCGAAATTCCTGGCGAATCCGCGGCGAATCCTTCCACCGGCAAGTATCGCGCACTTCAAGTCTTCGAGTATGCCGATAGTGGATCGGCCATCCCATCCACCAAGATAGAACGTTTGCCGGACGGTGTCATTTTCGATTCCGGCGCGACGCTCTCGACACTGTTTTCGCCAACTCAAAAGAAGACTTTCTCTTCGGCACTCGACACCGCCGTAAGCCTGCCGCGCGGCGTGGGAACCAACTATACCTGCTCCGCATTCCGGATCAGCCCTTCGGGGTCGGCAAAGCTGTCACTCGCAAATTGGTTTGTCACTGTGCACAGGGCCTCCGATGGCGACGCACTCGCGACACCGCCGCACAATTACTCGACGATCCAGATCGATGCAGCTTCCGGAGCGGTGAAAGTCTATCGGCCTTAGATCATCCCGCTCACTTCTCGAGCTTCAGTTCAGGATTCCGCCAGTGGAGCCAGACTCCGCCGATGGATCGTGCTTCGGGTGCATAGTAGTGAAAGACCACTCCCACGATCAAAAGCAGTAGCGCCGAAAGCAAAACCGGCTTGGCTGTCTGCCGTACGGCACCGGAAATCCACCAGCGCTGGTCCAGGCTGCGAACACGCTTGTAAAGAGCCGAGACTAATATCGCATCGAGGAAGATTTCCGAGATGAGCATGGGCGCGGCCGTGATGATGGTAATGATTGCTCCGAGTGCCGCGATGATGAGTGCGCCCAGGAGAATAAAGGCAATGACGCCCAGACAACCTTCCGGATCGAGATCCAGATCGCTCAGATCCAGCCAGTCCAGAAATGACCAATCCCGCTCTTTCACTCTCTGCCGCACCTCGACTGGATCACGCCCTTCCAGCAGACGGCTGATATCTTCGGCTTCCGAGAAGTAAGTGCGCTCGAATTCCGCCCAAAGCCTCGTAAAGAAGAGGAAAGCAACCCACGCGACCAGCACGGATAGCGGATAACGCACCCACATCCGGTAGATATGGCAGTGCAGCAGGACGTAGGAAGCGAGGAAGCCAACGGCCCACGTGCATAGCATGATGCCGCTCATCATCAGCCTCGGCCAGCGGCGGTGGGCAAAGTAAATGCGCAGCGCCTTCAACGCTCGTTGGCGTTGATATTCCGGATCCTGGGGGTGTTCTTTGCTCATCGACGAAAAAGCCAGCTCAACAGGCTCAGCACCACGCTGATAAGGATGCACGTAACGATGGGAAAGTAGAACGAACCATTCGGCCCCTTTACGTGGATATCACCGGGCAGCCGGCCAAGCGGCCCGAACCCGCCGGTCTTCCAGACCAGCAGGCCGGCTATGACGAGCACGGCACCGGCGAGAACCATGTACTTTCCAAGGTCTTGCATATTTCAGCGGCAGTTTGCGACCGGCTCGCAAAGGGATCAAGACAGGCTTTTCGTCCCGGCGCTCACGAATTCCCAATGAGAATACCGGCAAGGAAAACAAGCACTCCGCCCACCACCACCTGAAACGCCGCTGAAAGGAGCGGCGTATCCATATAGCGGTAGCGAATGTACGAGATCGCGGCCAGTTCCACGGCCACCACACCCACCGCCACCGTCGTCGCCAATCCGAAATTGCCCAGCAAGTACGGGAAGGTGTGACCGATCCCGCCGATCGTCGTCATCAGACCGCAGACCACTCCCCGCAGCAGCGGATGCCCTCGCCCGCTCAAGCTGCCATCGTCGGAGAGCGCTTCGGCAAATCCCATGGAGATCCCCGCACCGGTCGAAGCCGCAAGCCCAACGCGGAAAGCATCCCAGCTACTATGCGTGGCAAAAGCCGCCGCGAAAAGCGGCGCAAGCGTTGAGACCGAGCCGTCCATGAGCCCGGCCAATCCTGGCTGCACAACTTGCAGCACGAAAAGCCGCCGCTGCGCGTCCGCCTCCTGATTGCGGGCGGACTCCGTCAGATTCTCCCGTTCCAGGGAACCGGCGAGTTGCTCGTGCTGCCGCTCCGTCTCGGCCAGGTCATCGAGGAGTTGCCGGGTCTTGGCATCGGTGGTGCGCTGTGCCGCCACCTCGTAGAAGCGGCGTGTTTCGATTTCCATCGATTCCGCCGCCTTGCGCGCCGCTTCAATGCGCAGGGTACCCGCCAGCCACACCGGCCGGCGCTTGATGAATCCCTTTACATCATCACGGCGAATGAGCGGGATATGTTCGCCGAATTGCTCCCGGTATCGCTCAATGAGTCGCCGCCGATGCTCCGACTCCTCGTCGCGCATGCATTCGAAGACTTTAGCGGTCGCCGGAAAATCTGTCCGCAGTTTCTCCGCGAAGTCGGCGTAGACGCGCCCATCCTCTTCCTCCAGCGAGATCGCGAGAGCCAAAATTTCACGTTCGCCCAGGTTCTTAAATGCAATGGCCATAGTGATGAAAGTCCACGAAATACACCAAAGACACGAAAAGGGGAATTCTGGCGCGCGTCAGTGTGGAAAAGGCGGGCGGCTCGTCTTCAAGATCCGTTTCGTACTCACTTCGTTGTTCGCCTCCGCCCCCCCGCCGCAGCGCTGACGAAGCAGCGCCCTCCACACACCAAACCTGCCAATAGCGCGCAACTATCTAAGGTGTGAACAAAGTGGTGAAATTACGCTGGTTGGAATGGTAAGTCCGGCTTTTGGAGGACGCTGCTTCGTCAGCGCCGCGGCGGGGGCGGGCGGTATATGGCTCGTCTGCGAAATGCTTCATTTCACGCCAAACTCCGTTTTCAAGTTGAACTCCCCTTCTTTGAATGTTGGCAGTTTAGCGTTGGGAGTTGGTAGTTATATAGCCTTCCTAACCCGCCACGTAGCCTCCAAGAAACCACCTGTTGCAAACAAATAGCGGCCCTCACCAAAAACCTCTGAATACCCCGTCGCATTTCGCCGTCTTTCTCGCGATGCCTACGTCCCCTGCGCGCCTGGTCTTGCGCATGCGGCGTCCGCCCTACGAGAGCTTTCCTCGTAAATCCCCGCGCCCTCCGCTGAACTAACCCAACATCCCTTCCTCATGAAACTCGTCGTCCTCCTTACCGCCGGCTTCCTGCCACTGGCTTCGACGGCAGCGGACCCATCCGCACCGCCTTCGCGTGCGGAACGGCTTAAGCAACTCCGCACTCAAGCGGAAGCCGGCCTGCACGGCTTCGAGCAGCATAACGCCGGCCCGGACGCCAAGCCGACCGTTCGCGATTTCACCGCCGCCGGTTACGTCACGCTCGCACTGGGAGACACGCCGGCGCATGCGGAAGCCTTTTTCCGCCAGGCCTTCGCCACGCAGAATATGGATGCCGCTTCGCCGGATTTCGGAGACGTCCCGTGGCAGGTCGGGCACGCGGAAATCAAGGATCCCAATTCCATCGAGTTCACCACGCTGAGCCTCGCCGGTGCACTCCTTCATTTCAGCGACAAACTTTCGCCCGCCTTTCTCAAGGAATCCGAATCGCATCTGCATGGCGCACTCGCTGCCATTCGCCGCCACAAGGTAAAATCGAGCTACACGAATATCTTCACCATGAAGACGGCAAATCTGCTGATGCTGGGGCGGATCCTGAAAGATGACTCCGCGGTGCGCGATGGCCTCGCCGCGCTCGATGAATGGCTCGCCTTTACTCGCGCCAATGGCATCGGTGAATACGACAGCTCCACTTACAATTCGACCGACTTCGAATGTCTCCAGCACATACTCGCCGCGGCACCCGATGACACGGCGCGCGCCAAAGCGCATGCGGCACTTGACTATCTCTCAGCCGATCTCGCGACAAATTACTTTCCCGGAACCGCCGCCCTCTGTGGCCCGATGAGCCGCACTTACGATTTCCTCTATCATCGGGGATCGATCCAACGCTTTTACTATACTCAGAGTATCAGTTCGAATCTCGAACCGGAAAAGCCGCTCGATACCTTCTGGATTGCCGCGCAATTCGTTGGTTACGAGATATCGCATCATATCCGCGATCTCGCGACACTGCCGGAGCGGCTCATTCTTTCCCGTTTCGGACCGGAAAGCGGGCGTGACCGCACGGAGTACATCACTCCCGACTTTGCCATCGGCAGCACGAGCGCTTATTATGGACCGCAAGGCGTCGAGATCAGCGCGGAATTCGCCTCTGCCAAAAAGTTGCCCGCCACGTGGGTCCTGCTCGATCCCTTCGATGCTCCCTACGGAAAAGCGCGAACCCTCGATCGCAGCGGACACTCGAAGCCCAAGGTCCTGCCCAATCTCATCTCCGCCGTCCAGGACCGTGGCGCCGTGCTCGCGCTCTTCGACCAATCTCCCGGGGTGTCATCCAAAGAAGGCAAGGAAGCGAAGAGCATCAGCACGAATGTCATTTTGCCGGTGGAAGCCGATGCCTTTTACCTCGATGGCGAACGCCTCCACCTGCCCGGCGGACGCAAGCCTTTTGAATTTCCGCTGAAGCCCGGTTCCACCATTTGCGTGCGGGAAGGCAACGCTGTGCTCGCGGCACGTCTTTTCGCAGCCGATACCATGGATGGCAAACCCGCGCCGATCTCGCTGAAGTACGATGGAAACGAATGGGGCGCCGCGCGCGTTGTGGCGATGCATTCCTCTACCACACCAACGGCCTCACTCGCGTCTCTGCGCGCCGGCGTTTTCCTGGAGATGGCGCACTGCGCCGATGAAGCTTCGATCGGTGCCTTTGTACGCAAGACCTATGATCTCAAGATCAAAGAAGAAACGAAGGGTGGTGTCTGGTCCGCGGCTGTCGATCTGCCGGACGCCAAGCTTGAAGCAGGCCTCGACCTCGCCAAAAAGCACATCGCCTTCCGCCGTGTGAACGGCAAAGACATCCCGCTCGAACGCCTCAGCGTGAATGGCCGCGACCTTGCAGCGGAGCTTCTCGATCATCGTCTCGACTCCCTCGCGAAGGGGAAGAATTGAGTCTCTGTGCCTCAGCTTTCTCCCAATTCGGAGAGGCTCTCCTCCGTTTCGAAAAACTTTCTGCAAACTTTTCGAAGAAAAGCGTTGCCTTCCCTGTTCGCCCGTGCAAATTAACCGCCCTCTCAAACGGCTAGGTAGCTCAGTTGGTAGAGCAGAGGACTGAAAATCCTCGTGTCCCCGGTTCGATTCCGGGCCTAGCCACTCCCCTTGTATTCATCAGGGGTTGCGGTCGCGGGTAATCGGGAAAGGCATCTGCACCGAGAGATCAACGACACCACGGTGGAGAAAATCCTTGGAGTTTGTGGTCGTTCCGGCCCTCAGCTTCCTTCGGCGACAAAATTGCTCTCGCACCCATTCGGATCGGCACGCTTCCAACGAGCAGCGGAAGCGTCCGAAACGAAGAGCGCCGCCCTGGAGGACGGCGCTTCAGTTCGATTTTATTCGAGGCAGATTCTCTTATTGCGCGCCATGCGCAGCAGCTCCGCCGTTCGGAACGGACGCAGCCGCACGATTGCTCTCCGCTTGTTTCTGCGCAGCGCGGCGCGCCGCTTCACGGCGGGCGATTGCCGCCGCCTCTTCATTCAAGGCTTTCACATCGTCGGCCTGCCCCGCCGCGGGCTGAGTTGGGTTCGCTTCTTTTGCCGCCGGCGGCTGAACCGAAGTTTGTCCGTGTTGACCCGCCGTGGAAGTAATATCCGTGGCAGCGGTTGTCCGGCTCGCATAGACAAAGGAACTTCCTATTGCCACGGCGACCGCGATTGAAAGGTAAGAGTGTTTCATAGAATTATCGATGAGTTCGTTTGATAGCTAAGAGGCGCCGTTTCTGGCACATACTCACTTTAAGTTCGGTTCACTGCACCCAAGTGGTCTTTTCGACGCGAGTATCCGTTCTGTGTCTAAGTCAAACCATCTTCAGCCGGATTTATTGCCCAGCTTTATCTCCATTCCCAGCCTTGTTCTCACCGACGGCGGCTTTCCTGGCCGCAGCCGCCGCTCGAAGGTCATTCGCGTGCTTTTGCGCCGCCGCACGGCGTTCGGCCGCGTGTTGAGCAGCCTTCGCCGCATTCTCGTGGAGAGTCTTCGCATGCGTGCTGTTGGATGCGAGGACCAGGTTCGGCGCCGAGTTTGTTTTGCTGTTCCTAAATTCGCTCTCATTACTCGCTTGAACGGGCTTTTGTACATCCGAAGGCAATAGCATCTCGTTCGCCTGCAATGATGGTGTCCACAGACTGTAGTTCTCCAAAGAAGCGAGAGCATGAGACTGCAAGAAAAACGTCCCGGAGGCGATTGCGACGATAACGGGAAGATAGCGGGTTTTCATAGGGTTGGAATTGATGGATACGGAAGGCGCACGAACTGGTTCGCCTTTCTTCGTTTTCACATGCATATTTCGTCCCTCACGGCGCATTTGCGTCTCGCCTGGCCGGGTGCAAAACACCACCGATCTCGGCGTGGATAGGCCGTGTGCGGATGAATACTGCCTGCAGCATCATGCCGAACGGCAATTTTGATTCGGCAAAAAGGAATCCACATTTTTCCCTTGTCCGGCTCCAAATTCCCGCCATATTGCGCGTCCTGCCACGCCTTCGGGCGTCAAATTGTGGGGGTATAGCTCAGTTGGTAGAGCGTCTCGTTCGCAATGAGAAGGTCAGGGGTTCGAATCCCCTTACCTCCACCAATCAGTCGCAAAGGATTGAAAATCGGGCAAGCCTCTGAAAGATAGAGGGTTACGGAGCCGCCACGGGACACCGAACTGATACGCCGGCCCCTATTCACGACGCGCTGAAACGCACCTGTCTGCTTCGTCGAGGAAGCTGCTATTATTTCCGCATCAAGGTTCCCGATCAGAACTTGTCTAGTGGTTCAGGGGTGAAAGCCGGGAGGGCAGACTCGTTTGATGTTTCTTCCGCTCCTCGGCGTCCTTGAGTTGTTTCGTGTACTGTTCGCGCTCCGGAAAGTCGAAATTTTTCCAATCCACGCCTTCCCGGGGATAGACCTCAACAGTGAGGTTTTGAGGATCGCCGAAAACGAGCACGACTGACCGCCATTTCTCAACTTTGTCTTTCGTTTCAATCGGAAGGTAAACCTCGATATCCGTGTGCGCCTTCATGAGCGGCGGTACGCCGTACCCCCCGTCCGGGTGGTTCGCATTTGGGAGCTTATCGAATTTCGAGATGAGCCTGCGATCTTTGTCGTAGTAATACGCACGATTTACCGTCTCATCACCTTTGAGGTCTGCGTTGGTCCAGAGATTGATCTTCAAGCACGGCCAATTGATGCGAAATACTCCGTCCGCGGCGATCCAGTTGCGAAAAATCGCCGGATGGATGCTGCGGATTTCAACAGTGGGCAGTACGTTTTCAGCCGCCGACTGACCATAGCAGCCGGATCCCGCGGTAAAGAACAATCCAAGACCGAGTGCCAGTGAGCCGATTATTATTAGTCGCATACGGTTCGTCTCATTGATCAAATGCTGCCTCCGACATCACAAGGCGGACTTTTTAGTTTCAGTGCAAGCTCAAAAAAATGGCGGCCATGAGGATTTGAAAACTCCCGCAAGGACCGTGAGCTTGCCCTAATGCTCCGGCAAGGCCTTGACCTGACGGCAGGTGCTTGCAAACACAGGCGGATCGTGCAATTTCGTGGTGATTGGCTACCCGATGAACGACGAGCTACCGCATAACGCTTCCGACGGAGCGATACGGGACCGTCAAGATCTCCTGACATTGGTCTATGATGAACTGCGCAGCCTCGCCGCCGCGCGGATGGCGGCCCAGTCTTCCGGGCACACTCTCCAACCGACCGCCTTGGTCCATGAAGCGTGGCTGCGCGTGAGTAAATTGGACGATGCCCGCTGGAACAGCCGTGAGCATTTCTTCCGGGCCGCCGCGATGGCCATGCGCCAGATCCTGGTGGATCACGCTCGGGCAAAGGCCCGCCGCAAGCCTCCTCAAGATTTTAACGATGCTGCCATGGAGGATAGTATCATCGATTTCGAGGATCCCCGATCCGATGTCCTCATCATCCATGAATGCCTTGGCATGCTGGAGAACTCGTATCCGGACTGCGCGCGGGTGGTGCAGTTGAAGTTTTTCGCCGGGCTGAGCAACCAGGAAACTGCGGAGGTCCTGGGAATTAGTCTCCGTTCCACCGAGCGTTTGTGGGCGTTCGCCCGAGCCAAGCTGTTTACAATGGTGACCAGCGGGCGTCGCACTGAAACGTTATGAAGCCCGGATTCGAGGTGGCCATTTTCGATGCCGCCAGTGGAATCGAGGAGCCTGCGGAGCGCAGGAAATTTATCGAATGGGTCTTTCGTGATTCTCCGGAAGAAGCCCAGAGGATGAATATCATCCTCGGCGCGGAGAATGCGGCGCGAAGCTGGTTTGAGCGCGCCGAGAATTCCCTCGCCGATCTAGCTACGGAAATCCAGGGCGCAGAGTCCCTGCAATTGGACCACCTGCTCGAATCCGCGGAATTTGACGATCTCTCGCAATCGATCGCTCCACGTTACACGATCCTTCACCCAATTGCCGCAGGCAGCGGCGGTCAGGTCTATCTTGTGGAGCAGCTTCACCCTGTCCGACGCAAGGTAGCCATCAAGCTCCTCCGCTTCGGATTGCAAACGTCGGCCTTCGTCGCCGCTTTCCAGCGTGAACAGCAGATCCTGGCGGCCATGAATCACCCCGGCATTGCCGCCATTCTCGATGCCGGCATCACGCATTCCAGACGCCCGTACCTGGTGATGGAATACATCGAAGGTGCGCGAATCACCGACTACTGCAATACGCGGCAGCTCACGATTCGGGAGCGGCTCGACTTGTTTCTGGAGGTGTGCTCCGCCATCCAGCATGCCCATCAGAAAGGCATCATTCACCGCGACCTCAAGCCGTCGAACATCCTGATCACCCACGCGGATTCGCGCCCATTGCCGAAGGTGATCGATTTCGGCATTGCCAGCGCCGCCGGGGAAGGACGCGACGATCTCCACCACGTCACCGGCACACCCAGCTATATGAGCCCGGAGCAAGCCACTGCGGGAATTGACGCAGACACCCGATCTGACGTGTTCAGCCTGGGCGTCGTTCTCTATGAATTGCTGGCCGGCGCGGTACCTTGGGCTCCCCATCGATTGCTCCGGGCTGGACCTGCCGCCTCCGCCCGGCTTGGCTGCCTTCCAGCTCAGACTCTGACAGAGATCGCCGGACTTCGGCAACTGGGCCCGCGTGATTTGATCGCCCGGCTGAAAGGCGACCTCGATGCCATCACCGCCAAAGCGATCAGTTTGGACCGCCGCCAGCGCTACGACACCGTGGACGCCCTCGCGGCGGATCTTCTCCGGCACGCGCGCCGCTATCCCGTCAAAGCGCGTCCGGCATCTCGCCGCTACATTGCGCGCTGCTTTTTCGCCCGGAATCGCCTCGCCTGTCTTGCCGCCGCCGCCGTGCTCCTTGCCTTGTCGCTTGGAGCCGTGATTTCGGTGAATTACTTTTTTCGCGAGCGCAAAGCCCTGAAAGAGTCGGAGCGCGATCGGGCAAAGACCGTCGCATTACTCGCGCAGGCATCCGCGCGCGAAAACATGACTCGGGTGGCAATCCTCCTGGAACAGAATCAATTCGAAGCGGCTGATGCCTTACTGCGACAGTCTCCGATCTCGAAAATCGAGCCTTCTACCGAGGCCACTTATGTCTTCCGATTCCTCGGTGAGCGCAATGCCCTGCTCGGTCGTTGGAAAGAAGCTTCCGAGTGTTATAGCCGCTTGATGATGGCGAACCGCTTGGTTCCATTCGAACAACTAGCCAAGGGGAATGATTTCTTGTTTGGGATGCCTGCCATGCTCGAGGCAGGAGATATCGCTTCCTACAATGCACTACGCGAGGATCTGCTCGTGCGCTTGCGCCCAACGAACGACGCATTGGTTGCGGAACACACGGTGAAATCATGCCTCCTTACCCCTCCGCCTGACGGCATGCTTGGCTTGCTCCGGCCGATGGCTGATCATTTGCGGACCAAGGGGTTTAACGAATGGTTCGCCTTCGATACGGCCTTATTTGATTTCCGCGACGGTCGTTTCCAAAGTGCGCGAGAGATTGCAGCCAGCGCCGTGCCCAAGATCAAGAATCCGCCCTGCCGGATTGGCCTGGTGATCATCGGTGCGATGTCGGCGCACGCATTGGGAGACACCGAGACGGCTCGTCGCGACCTGATCGAGGCTTCCACGATGATCGAGAAGGCCACGTCGCGCGTCATTGTCGAAGATTATCGAGCCTACGATGCCAGCCAAGGTTCCTGGGCGGCGTGGGCGATAGCCCGGATTCTCCATCGCGAGGCAACCTCGCGCATCGGCCCCTGAAGAAGCGAGGTGTGGCGGTCTAGTTTAGATGCCATCGGCGATTTGCGAGGGTCATCAAACTTTTTTGGCGGGTTCGGCGCAGGTGCGTCGTTTCTCCGAGTGTGACGGAGCCATGCCTTCGCGGCCAGCTCGTCGCACCCAACTTAGTTGCCCATTCCCTCAAAACCGTGAAACGATTTGTACTTTGCTCCGCGATCATTGCGGCCACATCTGCTTCGGCTTTCGCAGCCGCGATCATCAAAGGAAACAATACCACCGGCACCGACCTTACCCTCGGCTCCGCCTGGAACGGCGGTAACGCGCCGGGAACCGGAGATGTCGCTACATGGTCATCCACCTCGGATGTCGCTGCGCAAACCGTCAACAGTGATGTCACTTGGAACTCTATCAATCTAACTTCAGGCCTGGCCGGCGCGCTCAACATTTCGGGCACCGGCGCCATCAATCTCTCCATCGCCCAAAGCGGAAACGCGAACGCCATCAATAATGCGAGCGGCAGAGACCTGACCATTGCCAACAGCATCAACCTGACGGCGACCCCCGGCACGACTTTTACGCCGCCGCCGTCCAATGTAGCCGCCACGAACCGGCTCCAGTTCGTCGCGACAAACAACATTATCCTCACCGGCAATGTTACGGCCAGCGGTGGCGCAGCCAATAGCATCTATTTGAATCTTCGCGGCACAAGCACCGCTTCCCGCATCGATGGAACCGTCACCGTCAACGGCCAACTGGTAAAGGCCGACGCCGGCACTTGGACGCTCAATGGCAATAACAGCGTCGGCTGGATTTATATGAGCAACGGCATCCTGCTTGGCGGCAATGACAACGCCTTCGGCGGATCCAGCGCAACGATTTACCTCGATAGCGCCAGCAACGGTTTTACCGGGATGACAATTGCGTCAAAGGATTCCACGCCACACAATTTCGGTAACAGCATCGACTTTACCTCCGGAACTGGTTTCACAGGCACCCTTAATCTCGGCCAGGCCAGCATCGGCACGGGGGCGGTGACTTTCTCGGGCGTAAACCTTGGAGGGGCGGTACGCAAGATTCAGACGAATGCCTCTACCTCCATCTCCGGGAGTATCTCCGGTACGACGAGCGGTGGTATCACCAAATCCGGCACGGGCTCGCTAACCCTCAGCGGCGATAGTAGTTCAACCTACGCGGGCGTCACAACGGTGAGCGCCGGTACGCTGATCACCGGGAATGCATCGGCGCTCGGTACAGGCAATGTTTCCATCGGAGCCGGCACGCTTCAGGTAGGCAACGGTTTAACGAACATCCTTATCGGTGTCGGCTCTCTCACGCTTAATAATAGCGGCAGTGTCCTCGATCTGGCAGCTCAGGCCGGAATTATCTCGTTCGCTAGCAATCAGAATTTCGTGATGTCCCTCGGCACGTGGAAATTGAATTCCGACAGCCTGACCACCGGTTCGAATGTTGATCAGCTCAGCCTGAGCGGCGCCGGCACCTATAACATTTCCGGCGGCACGATTGACCTGGCAGGATTCACCAGCAACGTGGCTGGCACTTATAATATCATTGGCGGTACGGGTACGGCCAGCGGGCTTTCGTTCATTAATGGAACCGCCGGGTTCAGCTACGGCTTCGATACGACGGGTGACTTAATCGTCACCGCGGTACCCGAGCCTTCGGCCTGCGGCCTGATCGGTGTTGGCCTGGCCGGAGTTCTTTCGGTAATGCGCCGCCGCCGTGCCTAATCGGCAAGGCAGGCTCTTCGAAAAACTGGCTAAGGCCACCTTCCAAAAATCAATCCGTCCTCCGCAATTCATGGAGGCGCAATCTTCGAATCCTCTCTTTTCTCAATGTCCCTTTCTCGAATCTGCACCCTTGTACTCCTGGCGCTGGCACCGCTGTCCGCCCGAGCGGACACCTATGTATTCCTGCTCGTCGGCCAATCCAACATGTCCGGCCGGGGACTGGTCAGCCAGTCCACCTTCGTACCCGACCCTCGCATTGAATCCTACGGCGACGGGCTCTTCGGCACCACCCCTGGCATCCAGGAGGCGACCGATTACCTCCGTCACGATTACGGCACGACCCAAACGAACGGAACCTTGAATACCACCGCCGTCGGCCCCGGCGGCGCGTTCGCCGACGCGCTGTTGCCAACGTTAGGCCCGGCCGACAAGATTCTCCTCGTGAACCGCGCCTGGGGCGGCACCGCGACGAGTCTGTGGCTCCCGACCGCGACTGCAAAACCCGGCTCCCCCTACCCGTCAGGTACTAACACCCTCTACAATCAGGCGCTCACAGACTTTTACGCGGCCATGACCGCAGTCACGAACTCCGGCGAAATCGCCCACGTCGGAGGGATCCTCTGGCATCAGGGCGAGACAGATGCGGACAATATCAATCAGTTCAAAACTGAATCTCTCGCGACTTACCACGCAAACACCGTGACCATCCTCGACGGCTTCCGCGACGCGATTGATACGCACTTCGGCCTCAGCGACAACGCCACCAAAATCGTCATGGGGCAGATTGGGCAGTTTTATGCCAACGGCAATGGTACCGGTGGCGATGTTCGCGCCGAAGAGCAAAGCATCGCGGCACAGCTCGGCGCCGGATTCGCCAACTCGGTAGGCCTCACCGACAAAGGTGACGCAACACACTTCAACTCCGCCTCCCAAGGCCAACTAGGCCAACGCATGGAAACCGCCTACGTCACCGCCGTGCCGGAGCCTTCAACCTTTGGCCTCGCGGGCATGGGCGCTATTGCCCTCGGTGCGCTCAGGCGCCGCGGGCGCGTGGCTTAGCGCCTTAATGATTCTTTCTGGGAATGAACCCGGGAACGCCGGTCTCTACGACGGCATTGAATCTCACCTGTGTCTTGATTCCCTCGCTAATCTCGCGCATGGCGTCTTCAGGAAGGGCGGAGACGTCAAAATTCTCCTTGAGCCGGCTGGGGGTCTTCGTGGTGGTCAGGAGCGCCGTTCCCCGTTGAATCCCCCAGGCGAGCGCGACCTGAGCCGGCGTTTTGCCGACCCGCTTGGCGATACCGGTAATGACGGGATCCGCCAGCAAGTTGGGTTCGCTGCTGTGACCCAGCGGAGCGAAAGCTTGCAGGACGATTCCGTTCTTTCGGCAGTAATCTAAAAGGTCCCACTCCGGGAGGTAGGGATGCGATTCAACGTGAACTACAGCCGGTTTTATGGCCGCAGCATCGAAGATATTCTTCACCTTTTCCACGCCGACGTCGGATAATCCAATCGCTTTGCACTTACCTTCGTTCACCAGTTCCTCCAGGGCTTTCCACGTATCTAACAGTGTCACTTCCTTGTCATAGATAACATTGCCATTTGCGTCTCGCGGATCTTGAGTATCGCCGGGCTGAAAGGCGAAAGGGGTGTGGATGAGATAGAGATCGAGGTAGTCTAACTGAAGCCTCTTGAGGCTCGCCTCAAAGGCCGGTTTGACGCGCTCAGGGCGATGATTGGTATTCCAAAGTTTTGTAATGACAAACACGTCTTCTCGTCTGATCTCCTCTGCCTTGAATACCTCCTGCATCGCCTCGCCGACCTCTTTCTCCGTCCCGTAACGTTCCGCGGTATCGAGCGCGCGAAATCCCATCTCGAGCGCAGCCTTGGTCGCATTTTTGGTGGCGATGGGATCAGGAATCAGCGTTCCAAAACCTAGCGCCGGGATCGCTCCGGATCCATTGTTGAGAGCCATCCTGGTGTCGCGAAAATTGTTGGGCTCGCTCATGAACGCAGCGTATGGAGCCAGGCATATGTGGTCAAGCCCTGTGGGCCGCGTCCGAAGACGCAGCACTAAGGAGCAATCGCCGCGGCAAACCTCATCTTTGAAACCGCTTCAAGAGCGAGCGCGCTTCGGGAATGTTGGCCAGCCAGGTGACCGCGCCATAGACGATGCCAAAGGATCCCAGGACTGCGGCGAGGTTCAACCAGCGATATCCAAAGTGAACGTAATGGCCAACAGCCCAGCTATCGGCGGACGCACAGATTGCAGCAGCCCAAATTTTCGCGGGGTAATGCCGAGGGAGGGCCGTGCTGCCGATTCGCGCCTGGAGAGCGTCACGCAGAAGAAGAAACTCGATCCAACCGGCCAAACCCGCGGACAACGTCAGCCCCACAACTCCCATTTTCAATTCAATCCCAGCCATCGCGGGAAGCGGCAGATGGAGCAACCGCTCGAAAGCGAGGTTCAAGGCCCGTCGAAGCGGAAAGGCAAAAAGCAAGCCGAGAACGGCAGTCAGAATCACGCGAACGATCGCGTAGCGGAGAGGCGTCCGCGTATCCCGCAGCGCGTAGAAAGCCGAGGAGTAAAGGCGCCCCCAGGTGGCCGCGAGCAATCCGACCGTCGATCCCATGAGGATATACCAGACATACAACGTATCATCGTGCGTGAAATCGCCAGTCTGCAAGTATGCCGCGACAATAAATTGGCCCAGAACGAGAAAACCGGCCACGCATGGGATCACATAGAAGGCGATGTTCCGCTTGCCGGCAATGAGCCGCTCACGAAGCTTTGCATGGATTTCCTCCCGAGTTCCCGTTGAACTCGACATCTCGGGTAGCTCTGCAGCCGCCACCGACATACCAAACAGACTAATGGGAAGGAGATAGAGGGTCTGCGCGTAGCCAAGACTGGAAACAGCACCCAATCCAAGCCAGCTCGCGATCCAGCCATCGATGTAGGCACTTAATTGCACCACGCCGCGACTAATGATGACGGGCCCGAGGCTTCTAAAAACCTGCCGAACGGGTCCCAGGCTGGTGTTAAGACCGAAGACAATTTTTTCTCCGATCGTGGAGCCATCCGCTGTCTTTCGCCAAAAGATGAACGGCAACTGCACGCCAAATTGCAGGAGCGCACCGACGACCGATCCCCAGGCCAGAATGATCGCCAGCGAGGACTGCGAATGGTGGCCCCCAAAACCGAGCAGCGTACCAATCATCGCCACGTTCCAGAGCACAGGGGCTGCATAGGAGACGAAGAACAAACGGTGGCTATTCAGGAGCCCCAGGCACCACGCCGACAGCACGAACACGCCCACACCCGGGAACATGATCTGCACAATGTGCATGGTCAGATCGCGTGTCTCCCCTTGGAAACCGGGAGCAAGCAAGCTCATCAGCACCGGAGTAACCGCTACCCCGATCAGCACAATAACGCTTACGGCCAGGGCCAGGAGGCTGCCGACAATTCCCGCCACCCGCCCGGCGAGTTCCGCCTCGCCTTCCGCGATCAGGCGTGAATAGACCGGAATGAAGGAAGCCGAGAGCACGCCTTCTCCGAGGAGATTCTGGAGGAAATTGGGAATGCGAATTGCCGCCTTGAAGGCATCAGCCGCCACGGAATTGCCGAGGTAATGCGCAAAAATGCTCTCGCGAATGAGGCCTGCGATCCGGCTCAAAAGAATGCCTGCTCCCACCAGAAAGGCGGAAGCGCGACGTGGCCGGGACGTTGGCGGAGTTGACGGATTTGGCATTGGACCCCGCTTTGGTTAGCCGAGAAATGCAAAAGCGAAACCTCAAATGCAGTTTCGCCTGCGCAGATCCTAGCAACTCCAGTGCCCACCAAGCCTGTGGGCCGTCGTCAAAGTTCAGGCAGCCTGTTCCACCACCGCATTGCTCCTGGCGTCCACCTCGAAATCACGCGCAGCTCGCCTGAGCAACCAAGCCTGAGGGCACCAATCCACAGCCCGTTTTCTCCATCGGGCGATTTGTCGTTCCGGAACGCCACGGCGCTTGAGGATCAGCGCCAGATAGAACGCAGCGACACCTTGATCCGCCTCGGTGAAATTGCCCCGAAGGACCTCTCGCACTGCCTCCTCTCCCCTTTCCACATCGCCACTCTCAACAAGGAGCGCAGCCTCTGTTGCGCGAAACCCAAACGATTTCGGACTCAAGCGAATGGCCTCCGCATTCCATCTCTTCCCGTGGTCCAGCCAATCACGGATTTCATAAATGGCCGGCATCCACGCGAAGAGATCGAGATAGATGGGTTTCAGTCCTGCTGGAGCATTTCGAAGTACCTGTTTAATCAGGGGGCGCGCCTCTTCAAGCCTCGCTGTCGCGGCGAGGCAGCAGGCCAGATGCGCGCGCGCCGACAAACGCAAAAATTCGGGATTCGATTTCTCCGCCAGCACCGTCTGAAATGAAGCGATCGCCTCGGAAAACTCTTCATCACAGAAGTGGAACCAAGCTTTGCCAAACTCCAGTCGCTTCCGAAGCTCCACGTCCTGCTCCAGTGCTTCATGCAAGCGCGCCCAAGCGCGTTTCTTTTGCCCTGATGTCCACAAATATGAAAGCTGCCGCCAACGCATGGCCCATTTGAGTTCGATCGGAGGCTCCCTCGAAGGAAAGAGTAACTTATATAGATGGTGTCCGTCAGACTGGAGCTTGATTCCGGAAAAGGAAATCGAATGAGGCACGAGCGAGCCGATGGCCGCACCCACCGTCGACATCAAGACAACCACGCCAGTCAAACTATAGACGAACCTCCCATTCGTCTCAATGGAGAAGGGAGCGTGACGAAAAAGAGCGGAGATGATCGCGGCGGCACCGAAACTGGCCAGCGGTCCCCCGGCAACAAAGAACCATCGCCGGAGCCGCGCCGGAGAAGCATCAGCCGGCCATCCGATGACCACACCACCGTACGGCTTCCATCTCCATTCCCAGGTAAATCCACTTCGCATTTTTCGTCGCAGGAGCAGCCATCCCGACCCGATTTGAATCTTTTGCAGCTCCAAACGAAACAACCAGCCGAACAGGAGATGTCCAAGTTCGTGCAGGAAAACGACAAGGTGAATTCCGAGCCACAAGGCAACGGCGGTCACCACTACCAGCAATGTTTTTTCCAGGACGCCACCACGTGCTCTCAAGAAAATGAGAAACGTCAGTCCCGCGACGAACAGAATGAGATATGCGGTATGCGCGTAAGCGGGGGAACTCGCCTCTTGAAATCGGACCACCTTTGAATCGAGGCGACGCAAGGTACGCACGGAAAACCACGTCAACGCGGAAGCACCTATCAAGCCAGCAAAACCATATTCCATCATCTGAATCACCCGGACATCCGCCGGCGCGCCGGCGCGATGAAAGAAGAGAACTGTGAAAGTCACCGTAAACACGGCGCTCAAGATCACCGCGAGAAGACCGACGACCGAAAGGACTTGGGCCAAGGCCTTGGCTAGAGAACGCGCATTCATTAAGGAGCATCAAATACGCCCACACCAGACGAGAGGGGCGGCGAGCGCAGAACCTGCCCGGGCCGGTTCGAGATCGCAAGCGCATTACACCCGCTTCTCGCAAAGCGCACTTTACACGATTTTTACGCGCCGGGCACTGTCTGTTGACCCAGTGGCGCGGTGAACATGAGACGCTCGCTCTCGATGAACACCAAACTTCATTTCCCTTCCTTTGCTCCCTGCATCATCGCCATCGCCGCGATCTTCCATCCGCTCGCGTTGCGAGCTGAGAGCGTTGAGCCGCCCGTCCAAATCTCCCTGCAGTTTGAATCGTTCTCCCTTTCTCTCGAAGACGCAGCAGCGCTCATGGCCGATCCCATGGATGACGGAGAGCGGCTGCGGCGCGTTCGGCTCATGGAAAAAGAGGGCAAAGCCCGGGAGGAGCGGCTTGTCATCGCTCGCACAAGGTCAGGCCAGCGGATGGTCGCGGAGAGCATCGATGAAGTTCGCTACGCAACGGAATTTGGCGCGGCGAGCTTCGGAACACTGGACGAGCGGAATCGCGACCTTCCGAAAGACGCGCCGCATGCGGAATTGAAACCGACGGATCCAGAGGTGACGCATCGCGATGAGTTATTCGCTCTCGGAGTGATTCCGACGGCTTTCGAGACGAGAAACACAGGAGAGACCGTTGAAATCGAACCGGTCATTGGCCCGGATGGGAAAACCATCGACATCAATCTGGTACCGCAGGTCGTTTACTACGCCGGCGAACGCGAGGTGAAGGCAGACAAGAAGATCACTCAGCCGCTCTTCGAAACGCAGAAGCTCACGACCACCATCACGGTCGAGTCAGGCCATCCTTTCCTGCTGGGAACCATTAATCCCCCCTTCGGAACGGGCCTCTCAAAAGACGACAAAGCACACCAGATCTGGCTGCAATTTATCACCGGGTATGTGGTGTCCTCACGAGGCAAGATTGTTTCTGATTCACCGATCTCACCGGCGACATCCGGCAGAAATGAAAGGTAAGTCACTCATCCGTGACCTGAACCTCGACTTCGGAGACCCTGCTTCTCGTCGCCCCCGCCTCACAGCGGGGGCGCGAGGCTTTAAGCAGATCAGTTATTTTACCGATACCGCACCGAAGCAGAAGGCGGTTCGCCGTGTTTGAGACGTTTGATTTTGCCCTGGCCGATATTGGCAAATAGCACATCACCATTCCGTGGATCGTAGCCCAAGCCCGAGACACCTGGCTCGCGAGTCAGCGTTTCCGCCACCCACCCCGCCTTGGTTTCGCGAAGCGTCATCACCAGTCCTGTCCCAAAGTCAGTAAAGATATACAGGCCGCGCAGATCCGGAAAGCTCTGCCCGCGATAGACCACCCCGCCGATCACACAGATACCGGCAGAGTGGGAGTAATCGAAGATCGGATCGATCGGCTTGAATCCGGAGGGCACGCGATCTCTTCCAGGGCCGTTGGTGAAGGGATGAGTTCCTTCCCGATAACTCCAGCCATAGTCACCACCCTTGGTGATGATATCTACTTCCTCATAGGTATTCTGCCCCACATCGCCCGCAAAGAGTCGGCCGGTGGCCGGATCGAACGAGAAGCGCCAGGGATTCCGTAGTCCGGTTGCCCAGTATTCCGTTCGCACCGCATCCTGATCGACGGGTGACCCGTGATAAGTCGTAGCGCCTACGAACGGATTATCCGCCGGCACCGCATAGAAGGCCGCTCCGCTCGGATCGTGCGCGATGCCGGGATGGGGATTTGGTGAGAGATTGCCCGGACGTTTGTCGACATCGATCCGCAGGATGCCGGCGAAGAAACCTTTGGTGATGAAGCGGGCATTGTCGAAATGATCATCCCCCGCTCCTCCGTCGCCAACGCTGATGTAGAGATACCCATCCGGCCCGAAATGCAAATCACCTCCATTGTGATTGTCCGCCGGATCCGGCTGTGTCCACAAAGGCTGCTCTCCTGCTGCGTCGGCTCGATTCAGATCATCGGATTTCACCAGGAACCGCGAAAGGCGCTGGTTCAGTTTTCCATCGATTCTGAGGCTGTAATAGACGAAGCAACGTTTGCTTTTCGCGAAGTCAGGCGGGAAGGCCAGTCCCAACACGCCGCACTCGCTGCTCGTCTCAAGCTTTCCGTCGCGTGGATTGCTGAGATCGAGGAAGAGTTGCTTCTGCGGGCTCGGTCCGTCGAGCCCTGAGACGAGTTGGATCCGGCCGGTCTTCTCCACGATGAACAAACGTTGCTTTTCTCCCGGTGCGCTGACAATCGCCACTGGTTGATCAAACTGCAGCGCGGGAAAAGCATCCTCCAGCGTATACACGGCCGAGGGCGTGGTCTGCGCAAATGGCGGAGGCGCCGAGGTCAGCGTTTCAGCGCTGGAGAAATGCGGCGCCAGCGCGGCGAAGATTCCCAGGAAAGGAATCCAACGGCGGCAATCGAGGCAGGCCGGGACAAGCGACGGTCGTTTGAGCATGCACGGACGATCCACACGAGACCGCCATCTCGCCACGGGAAAGATTGGCATATTTCATCACATTCCTTTCCCCTGCACGACCGAACGGCGGTTGGGGATTTCTTCTCGTCCGACGCAGGCTCCTCAGAGTACACCTTCGGAAAGAGACTTCGCCCGGATGGAATCACGCATTCACTTTTACAGCGTTGACGACGAGTACGGTGAATTCTCGAACTTCGCTCCATTTTCGATTGTCCTGAATAAGAAGAAGTGGCCTACCAGCGAGCACTTCTTTCAGGCTCAGAAGTTCATCGAGCCGAAGGATCAGGAACAAATCCGCCGAGCAAATAGCCCCCTTCTCGCGGCAAGGCTGGGGCGCGATCGAAAGAAGAAGCTTCGGAAGGACTGGGAGGCCGTGAAGATCAGTATCATGCGACAGGCCCTGCTTGCCAAATTCACGCAACACGAGGAGTTACGACAACTCCTCCTCTCTACCGGCAATGCCGCACTCATCGAGCACACTGAAAATGACGATTACTGGGGAGACGGCGGCGACGGCACGGGGAAGAATATGCTCGGTCGTCTACTAGTGGAAATACGCGGAAGATTGCGGTTGGAAGAGCAGACACCCGCTCGATGAAAACATATCATCTTTTCTATCGCGAAATCGAATTGGACGCGATCATAGAGGAGAACGCTGAATATTCTAACCTGTCAGGCGGGTTCCAGGCTGCCCATCGACAAAATAATTCGCGTGCAGGCGATCCATCCATTAGCATTTTCATCGTGAAAGCATCCTCCCTTCTCCTGCTGCTCACATGTCTGGCATGCCTGACCATCTCACTCCATGCCGCACCGGAAAAGTCTGCGCACTCCAGGCATACGGTGATTCTTCGTTACGAAGATTTTGCCCCCCAGGCAGCGGCGTATCAGCTCATCGGATTCGAATGGTACCAGTGGAATACGCAAGGACCCGACAAACCAGGCCACCGGGACGACGTGAAAGTTGTCGTCTATCGAGACATCCCTCTGGAACAGGTGAAGCGGCAATATCCGCTCATACCGAAGCGTCAGGATTACCGCTATATCTCTTACGATAGCGCCCTTCAATATTGCGCCCGGACACTTGGCGAATGTAGCGCCTGCACAAACCTGAAACACACGAGCACGGTGATTCGGGATCAACTCGGCAAGTAAGTGACAACATCCCGATATGCTGCCGGACTATCTTGCAACTTTCGAGCGCGCGAGACAGCGAGTCTCAGGCGCCTCCGGTTTCGAATCGTGGATCTGCAAGGCCGGCTTGTGGCCTGACGCCGCAGCGCCAAGTGCGGTCGTCTTAAAGCTTCTCAAACCGCATTGGTCACCTGATCCACGCGAAGCCATTGTGTCGGCTGCCGGCATCTTTTTCTCGGTCTGGATCGATGAACCGGCATTGGCCAAAGGCGGCTTGCACTATAATCTCCACGCGCTGAAGCTCCGTCAACTCACCGGCTATGCGCTCGAAAGTCGAAAATTCGCCACGTCATTCCGCGATCGATTCCAACTGGCACAGGACCGCTGGCCCAATGTCAGCACCGCCTTTGGACCACAAACATTGTTCCAGGGGTTTCGTGAATGCCCGATAAGTGCTTTTGGGTCAGCGATTTTCGATCTCGCGCATTCCTTTGTCCCGCTGGGAGAAGTGGTAGATAAGCTTCTCGCCGATCACAAAAGACTCGCTTCCTGAGGTCGTCCGTGGCGAAAGTCCGCGGCGGTAATTTCCAAACCGCCCCGTTTCAAACGCACCATGTTTTCCTGGTTCCGTCCGAAGCAACCTCCCGTCGTAGAACCGAAGCCTTGCGCAGCAAATCCCGGCAAGGGCGTGTCGGTTCGCATCGCTTTTGCCAATGGCACGCGCACGTGGGAAGAGAAAGCGGATCTGCCGGAAATCCTGGAGCGTATCTTAAAGCAAGCCGGACATGCCACAACCCGGAGCAAAGGGAGTGTGGCGCTGGAGTCCGGGCTCGTCCTGCTCCCCAGCATGGTGTCGTTTCAACCGCTCGACGGCGGCGGCGTGCGCACAGTGACGACCATCGAAACCAGTCATCCGGATCGCATTCCTCCTGCGGTCTTTGAATACCAACACGCCACGGGCAATACAACGGAAGCCTCGATCGGCAGCGGCTTTGATAACTGGGCAAAGCTGGATCTTCCCGTTTTTCTGGATGTGCTAACTCCAAAGCCTCAGACCTGCACGATCATGCAGATGGAGTTTCCCGCGGACGAATCCGGCGCGAAGCGGACACGGCAGGTCTTCCTTGGACCGGTCGCGCACATGATGGAACATCCGCTGCCCAAAAGCGAAAGCGGCGAAGAAACGCATGCATTTTGCCCTTGCTGCCTTTTCACAAACTCGGGCGAAGCCTTCCATGAACTGCTCACGCAAAAGACTTTCCACGGCATTCGCTTTTTCGCTTTGCGTGATCAAAACGGAGAAGTCTCCGCGGATTGCCGGGTGAATGGAGAAGACTGGCCGGCCGGTGTTGAAGCTCTGCGTCGCTATGCAGCATCGTGGCCCCAGCAGGGCTACGAATTTCGCAAGCAATTCGTGGTCATTTCGTCGCCTCCGGCTTGAATCCAGTAAATAGGTGCCTGATGCGATATCCCTCCCGGCACAGGAGTGTCGCCGAAAGGGCCAAGGAATGGTAACACCCAACTCCCAACGCTAAACTAGCAACATTCAATGATTCGCGGACGCGCCGCTCTGCAATGACAGCTTACCGCCGCCCTTCTCGAATATTTTTAGGAGCGAGGCGCTGAATCACGCATCGTTGAAGGTTGGGAGTTTGGCGTTAGGAGTTGGGTGTTTTCCGAGGTAACCGCAAGATCCACGCTGGTCTTGCAATCCATGCGCCTCAAGCGGCGGGACGCCGCCTCCACTATGGCGCTCCGATCGTGTCTGCCCGTTCAATCACGGCGACGCAACTTGCCGATCGTCCATGGTCATCGAGCGCGACGACGCGATAACTCCCGGGCGCCGGATTCCATGACAGGACAGCGCCGCCCGACGAGGCGCCGAGGAACGACTGGTTTGCAAACCAATAGAGCCGGCCCACATCCGCGTCGGTGAGCGCTTCGAGTGCGATCGCTCCATGCCCGTCACCATCCGATGCTATGGCGTATCGCTGGCGATTTCCCGGAGACAGAATCTGCGGCGCTTTCCCGCCTCGCGCGGCCATTTCGATGCTCCCCGTCGAGTCCGGCAGGAAAGGCGGCGGACGCCTCCTCGGCAAGCCCGCCTTGTCAAAGAGCGCAAGGAGATCGGATGGCCAAAACTCGAACACTTCTTTGCGCAATTCGCGTGTCCCGTCATCCACGGACACGCGCAGGCCGGTCTGCACATCGACGAGCACCTCCCGATGAATCTCGCATGGCGCGATCGGTGAGATTCCCGGAATGAACCAGCCTTTCACGCGATGCTTGCAGGCGGCGGTTGGAATCTGTCCCGAAACGGCACATAGCTCTACTTCACGGAGATTTACCCCGGGCGGTGGATCGCGCGGCGCAATCCGCGTTCTGCCGGAGGCGCGCATGGCGTCGATCATTTGAAAGAGTAAAGGCGCGGCGCAACTTCTCCCGATAAGCGCGGCATTGCGCCGGCCATCGAAATTGCCAAGCCATACCGCGAGCACATAGTGATCGAATACGGCGACGGACCAGGCATCGTGAAAACCGTGCGAGGTCCCGGTTTTCCACGAAATGCCTTCACAACCGGTGCCTTCATTCAATCCCGGACGTGGATTGTGCGCGAGCATATCGAGCGTCAGGTACGCCGCTTCGGGACTAAAAAGACGGAAGCTGGCGTTGTGCTCCGACGCGCCGGTCGACTGCTGTATACGATGGAGCGGGTGCAGTCTTCCACCATTGGCCAGCGCCGTATAGAGATGGACCAGCTCCTCCATGGTTACTTCGCCACCACCCAAGGGCAATGCGAGGCCATAGTAACTCTCTTCGTGCGGTAGCCGAACACCTCCACGTTTCAGCAGTTGATAGAGACTGGGATGAGAAAGCTGCGAAGCCAGCCAGACGGCGGGCACATTCCGGCTTCGCACCAGGGCATCCGTCGCCGTGATCGGGCCGGCAAACTCGCCATCAAAATTCTCCGGTGTATAGCCGCCAAAGCGGTGCGGTGCATCTTTGAGGATGCTTGAGGGCTGGATGACTCCCTGATCCAGCGCAAGGGCGTAGATAAATGGCTTCAGTGTCGATCCCGGCGAACGCCGCATCCGTGTTCCATCGACCTGCCCTTCGATGCGCTGATTGAAAAAATCCGCCGAACCCACCTGCGCAACCACTTCCATATTGTGGCAGTCGACGAGCATTGCCACGGCGTTGGTGAGACCCAGCCGGCGATTTGCTTCCAGATAAGCTGTGATCCGCCGTTCCAGCATGTGCTGGAGATCGAGATCGAGCGTCGTGACGATCTCGCTTCGTGCAGGTAATTCATTGAGCACGAGATTGGCAAAATGCGGCGCCGCGAAAGGACGCTTTACTTCGATGCGCGGCGAGAAGCTTTCCGCATCGGTTTCCTGCGCATGCAGCCTGACCAGCAGGCGTCGCTCGGCGGCGGCAAGAGCATCGTTCGTTTCCCCCGCTTTGGGCGTACGGCGCCTCGGGCTTTGCGGGATCACGCTCAACGCAACGGCCTCATGCAAGGAAAGCTCCGATGGCGTTTTTCCGAAATACAACAGGCTGGCCGCGCCAACTCCCTCGATATTCCGCCCATAGGGAGCAAAATTCAGATACGCTTCGAGGATCTGGGCCTTTGTATAGTGCCGCTCGATTTCCAGCGCCCGTACCATCTGCCATAGCTTCCCGCTCAGCGTCCGCGAGTTCATGTGATAGCGCAGCCGGGCAAGTTGCATGCTGATCGTAGAGGCTCCGCCATAGGCAGTATGCGTGCGCACGAAGTGCCAGGTGGAGCGGGAAACCGCGATCGGATTGATCCCCGGATGCTGCCAGAAATGCTGATCCTCATAGCACAGCGTGGCTGTCACGAGATCGGGCGAGATTTTGTCGAGGTTAGCGCGAATCCGATATTTTTGGTCGGCCGTCAGAGTTACCCTCAGCAGCCGCCCGTGCACGTCACGAACCTGCCGCGAGAATGTGGCTTCCGCAAAGAGTGGCGGCGGCTCAGGCAACAGCCACCAACCCACGAGGGCTGCGACCACCAGGCCAGCCGCAACGATTGCTAGTTTCCGGAGCGCCTTCATTTCCCAGCGGTCACCGTGATCTTGCCAGCCATGCCGTAGCCATAGATCTTCCGCTCATACATGGATTCGGCAAAGATCGGCGGCACGGTGAACTCCCCACAGGCTGTCGGTTTGATCTGGTAAGTGATCTCCGTCGCTCCCTGCCCAATGCTCGTAAAGAAGACGACGCGATCTTCACGCACTTCCACATAGTCACAGCCTTTGACGCCGCTGCCCGGATGCAGCGAATCGCTCGCGATCTCAAACCCACCCGGCAGGAGATCCAGGATGGCGGCATTGGTCACAGTTTCGCGACGCGCGCTCCGCACGCGAATTTTCACGGTGATCGGCTCACCCAGCCGCGCGTTGGTGATCGGTTCATGCCCGGAGACGATCTCACGTGTCACTTCGATCCCCTCCTCCTTCGCCACTATCGGCAAAGCCCGATCATAACCCGCTTCGACGAATTGGTAGAAAGCACCGATACCCCGTGCCTGATTTTTCGCCGTGAACCGAAGCGCCACGGCGCCCGGCGAGAAACGTCCACGCTCGAGCAGCGAGCCTCCATCGAGATGGAGCGCTGTCTCACGCTTTGCCGAATCGATTTCCGTGATGGAAAGCGCCGGCGGATTGACGGCGAGATGCTTCGAGTAACTCTTCAGCGCCATCACGGCATAGGCGGCCGAGAGCGTGTTGAATTCGCCGTGACCGATCGGGGCCAGGACCGTCTCGAATTCTGCCGCGGTCATCTTCTTCAGATGATCGGGGAAATGCCGCGCGACGATCGATACATATTGCGAATCGGCGCCGAGCGCGCTGTAGAAATCCCACCAGTCGAAGTTCCGCCGTCCTGTGCCCAAGCGGTAAGTTTTGATCAGTTTCTCACCCTCCTCCGCTTTCTTGAGGAGGACACAGGATCCCGCCAGGTAGACATTCGTCAGATCCTGCGCGGCTTCCCAATGGTGCCGCTGGATGGTGTCCCGCAAGTTGAGGAGATAGTTCGTCGTGATCACCCCCTCGCGGGTGAGAAGATAGATCGCATAGGCCTGAATCCGCGCCTCCCGGAGCGAGCCCGGATCCAGCGCGACCATGGCCTGGAGATGATGCAATCCGCTTTGGAAAACATTCTGCGGCGGGTTGAATCCCGCTTCCTTCGCCTCAATGAGGAAGTGCATGACATAGACCGAGATAAAATCGATGCCATCGTTTCCATCCGGTCCCCAATAGCCGAAACTCCCCTGATCATTCTGCCGGCGCCGCAGCATGGAGAAAGTACGCTCCATCTGTGCGGCGATCTCGGCCTTGCTCAAGCCGAAGTCCGTTTCATCGCTGAGCGTGAGTCGGCAAAACGCACCACTGGTGAGCTGCTCCGAACAACCGTTGGGATAGTTCTTCAGATACTCGTCCAGACCGCGCGCCAGCCCAAGTGGCAACCCGGAAATAGTGGCATCACGCTTCGCGAAGTCCGGCAGAAGCTGCCGCTCCGTTTTCGCCTCATAGTTTTCACGGGTGAAGTTACCACCCCTTACTTCTGTAACGAAGGGCACAGCGGGCCGCACGCTCAAGGTGGATCGCACGCGCGTTTCCTCGTTTTTGCCCGGCTCCACACCGTCGAGGGACGTCCGGAAGAGCAGGCTTGCCGAGCCCAGCTTTTCTTTGGCGCGCACGGTGAACACCGCGCTCCGCTCGGCGCCCTCCGGCACGTGCAGTGGCAAAGGCGGCGATTTCAGAATCTCCAGATGTTCGGACGGTTGCACGACCAGGCGCACCGGCGCGTCTTTCCCGGATCCCACCACATCATTCGCCACCGTGACACTCACATCGAATTGATCCCCTGGCGCGGCCATGGTCGGCGCGCTCGGCGTCACGACAAATGGGCCGCGAATCAAGGAATTCTTCTGCGTCGAACCGGTCGCATCCGGCGACATCGCCACAGCCATCACAGTCAATGTCCCGCTGAAATAGTCGGGCACTTCATACACGACTTCGCGCTCCCTCGGGCCGGAATCGACGATTCCGGACCAAAAAACGACCGGCTTTTCCGTCACACGCTTGAAGGGATTCAAATGCTTCGCATCATCATCTCCACCAAAGGCTGCCGTGTGCCGCAGGATGGAATACTCCGGCAGGATGAGATCCACGATCTGCGAGGTATCGACCATCAGCGCCTCCTTGCGGAAGAAGTGGCTCAGCGGGTCCGGTAACTCGTAACCAGTCACCTGCAGGATGCCTTGATCCACCGCAAAAATTGCGATGCGGGCGGGACGATCCGTTTTGTAACTGATCCGCAGCGGCTCACCCGGCTTGGCCTTCTCGGCGACCTTCAAGCCCACCTGGAGCCGGCGCTGATCGAGATTCGCGCGGAATGGCACGACCGCATAGGAAAGCGGACTCATAAAGATCTCTTTGGAATCAAGTCCGCGGACGAAACAAACATTCACATACCCTGTCCCCTCAAATCCTTCCGGCACGCGGATATGCTGCACGCTGCTGTTGCGATCGGCCTTGAACCAGGTCTGGGCGTAAACCTTGTCCCGCTCGATGGTGATCAATCCGCTGCCGATGTAAGGCGCGACGATGCTCACTTCGATGTCATCCCCGGTATTGTAGGCTTTCCGCGAAAGCTTCACTTGCAGCTCTGCATTCTTCTCCACAGAACGCGAGACCTGCCCACGGCCGACGACGCTGAACGAAACTTTGCTCAGGCGCAGCCCCTCCTTATCCCGCAATTCCAGCACGTATTCTCCAGGCACGTCCGTCGGCAGATCGTATTTCAGGCCGTCCGCGGGAATCGACACCGGCGTGCTGCGGATGGGCTGCTCTCTGAGAACGGACTGGTATTCATAGTTCCCATTATCCTGTTTCGTGAGGACCGAGATATACGTGCGTTCGATCAGCCGGCATTCCAGGTCGCTCACGGCGATCTTTTCCAAGGCCGGATTCACGGCAATCCAGCGTAGAAACCGCTGGCTGTTGTAAGTCACGTAGGAGAGATCTCCGTCTGCCTTGAACCCGACGACATAAGGCAGCGCCGATACAAGCGCGGTGTTTTGGGTGGAAACGCTTCGCCCGCTTCCCGCTTCAAATCCCTCCACATAGAAATTGCAGGCATAAGTCGCATCTTCAAAGCGCTCGAGATCGAGACTGAAACTCGCCGTTCCTTCCGCGTCAGTCGTGGCATCGCCTAGCTCGATTCTTTGCGTTTTTACCTCCGAGTCCTTGCCATCGCGCAACCGGTCGAAAAAATCGAAGTCCGGGTATTCGTCGAAGTGAAACCCTGTGGGCGAAAGGACGAGATGGGCCGTCATTTTTCGATCCGTCGCCGGAGTGCCATACAGGTTCCGCAGGGTCACGGCGGCCTTCACGGAGTCCGGTGTGATCCAGCCGCTCTTCGTTTCTTTCGATAAGTGCGACTCGATCTTCATCCGGTCGGGCAGGAACTCCTTCACGTTTGCGGAGGCCGATGCGAGCAGCGTGTCCCGTTTTCCATTCCGCACGAGATACACATGGATCTGGTAAACACCGGTCGGTGATTCATAGGCTGTCTGGTAAGACGTCTCGGCAAAACCCATCGCCGGAAGCGCAAGCTTGCGCACTTGCACGCTCGTCCCGCGCGCGTCGAGGATTTCGGTCTCGATGGGGAGTCCCTCCAGTTTTCCCAGCCAATTCCGTTGTTTCACGATGATCCCGATATGGATTTCGTCGCCCGGCCGATAGATGCCGCGTTCGGTAAAGGCAAAAGCGTCCAGTTCCGTTCCCGAGACACTCTGCACGCCATCAATACTGAAGCGCGAAAAATCCAGGCGCCGGTCATCGCGTGAATACGGCATGAAAGCCACATCGCTGCCGTTGCGCGCCACGATCGCGACCGCTTTCTTCTCATGTTTACCGTCGTCCACGGATGCAAAAGTCACGCGGCCTTCCGGTCCAGTCTTGCTGCTGACCAGCGGCACGCCGTTCTTCGCCAGGATCTGCACTTCGACTCCGACCACCGGCTCTCCGCTCCTGATGGAAGCGACGAATACGTCGCGGCTTTCATCCGCATTTTCCTTCACGATCAAGCCTAGGTCCGTGACGAGAATGAATCGATTATCCTCGGGCATCGATCGGTCGCGATCTCCATCGCTATCATCTTCCTCCTCTTCATCACTGTCATCTGCATCATCGCCTGAGGCAGCGCCCGCACGGTCTGCGGCCACTTCATTTGCCGCCTCCTCTTTCTTCTTCGGCGGCTTCCACTCGCGGGCACGGAGAAAGAACAGACCCTGCATCGGACTGCCGCCATCCGCCGCCGGCTGCAAGTGCTTGCCGAAATCGAACATCGAGTAGTTCGCCTTGAACCGGCTTTTCATATTGATCGTCTGCGTTTCAGTGGCGATGCGCGCGATGTTTTCTTCGTTGAAGGTGTAACCGCGAAACTCCGGCTTCTGGAATGCGCCTTCCGTCTGGCTGACTAAATGATTGATCTGATCCGCGGGCACGCGGGCGATACGATACTCGATCTTCTTCACACCCCGGGAACGGATGGACAGCTTGCGCTCGCCATTCAGCGCCAGCACACCACCCTCGCCTTCGATCGCCACTTCACGCGGAAGTTCCGGCACGGGCATCACTTTCTCATACTCCTCTCCCAGCATGAAACCGCCCAGGGCCCGCGTCCCTTTGGCCACCGTCACATAGAGCTGGCCATCCGTTTCCAGGCTGATTTTAAACAGGTGCACCTTCTTCTCTTCCTCATCGGATGGCACCAGTTTCACCGGCAGGAGGGTTGACTTTTGCAGCACAGCTTCATCCACCTCTTTGGCGCTTTTCCACAGCTTGTCTTCTTCTTCGTCATCCGCGTCTTTCTTCGGATGCTTCTTCGGCAGCAGATAGACCCGGAGCGATTTTTGGATGTCCTCTGGCTTCGCGGCGGTAGAGGACTTGAGAGTCAAGATCTGCTCCGGCTCGCCTTCCTTGTTCGAGACAATCATCCCTTCCGCCGATTCAATACGGAAGAAGCTATACAGATCCGGCACCCGCACTTTGGACACCACATCGCCATCCGTTCCGGCTCCGCCCTGTGTCGTATGCAGCCCCTTCGGCACGGTGATGCGCAGGAAATCTTCCTGCTCGGGCAGAGTAAGTGGGCAAGTCCGCACATAGGCGATGCGGCGATGCGGCCCATAGTTCACGGTGAATCGCGGTGCCCCCTCTTTGAAAACTTCCGTCCCACCGATCATTTCGACCGAGAGGAGTTTCTCGAATTCCGTCGCGTCGACACTGTGGGTGAAGCGAACCGTCGCGGTCACCTGTTTGACGGCCGGATCGGTCGGGTCGGTGTAGAACTCCGATTTCGCGAACTCCGCGGCAAATTTCGGCGTCTCGAAAGGCACCTCATATTTCTCCAAAAGGATTCGGTCCGGGAAGAGGCTCTTGCTCAGGATCACCCGGTACTTCTGTCCCGCCGGCCAATCATTCTTCGGATGAAATACGAGCCGGTCGTCCGTCGCCCAGGACCACGTTCCCTCCACCGTGGGAACGATCACCACGCCGTCGCCTATCGGCTTCTTTTTCAAATCCTCGAGCTTGGCCACCGATTCCCCAAATTTCAGCCACAGCCCTTCCGGCCTTAGCGTGTCCTTTTCCACCGGAGTGATGCCCGGCGCCTCCGCCCGGACGGAGACCGTCTTCGGTTTTGGCAGATGCCGATACCAGTGATACCCCCACCAGCCCCCTCCGGAGAGCAGCAGGAGAACGGCCGCGACGATAGCGCTGCCGAGTTGATGCGCTTTGATCGTCCCAAGGAGCCTGCGGCAAGCGGCAGCAAGCCAGCCGGGAGGTTTCCACGAAAAATCGCCGATGAGAATCGAGAGCAGTTGCCGCAGCCTGGTGAACATGGTGGACCGGAAATGAGTGGTGAACGGAAGAGGTGTCTTTCCGGAGTACGGGCCGATTTCGGCGCATCTTTCAGGGAATGTGTGAAAGATTGGTTTTTTCGGTGGCCAGCGACTACGCGGGTTCGTAGCACGCATTCCCACTCAGGCCGTATCCTCTCTCCGGTCTCCCTCGTTACCCCACTCCCGTGGGGTAATGCCCCTTCGGCGACACTCCTGTGTCGGTGGTGGGGAAGGACGTCGTGATCACACCGACGCCCTCATTCGGAATCCTCTGACCTCCGTCTGAAGCTCACCATCCCTTAATCGAAGCACGCCCCTCCCCCTGACACAGGAGTGTCAGCCGAAAGCGCGTACCCCCACAGGAGTGGGGGCACGAGGATTTTTTGAGATGAGTCCAAGTCAGACAACAACGGGACGCCGCTTCTACTATGGCGCGCCTTTAGCGCGCCCAAATCAAATCACGCAGTCCTTCAATAGTTCCCTCGCCCGCACATTGTCACTCGTCGACAGAATCACCGTGGCCCAGCCGCCATCCCGGCGCATGATCCGCAATGCGTTGATATTGATCTGCGGCTCGCGGAAACGGGCCGAGACCCGGGCGATGGCGCCAGGCTCATCCTTGATCCGGATGACCATGACTTCTTCGCTCAAGGCATTAAATCCGCCTTCGGAAAGTGCACGCAGAGCATCGTCGTACGGCTCAGCCTGGAGCCGGATCACGCCATGTGCGTGGTCATCGATAACTTCCATTTCCTGAATATTCACGCCGCATGCGGCGAGACGTTCCGCGACATCCGCGACGGTTCCGGGCCGGTCTGGAGCGGTGATAATGGTGATTTCCTTCATACGGAAGCAACGGCTGCTGCGGTTCGAGTCGGTAAAGAAGATGCCACATCGGCAACCACGCCGTCGATCATCTCGCGAGTCACGTGCGGCAAGGTGATGATATGCGCCACATCGCCACTCGGAGCGATCTGCCATCTCGCGATGACCGCGTCGGAAGGCCGAGGAAAAACCACCGTAATGGAATTGGCGTGACGCCACGCCGTAACGCCCGCTGCCGTGAAGCGTTCGATCGCGTAATCCGCGAGTTCCATGCATTGCGCAGCCCGACGGCGCAGTCCATCCTCACCCCAACGCTGAATCGCCGACCACAGGATGAGCGGCGTGAGCGCATTGCGGCTGCCGGCGATCGTCGTATCCATGCAACCCACGTACTCGACGCTACGAGCCACGCGGTCCACATGCGAGCGCCTGGCCAGGACCACGCCACAGGGCATGGGACTTCCAATGAACTTATGCCCGGAAACCGAGACGGAATCGATCCCCGCGTCGAAACCGAACGGCTGCGGATTCTTTACCCAAGGCAGAATCATCCCGGAAAGCGCCGCATCCGCATGAATGTAATATCGCGCGATAGCGAACTCCTTCATCATCGCGCGGATCTTGGAAAGATCATCCACTGCGCCGTGCATCGTGGTGCCAATGTTCGCCAGGATGATGGGCGGAACATCCCGCTGGAGACGCAGCGTTTCGCGCAAGTCCTGATAGTCGATCTCTCCATTGTCCTGCCCGCGGATCATGATGCTCCGGGCGCCGAGTACGCGAACGATTTTCGCCGCCGAGTAGTGGGTATGTTCCGAGTAATAGACGATGCCATTCGGAAACAGCTCCCGGCCCAGATACAATCCGTAGAGATTTCCCTCGGTCCCACCCGCGGTCATATACCCCCAAGTCTGCCCGTCCGGAGCGCGCAGGTGTTTTTTGAAAAAGTCGACGACTTCCCGCTCGAACACAAAACTGTTTTCCCGGTAGATCGATTCCGCAAAGGGATCGCCGACATTGTTGACTGCATAGCGCAGAAACGGAGCGATCTCCTGATAATTATAGTCCTGGCTGCACGGATAGCCGACAAAGGTCTGCGTGAGGGTCTCGAGCTGCTCGTGAAAGGCGCGCAGCCGTTCGGCAGCCTGCGGAGGCAGTGGCGGAAAGGAATTATCAGTCATATCCGGGCGGCGCCGGGCTCCCGCTTCGCATCGCCCTGGGGCGACACGGATGTCCAGCGGAACCGGCAGCAATGCTTCCAAATGTATTCGCGGCCGCCAGCTTGGCCAGCCGCTCACATGTCATACAGGCCCCACCCTCACTGGGATGGGGTCACGACGCGATAGAAACGGCCCGTTGCGCGTGTCCCGTCGGAAACACTCACCGTCCGCTTGCCGACGGCCGGCGGGACATCCTGCAGCTTCTGCCACTGGGTGTCGCTCAAGGCATTCTTATACTGGATGGTATAGCTCCGCTGCGAGTTGGCCGTGAAGGATACGATATAGCCACCATACACCGTGTCCGCCGTTACGCTCACGTCGAAACGGCTCGTCGGATCGAGCGGATTTGTTCCGGCCAGATATTCCTGGAGGTTCGTCCGGCCATCGCCATCCGCGTCATCCGAAGCTCGCGAATGGTCGGAAGCCATTCCCGTGGGATGCCCGAAATACTTTTGCAGCCAGGCATCCTGAATCCCATCGCTATCGGTATCGGTGAAGGTCACCGTCAGCGTGGCTGCAGTGCTCGTCGTACTGCCATAGCCGTCGGTGACTTTTACCGAATAGGATCCGGCATCCGATGGCAGGACCTCGGACAGGACGAGTGACTGCGAAGTAGCACCCGAAATCGGCTGGCCGCCTTTCAGCCACGAGTAACTCAAGCCCGTTCCGCTGGCAAAGACGCTGAAGCCGACATTGCTGCCCTGCTCCACGGTCTGCGAGGCCGGCGGCGTGATGATGATCGGAGCCGCTTGCGCCGGGAAGAGCTGGCTGGCAGGAACGAGCTGTTTGGTCAGCCCCACCTGGTTCGCTTCCCAGTATAGCTGGCAAATCGCACCGCCTGTCCCCTGGAAGTATTCCAGCGTGATATCATACAATTGTCCGGCATTCAGGGTGGCTGTGCCGACATCCGTGGTCGGCCCGTGATTCGTCCAGTTGGTAATCACGGATTGCCCATTGATCGTCAGGCGAACGCCATCGTCGGAGTTCGTGTAGAAGTTATAAGTTGTGGAATAGCGCGGAAGAATCTGCCCCGTCCAGCGCACGCTCATATTAGTCGTCGGCACTACAGCCGGCGGTTGATAGCTGTTGAACAAGTCAATCGGCCCATCGACCCGCGTGGCGATGACCGGCGGTGTAAGGCTGGTATTGTTGAAGTAATCGGCATGCAACCCGGCGCCATTTCCGATGGCGGGAGGATTGACCGTGAGCGTCACCGGCGAGGATGTGGTGACCGCCAGACCGGAGTCGATGGCGCGCCCCGTGAGCGTATGGACGCCGGGCGAAGCGCCGCTCCAGGTGAAGGTATACGGCGAGGAGACGGATTCGCCTAACTGCGTGCTGCCATCGTAGAACTGCACCTTCACGATCGAACCATCGGGATCGCTCGCCGTGGCGACGAGCACGATGGAAGCGGGCAACGTGACGGAGGCATTGTTCGCCGGCGAGGTCAGCGCCACGACCGGCGGCGCGTTGACGCCATTCTCCAGGCCCGGCGTGATACCGGTAGCATACCAGTTTGCCGGATCGTCACCGTACGCAGTCGCATCGCGGCGCTGCAGCGAAGGACCGGAACCCGCCGCACCGGCCGGCCAGGGAGCGTTCGGCAGATAGCTCACGGAGTCGATAACGATGTAGGAAACCGTCGGCGGCGTCTTCGTCGTATCCGGAGGCGCGGGCATTTCGAGCGAGATCGGCTCTCCTTTGTCACTTAGGACTCCGGTGTATGGGCCGAAGATCCGCACCTGCGCGGGGACGTTGTATTTGTTGCGAAACGATTGCGGGTCGATCGGAACAATCAGGGCCAGGGCGCCGGCGGGAAGGCTGCTATTTTGCGGGAAGGTGAAGCCGATGCCGTCGACCTTCCAGGTGTTCGCAGGATTTGCCGGATCATACAGCTGGACGGTCGCGTTGCTGATATTCTTGATCTCGACGAATTCGTCGTAGCCGGCGGGCGGTTCGTATTGCAGTTCATTCAGCACCACCGGACCAACCAGCGGACCGGCGTTTGCCGCGCCGAAAGTATTGCTCTTCTGTCTCGGGAAACTCTCCGTCCCGACACTGTTCACATATCTGCCAAAGGAGACGTTTGGTTCCGCCGCCAGGAACGCGAAACCATGACTATAGCCGGTAATTCCACCTGACGCATTGCCGGCAAAAAGATAGACTTCTTCGCCATTACCATCGAGCGCAAAACTGGTCCCGGCTCCGGGCGTCGGATTGAATTGCGACTCGTTGAAGGTCACGTATCCGCCCGCGGGAATAATCGTCCCGGCAGGAATTCGGTATTTTTGCGGCGTATTGTGATCATCCGACAACCACCAGTTACTGATGTCCGCTGCGGTCGTGCCGGGATTGTAGAGTTCGATTGTGTCCGTCAGCGGTGACACTGAGTTTGTTACCGCTTCGTTGACCACCACTTGCGGGGTGGTCGGTGGCGTAGGATCATCTGCTCCCGGCGAACCACCAACATTCGTGCTCGCGCGCCAGTTCGCGGGATTGTTGAGATCCGGATTGGAATTCGGATTCGAGAGCACGAGCGTGTAACCGCTTCCATCCGGCGCCGCCGGCCAGGGGGCACGATCACCGTAGGTAAGAGCGATGATGACACCTCCCGTGGAAGTCGAAAGGGTAATTGTATCCCCGCCATTACTCAGCTTGCCGGTGTAAATGCCATTCAACGTTACACCCGGATAGCGAGTATTGAAGACCGACTGGCTTCGTCCGATCACGTAAAAGCCGCCGGGGGCAATGCTCGCCCCGGTTGGGAATGTGTAAGTCAATCCCGAGGTAAACGTCAGGCCGCCAAGATCCATGGAATGCCCGCTGGTGTTCTTAAACTCCAGGAATTCAAACTGGTCACCGGAAGTCGAACCATTGGGTAATGGGTTGTAGTTGATCTCTGAAATCACCAAACCGGTGTAATCCTGCGAAGTGTAAAAAGTCGCCTCATCCAGCGCGCTCCATTCCGTGGTGCTCTTGATGCGGACGCGAATGGTCTTCGAAAGGCTGACGGTGATGGGGCCGGAATACACCTGAGCCGTGGCGCCGATTCCGCCTCCGTAGGCCCGGGGATCCGTGCCGTCCGTGGTGTAGTAAATGGTCTGACCGCTGGTGCTGGCATTCGGATTCGACAAGGTTAGCGAATAGCCCGGCAGAACCGTGCCGCCGCGTTGACTGAAGACCGCCGTATCGATTCCGGGAAAAATCCCGTGCTGGCGGAATTGGGCGATCAGATTCGCCGTGCGCACGGGCAGAACGGAATTGCGCACGAAATTGCAGGCATTCAGCCAGTCCGCACGCGTCAGTGCCGGCGTCCGTTTGGAATCGCCCCAGCGGGCCGATTCACCGATAATCGCGGAATCGATCGCCGCCGTGCGGGCATTGAACATGGCAAGCGCCCGCGCCGGGGTGCAGGCTCCATTGTTATAGCAGTGCTTCTGCACACGATCGGCAAAGGCCAACTTGTATTCCGGCGAATTGAGAAGCTGCTGCCAGATATATTGCGGGCTGCTGAAATAGAACTGCGAGACGCCCGAGACCGCACTCGCTTGCGATGAATTCCCCGCCGGCCACGGTCCGAACCGGTCATCGCTCGCATTCATGAAAGTGTGCTCGGAATCATGCAGCACGAATTTCCAGCCGCCACTCGCGCCGGTCCGGTCGCGGATGCCAAACCAGTTATTCGGACGCTGGTTATTGAGGAAGCTGGAAATCGCGGCGTCCTGATTTCCCGAGTACATGATGCAGAGCATGTAGTCCGAAAGATTCACGCTATCGAGCAGCACCGGATAATTCACATTGCGCGTGCCGTCCGGATTGTTGCCCAACAGTTCCTGGTAGACAGAATTGTTTTGCGTCACCGAATTGCTCGTCGAAAGCCCCTGATCCGCCCGATTCCAGAAGCGGTACCAGCCGGAGCCGAGTTGTTGTGGGTCGTTCGGATCCCCGGATACCGGAAGGCCGAGCGTGCCGTCAGTAGCCCCGATCTCGTAATTCTGATCGGGACTTACCTTGATCGTGTCGAAGTCATCCGGATTACCGCCAAAGTAAGTGGAGCCGAAGTTCGCCTCGGGCCGCTCATCGAAGTTCGTCAGCCCCCAGTACTGGCCATTGACATAGAGCTGATAGAAACCACCGTGGCTGCTCGCATCACCCATCGCGAGCTGAATGTCGCGGCAGAACTCATCCTTCACATAGGTATCCTGAGTGCCATCGCCGGGATCGAAGGACCACGAGTAATTTTGCGCATTCCGGATATCAAATTTAGAGAAACTTTGGGCGCCGATCCCTGTGCCAAAGAAGGGGTAGCTCAGTGACGAAGTTCCATAGGCATCGCGGAAAAAGATGCGCCAGGCGTGCTTCGGATTATCCGGACTGCGGCTGTAACCGCCGCGGATTCGAATGCCGCAGTTCACCTGGAAGCCGGCAGTGCCATCCGGATAAATCAGTTCCAGCGACGCCGGACGCTCCCACTGGATTGAATCATCTTCCGCGTTCACATAAATCCCGATATTCGGATCCATGAGAAACGGCAGATCCGTCACGATGGAAAATGAAGGAATCGCCTGAAGCGCCCCGTTGATCTGCCCATTGTACGGCGACACGTTGACCACGTTCGGATCCATTCCGAAGTTCAGGAACTGATTATGCAGCCGATAACCGAGCCCGCCGGAATCGGCGGAATCCACCGGCCAAACCGTCGATGCGGGAGAAGCCCCGGAAGGATTTTGGATCGATGGCGGAGCGCCGGTCGGTTCCTGCGTCACGACATCCGAGAGGAACACATAAGTCTGGGTGACGGAATCGCTCGGATCATAACCGGACTTCAGCGCGCCGTATCTTAAAGTCGTCGTACTCGAAATGGTCAGCGGCGCAGTATAGACGCCACTTGTGGCGGATGCGATCGGGTTGCCGCCGGTGTCTTTTACGACATTGCCATCCACATCGAGTTGATAAGGCGAGGAGCCATCGACGGTGTAGCGGATCGTCGCACCGGTCGTGCCGCAACTCAGCGTCACACTCTGCGGGGTGGTGTAGAACCCGCGCCCGATACTCGCGATAACCGGCGCGACTTTGTTGTAAGGAGCCGTGGTATTGAAAGCTGCCGGGGTCGGACTGACAAAGTATCCCACCGGTCCCGCAGTGACGAGGTACGAATCCACCTCCGGTTGCAGCAGGAAATCGCTGCTGTTAATCGAGGCATTCGCCCCGGCGATGGCCAGTACGTTCGAACCGGTTTGCAAAAGATTGAGCCAGGGGGTCAGGTCAATCGTCTCGTACATGCCCGCCAGTGTTTTCGAGCGGAGACCGGAGGCGGTGGTTGTATTCGAAGGATTGCCCGCGGGAACATTTCGACGCGCGACTTCCGTCCCGTTGAGATAGGCGACAAATCCTCCATCGTAACGCACCGGCAGCGAAAGCGTGGTCACGGAAGCTGGCGACGGCGCGTTGAAACCGTAACGCACATAGATCGCCGGCGACACATTCTGCATGGCTGTCTGCACGTTAGTGCGAATGTAATTCGTGAACGAACCGGCCGTGCTGACCGGGATCGAGCGTACGGCGAGACCGCTGTTTACCGTATCGCCTACCAGCCGGAAGGTGGAATCCCACGAACTCTTCGCCGATCCCGGCGACGTGGTTGAAAACAGCTCCCCGCCCGCCCCACCCACTCCCTGGAAAATCATCACGCGGATCTCGTAGTCTCCCGCAGTTGGAAATGTGTAGGATCCCAAGGTATCCGCGGCCGGCCTTCCTCCATTGTAGGAACAAATCGCCGCCACGCTGCTCCATGGCGTGGGACTTCCCACGGTCCGCACCTTCAACTCAAACCCGTCGTCACTATTCACGCCGAAGGTATAAGTGCCGGCAGCCGGGACAGTGAGGATACCCGTGGCTTCCACGACGAAGTTATCGTGTTCACTTCCCCCCAGCCACGGTGGATTGAGATCGGACGCATAGTGTCCCTGACCATTTTGGTCGTTATAGTTCACCACGGCCAAAGTCTGCTGGTAAAACGCGGTTTGCTGAGAGGGTGTATTGATCACCCCATTCGCTGCGGCGAGCGTGCTCAACGTGGAGGTATTGGAAAACCAGGTCTTGAACAGCCAGCCTGGCACGGTGGATTCGTAGCCGAGACCGTTTGTTCCACTGGACCATGAGGCATCGTTGAAACCGGGCGCAGTCCAGGAGAGACCGAGCGAGTTGTTCGTCGGTACGAAATATTTGAGCGACGAGGTGCTCGTCACATAGGAAGTCGTGGCGACGGTCTGCTGGATCCCGTATGGCTTGTCCTGATACTGCGCCGGGTACGGATTGAACTCGCTGGCCACACTGCCATCCGGCCGTCTCAGACCGAGATACCCGCCTCCGGCGCTGATCTTGAAATTCGTATGCAGCGGTTGGTTCAGCGTCGTGCGGTTCTTTCCCGAGCAGAAGATGACGAGAAATCCCTTCGGCTCCAGCGTGATGCCCGGAATGCTCCACTTCGTCGGACTGCCGGTATCGTCGGTCAGCGACCATCCGAGCAGGTTCACGGAGACCGGTCCATTGTTGTAAAGCTCGAGCCAGTCGGAGGTATCGCCGTCTTCATCGACCAGACCGGTCTGATTCGAGCCAACAAACTCAGAAATGATCACGTCGCCAAAGGCCTGACTGCAGAAGAAAACAGCAGCCACGAGGGAGAGAAACCGAAGAGCAGGAACGAACCGATTCATGGGAGGGGTGCTGTACGCGTAAACAAATTACCGTGTCTTGGGGTGAAGTACTGGAGGAGGAAAAGGAAGGCAGCTCAGCCGAGCGCCAAACGCTTCTCGAAGGAGAAGCGCCGGAAGAAGTGATGGGGAACTGGATGCGGGGATGACATCGCGAAACCGACAGACGGCCAATTCAAAACTGGCTGCCCGTCGAAAGGGTTATGATTTGTGACATGATTGTTACAAATGGCAAAGCCTTTCTTCCGGACCTCAATCGCGCAGGCGCAGCGCGAGCTTCCCGTTACCCGCTTCCATGGATAACGAGAGAACGAAGAAAACCGACGACCGCCCCTCCCCCCATCGTCGAAAGCAAACCGCAAGATCCGCCTACCCGACCAAAAACCGATTCGGCGGAGTGGTCGTCAACAGCACCCGATTATTCCCATTGAGTTGCTGCAACTCCGAAACGAATTCGCGCGGCTTGGTCAACTCCTTGAGATGCACCAGATACACGAGTTCCGTCATCATTCCCGCCTGGATCGACTCAACCGAGATCATGTCATAGTCATGCAGATGGCGCGTGAAGCTATCGGTGAAAACGCCGTCGTAGTCCACGTCGTTTGTCACCCGGATCCGCAGGTAATGCGACGCACGCGCCGGCGCGAAGAGATCCATCCGCGAGAACACATAGATGATCGCGCAGAGCAATACGGTCGTAGCGGTCGCCAGCATGTACACACGAGCCCCAACGCCCATGCCTGCCGCCATGGCCAGAAAGAGAAAGCCGATGTCTCGCGGTGTCTGTAACAGCGTTCGGAAGCGAATCACCGAGAAGGCCGCAAAAATGCCGAAAGCCGTGGCGTTCCGATGGTCCTTGTCTATTCGCACCACCATCACCACCACCGCGATACACGTGCCCAGGATCAGGAGTGTATGAACGTAGTCCTGCGAAAACTGTGATCCGCGAAATGTCCGCTGGTAGACGACGGCGATCAAAAAATTCAGTCCAAAACTGAGGACCATGGCGAATACGATCTCGGACAGTCCGGGGATTTCCTGGTTGAAACCGAGGGATTGGAAAAGGTCGGTGGGGTTGTTCATTCCTATGTAGTCTTCAAATCAAATCAAATCGATACAGTACTCTTCGCCGCCACCTCGGCCCCATTTACTGTCGGCGCGAGGACCCCAGGCTGGAAATTCACCAGCGGCGGGACGACGCCATATTGCACCTTTACGGGACCGCCCAGGCTGGCGTGGAGCACCGGGTCGCCGTCCTCCACCGCATTGCAGTACTTACTATGGCTTTGGTAGATGCAGCCGAGCTTGCCGATGAGGCACGAAAGCCAGTACGGCACGCAATAGGTGGTCTTCACTTCCAGAACGCTATATCCAGGCGGGAGCAGAGATTTTTCGAACCGCCTGTCGTCGGGGATGGGCGTGAGATTGTCGAAGCGGTAAGCGATGTCCGTATCGAAAGTGATGCGCAAGTCCGATTCCAGATCACGCGCCGCGTAAGCATAGCGGTCGTAACGCATGGCACAGCACGGACGGAAGCCATCCTCGTGCACAAGCCGCAGCGCTTCTTCCACGACCCGGCGATCGACCGCTATGCTTACGCGGCGCG
>Ga0207695_10000220_pt1 | contig 152742 bp, 104 predicted proteins | sample KBSC54metaG_FD_184354 | JGI IMG/M metagenome (GOLD analysis project Ga0207695, IMG submission 184354) | Corn rhizosphere microbial communities from Kellogg Biological Station, Michigan, USA - KBS C5-4 metaG (SPAdes) (version 2) | ecosystem: Host-associated > Plants > Roots > Rhizosphere >... | reverse complement strand
CGGGTCCCTCGATCTCCTCCATTTCCCTGTTCGAATCCTTCAGCGTGAGGGAATATCCTTCCACCCCTTGGCGTCCCCCCTCCCTTGACCGGTATCCTCCCACCTCCCTGGTTCCCTCCGCTCGCAACCCGCATCCCTCCACGCCCCAAGGTCCTGTCTCCCTCAATCCGAGTCCCACTTCCCGCAATCCGGGTCCCTCGATCTCCTCCATTTCCCCGTTCGAACCCTCCAGCGCGGGGGAATATCTTTCCACCACCTGGCGTTCCTCCGCTCGCAACCCGCATCCCCCCTCCCTTGACAGGTATCCTCCCACCCCTTTTTTACGAAATGGTAAAATTGTACGCGTTTTTTGGCCCAAAAACGGGGAAAAATATTCTTCCGACCTTAACTCAACCCGGACCCCGGCGGTTGCCGGGAGGGCCATTTGGTCCAATTCGCCTACTCGCCAAAAACTTTTTAGATGGAAGCGTCCCCTGACTTCAACGATTGGGTCGGAGTAGGGACCCGGTTGGGGATCGTGGAGTTGTTTTATTCTCATATTCAAGCAATTAGGTGTTTCCTTTGGCGAGGCAAGGGAACAGCGCCCTGGGTGCTATTGAGCCTTTTTTGTCCCCCGCCTTCGATTTAAAAGTAGAAAGAAATGCGTTTAGCGAAAATTTTTTGCATATTTTTTTGACCGAAACGAAATTCATCATGTCAAAATAGTATCATGATATCCGTTTTTGGTCTGTTCCTGGTACTGGCATTCGCAGGGGCGTATATAGCGTTCGGGTCGGAGTATGCGCGTAGAGGAATTGGGGTTCCTGATTCGCCAGATTCGGCCGCCCCCGGCACGTCTCCCGGTTCAAAGGAGATCCCCGGTTCATCTCCCCCCGGCGGGCCCAGTTCACCCGGTTCAGCTCCCCCCGGCGGGTCTCCCGGTTCACGCGGTTCAGCTCCCCCCGGCGGGCCCGGTTCACCCGGTTCAGCTCCCCCCGCCGGTTCACGCGGTCTGTCCCTCCTCCCCTCCCCGGTCGTGCAGCTGATGGACGAGCAGCTCTTATATTGCGGACTCGCCGGATTTGCAGGAGCCCTGCTTTTCGCAGCCGTCGAAGACCCCCGACACATCGGCTTCCACGGCCTCAACTTCTACGGCGCCCTCCTGGCGGGAACAGCAACCTGGCTCTATATCAACAGGCGTCATGGCATCAGCCCTGCCACAGCAGCGGACATCGGCAGCCCGGGCATGATGCTGGCCTATAGCATCGGCAGGCTGGGCTGTCACCTGGCAGGCGACGGCGACTGGGGTATCGTGAATGCCCATACGCGGCCCCGATGGCTCGGATGGCTGCCCGACTGGGCCTGGGCCTGGCGCTATCCCCATAATGTTATCCGGCAAGGTGTGTATATACCAGGGTGCAGCGGAGGCTATTGTACGCAGCTGGCTCAACCCGTCTATCCAACACCGTTATATGAATCGGTGCTATGCCTGTTGTTATTTGGACTGTTGTGGGCGGTCCGGCGCCGGATCGAACGGCCGGGGACGCTCTTCGCCCTGTACGCCGTGCTCAATGGCCTGGAACGCTTTTTTATCGAGACGATACGCATCACTCCGCGTTACGAACTTGGCGGCTGGCAGCTGAGCCAGGCACAGCTGATCGCCCTGGCATGGGTGATCGCGGGATTGGCGGTGGCGGCCAGGCCACGAAAGAAATGGGCAGTACCCCTTATCGCCTTTCTTCCCGTGAGCAGCAATGCCCAGGCGGAGCATAGCGCCCGGACGGCTCTGCCCGGTGTTGACCGCGACACAGTGATCATTCGCCATGACACAACGCTCACCCGCCATGACACAGCGCTCACCCGCCGTGACACGGTGATCACCTGCCGCGACACAGTGATCATTCGCCGTGACACGACGCTCACCCGCTGGTTCGACCGGGATACCGGCTGGATCGCCAGCGACGGCTGTATCTCGATCCCGCTTTCCGACCACCGCGTCCTCTGGATGATGGGCGACAGCTATATCGACAACTACAACAAGGCACGCAGGACCACAGGCTGCCTCTTCCAGGTACGCAACAGCGCGCTGCTCCAACCCCGCGGCGACTGGGACCCGCGGGCGACGAAGACACTCATCGGCAGAGGACCCGGCATTCCCAGCTATCTGAAGAACGACGTCCGCGACGACCACCTGCTCTGGCCGACCGGCGGATACCAGCATGGCGATACCGTCTATGTCTATGCGAACAATATCGTGAACGCCAGCGGCGGCCTCGGCTTCGCCAGCGGTGGCAGCGACTTTCTGGTCAGGCTGCTGCTGCCCGGTCTGACCGTCGCCGGCTATGACTCTCTGCCCTTTTTTAACGGCGCGACCTTTGGCCTCGGCTTCGATAGCGAGGAGCCCGGCGACTATGTATACACCTGGGGCATCCGTAGCGGATATATCGAAAGCCGCATCGTCGTAGCACGGATGCGTCGTGACAACCCGCGCGCACCCTGGTGCTTCTGGAACGGTAACGCCTGGGATACCGCCGTGGCCCATATGGCCGACGTGGCCGCCGGAGCGTCCAACGGAACATACGTGGGAAAAGTGGGCAGGCGATACGTGCTCGTCAGCACCGCCTTCAGCGTCGCCTGCGACCAGGGCAGGCATATTTATATCGCTACCAGCGACAGGATCACCGGCCCCTTTTCCGGACGCCGCATCCTCTATACGATACCGGACGAGTTCCACGGGCACACACCGTTCTTTTACGGTCCCGCCATTCATCCGGAATACATCAATGCCAATAATGAGCTGCTGATCACCTATGATATCAACGGCTACAATCCCTGCGAACCCGACTGCGTCAACGGGGAGTTCGATCCCGACCACTACCGGCCAAGAGGGATACGCGTTCCCCTGGCGCTGATCAATTCTGATAAATAACAAATACCTTAAGATGAAATTCATTGCTGCCCTTACCGCACTTCTCCTTCTTATCACCCTTTCAGTAAACGCCGCGCCGCCAGCTACCCCCTGGCACGCCAGCTGGATCGCGGCGCCTGGCGACGACGGTCGCGACTATGGCATCTTTTATTTTAGAAAGCATATCGACCTGGCGGAGAAACCGGCCTCTTTTGTGGTCTATATCTCGGCTGACAACCGCTATAAATTATTCGTCAACGGCACCCTGGTATCACTGGGTCCGGCAAGGGGCGACCTCTATCACTGGAACTATGAGACGGTCGATCTGGCGCCATACCTGGTGACAGGAAAAAATATCGTGTCGGCCGTCGTCTGGAATGAAGGCGAACACCGGCCCGAGGCGCAGATCAGCTTCCGCACCGCTTTCATCCTCCAGGGAAGCACGCCCGCCGAAGAGATACTCAATACGAATAACACCTGGAAATGTAGCCGTGACAAGGCCTATCAGCCCCTGACGGGTTTTTTTGCCGCCAGTGCCGGAGAATTTGTGGACCGCCGCCTCACCGTGAGCAACTGGACAGCTTCGGCCCTCGACGACTCGGGCTGGCCTTTTGCAGCGAGCCTCTTTGGCGGTCAGCCCAAGGGTCTCTCTGACGGCTTTGGATGGATGCTGGTCCCGTCAAAGCTGCCGCCAAGAGAGCTCACGTATCAGCGTATACCGTTATGTCGTAAGGCCATTGGCATCTCCGTCCCGGCCGGGTTCCCTGCCGCCAAAACCGCCGTTACCATACCCGCGAATACGACGGCGACCCTGCTGCTAGACCAGACCTGCCTTACTAATGCCTACCTGACCCTCAACTTCAGCAAGGGCAGGGATGCGGGTATCTCTATCCGTTATGCCGAATCGCTATACGCCGAATTTACGCCGTATGGCGCGCGGAAAGGGAACCGCGACCAGGTGGAAGGCAAGACCTTCTCCGGCAGGATCGACAGCCTCATATCCGACGGCAGCAGCGGTCAGTCCTATACGAACCTGAACTTCCGCACCTTCCGGTATATACAGCTGCTGGTGCAGACGCACGACGAACCACTTGTCATCGACGACCTATTCGGCAGCTTTACGGGCTATCCGTTCGGCCACCCCTCGGAATTCATTACCGACGACCCGGAGGTCAAAAAAATTCTGGACATCGGCTGGCGCACCGCCCGGCTGAACGCCTGGGAGACCTACACCGACTGTCCCTACTATGAGCAGCTGCAATACATCGGTGACACCCGCGTGCAGGCGGTTATCACCTACTACAACAGCCCGGATGACAGGCTGCCGCGCAATGCCCTCGAGCTCATGGATCATTCCCGGCTGACCGACGGCGTGACGCTGAGCCGTTATCCTACCCATAGCGCCCAGATCATACCGACCTTCTCCCTGTGGTATATCGGGATGCTGCACGACTACTGGATTTACCGCGGCGGGGATAGTTTTATAGCGGACAAGCTGCCCGGGGAGAGGGCCATTCTCAAATTCTTCGGCCAGTCTCAGGACACCGCCGGCTCTTTAAGAAATACACCCTATTGGACATTTGTGGACTGGGCTAATGGTCCCGGATGGTCTATGGGATCGCCGGCGAGGGGCGCTGACGGCAGCTCATCCATCCTCGATCTTCAGCTGCTGTGGGCATACCAGTGGGCCGCAGAAATGGAGGGACGACTGGGACTGCAATACTATGCCGGCCTCTACACCTGGAAGGCAGCGCAGCTCAGGCGCACGATACAGACAAAGTACTGGAGCGCCGAACACGGCCTGTATGCCGATACACGGGAAAAAAGCTCTTTTTCGCAGCATGCCAACTCGCTGGCCATTCTCACAGGTATGCTGGATAAGAAGGGGATGATGCAAGTGGGACAACGGATGCTTACAGACACCACGCTGACGCAATGCACCATCTATTTCAAATATTACCTGCACCAGGCCCTTGTCAGGGCGGGGCTGGGAGACGGTTATACAGACTGGCTCGGAATATGGCGCAAGAACATAGCAATGGGGCTCACCACCTGGACGGAAGATTCTAATATCGACTTCACGAGGTCAGACTGCCATGCCTGGGGCAGCAGCCCAAATATCGAATTCTTCCGGACAGTTCTGGGCATCGACAGTGACACACCGGGGTTTACGAGGATCAGGATCGAGCCTCATCTGGGAAAGATGACGGATGTGGGAGGTGAGATGTATCATCCGAATGGGAAGATTGTAGTGAAGTATCGGTTCGCGGCTGGTAAATGGGATTTGGATATTCGCCTGCCGGCACGAACATCGGGGAGGCTGATATGGAAAGGGAAGGTTTATATGCTTAAGGAAGGGAAGAATGATCTCCGTCCCCCCTTCTAATCCTCGGAATACATTATTCCGATTTTCTCGAAGGACCCGTCCCCGGTCTTTCTTCTCCCCCTATTCCCTCACATCACGTCGGTCCCTCTTCTCCCTTGGGTCCCTCGAATCACGCCAGTCCCTCTTCTCCCTTGGGTCACTCCCTTCACACCATCCCTCTTCTCCCTTGGATCGCTCGCGTCACGCCGGTCCCTCTTCTCCCTTGGGTCCCTCGAATCACGCCAGTCCCTCTTCTCCCCCTATTCCCTCACATCACGTCGGTCCCTCTTCTCCCTTGGGTCACTCGCATCAAGCCAGTCCCTCTTCTCCCTTGGGGTCCCTCGCATCACGCCGGTCCCTCTCCTCCCCCGGTTCCCTCACATCATGCCAGTCCCTCTTCTCCCTTGGGTCACTCCCTTCACACCATCCCTCTTCTCCCTTGGGGTCCCTCCCTTCACACCATCCCTCTTCTCCCTTGGATCGCTCGCATCACGCCGGTCCCTCTCCTCCCCCCGGTTCTCTCGCATCATGCCGGTCTCCCCGGCCCCCTGCATCACTCCGCGCCTCGTCCGCTTGTCCCCAACGTCGTACCCGTCCCCTTCGTCCCCCTGGTCCCATAATACAACAACGTCCCAAACCCGGGTTGATCACGATCATACCCCTCCGGTCTCAACTTCTCCAACACCTGCCTGGTATAGGGCATCTCCAGTCCCTCCATCCGCACAAAGTGATTATACACCATCTCATAGACCGGAATAAAATGTCCCCGGCTCTTCGTCGAGATAACAGTCCAGTCGCAATATTTTCCCGTAACATCCCGCCACGTCACAAAGGGAACATCATCAAACCCCAGGTTGTATTTTGCAACGTATTCAAACCCGCGCAACAACCGGTTGTCGAGAGCGGAATAAAGGTCATCCCCCTGATTCCACGCGATCTGGCAGACGGTCGCCAGCGCACCAAGCCCCAGCTGCGGGTGCCCCTGGTCACGGCCGCTCTCCTGTATCTGCCCCGTCGCGCCGCTGATATAATTGCGGATCGTGCCATTATCATGCGCGTTATAGTAAAAGTCGACGGCTTTTTTATACATAGTGCGATTATCAAAATAGATAGCCGCAGACATCCAGGTCCTGGTCACGATCGGCCCCCAATTGCCATTCGTATAGGCCGAAGTATCGTAAAATTTTTGACACACCGGCATAAACACACCAACGATCATCCGGTTGATCTTCCCCGTAGTAGCGGCCGGAATATTTTTATAGGTATACCGCAGTATCTCCATCACGTTGACGATCTTCATCCCTTCGAGCCCCGCCAGCAGCGGCGCGTCATTGGTCGACGGTATCGTGGTCAGGCTGTCCGCATAAGCCCCAAGGATATCCAACGCTCGCCGTGCATGCGCAGAGTCCCCCGTCGCCACCCACATCAGTGTATTGAGCCAAGCGGCACTGAAGTCCGCTTCAAAAGACGATTTGGTATAAGAGTAGTCCCCGTCCCGCGAGATAGTCCGGAAGGGTCCCTTCATCTTGTACCCCGCGCTGGCCAGCGGATTGTCGCGCAACAGCTCGAACGAACCATATTCCGGCATCCGGTGATCCCTCGCAACCGCGCGGATATGATCCAGATCCGCCGCCGACAACAAGATCCCCGGATGAATAAAGGTCCCCTTCTCCCCCGCAACCACAACCCCACCCCCTCGCCTCGCGCCCGCAACCTTTCCCTCCACAACTACACCCCCTCGCCCCACAACAACACCCTCTCCCCGCGAACCCACACCCTTCCCCAACGGATCCGTCCCTCCCACCCCCCGGTGCGGTCCAAACCCAAAAACAACAAACAAGATCAACGGCAAAAGATATCGACGATTCATTGTAGAGGATACCACCGAAGGTATCGGTTTTGTCATCACCCCGACCCCATCAATTCGCCGCAGAACGTCCCCCACCATCTCATCACCCACCCCAGCATCACCAACCCCAACATCATCCACCCCGATCTTATATACAGGCTTCCCCTCCCCAATCAGCAGGTCGAGCCCCCCCGTCTGCCGCAAAACAACTATATAGGCCACCGGATCCATATCCCGGAAAGTAGTCGTCAGTTCCGTACTTCCAATAACCACCCTGTATCCCATCTCTGCGGCACGCCGCACCAGCTGTCTGGCAAATCCAACAAAAGAGGCTTCAGAGACCCGATCGGTCAGAAGCACGATCAGGCGGGCGGCGGCAGGCTGACTTTCGGGGCGGGCATTCACTTCCATCTATTAACAATTCTTCTCATAAAACTACCCGCAAATCCACCACCCGCCTCGGGGGCATTCTCACAAAAAGAGGGCAAATCGGTTATTTTACCCAATTCCCCCGCACAACGGCCCTCCCGTCCCGTCGCGCGGCGATCCCCTTCCCCCCCACAACCACAACCTCTCCCCGCGAACCCACACCCTTCCCCCCCACAACAACACCAACCCCAACATCATCCACCCCCCTTCCCCCCTCCTCCGTCACAACAAACCTCAACCCCTCCACATGCTCCCCCACATAAAAACCCGCAATATCCGAAGTCTTATACCACGCCGGCTTCCCCGGCATCTTATCCCACACCAATGTCCCGTTGATCCTCAGATTCTCAAACACCACATTCCTTATCCCCCTCCCCTCATCATACCCCGCAATGATCGACAGCCCCGCATGCGTCCCATTGTACGAAACATTCTTAAATACAACATCCTCGATCCCCTTCCCCGGCGCAGTATTGTATTTCTTATTATACATCACCCGCAGATTGACCAGCTGCCCCTTCCGAAAATCCTCCACCCGGATATCCTCACAACGGACCCGTCGGATAAGATTGCTGTCCCCGGCATCGAGACTTATACACCCCTGGTAATCCACCTGGTTCTCATGGTGGTCCAGCACATCCAAATTAGAAAAACGCAGATCCTCCAGCGTATCCGGATGCGAAGGGTCACCATGCGTCCCCACCAGCACGGGATGCGCAATATCCGCCCACAACGTCGAATTGACGACCCTGATATTCCGGGTATTGCCATAATAATCCCACCGGTGTCCATAGATCGCAATACAGTCATCGGAGTTCCGCATATAGACTCCATCCACCAACACATCCTCACAACAAAAAACATCGATCCCATCATTATTTCCCCCCGCGCTAAAAGACTTGATCCCCCTGATCTGTACCCCGCGGCTACACCCCATAAGCACAGTATAGGTAGTCGGGATAACAATGATATCCGAGACCGAAACATTGGAAGAATAGTCTATCTTCAGCGCGTCATGCCGCCCGCGGAACAAACCACTGTCCGACCGGGGCTGAAAAAGAACGCCCCTGCCGCCGATATGCACATTCTCCTGGTGATCGATCAGGAACTGCCCCTCGACTACAGCTCCTCCCGCCAGATAGACATGCTTGCCGCTGGTGAGCCTGACCGTCCCAACCTTGTGAACCCCGGGACCATAATAGATCGTATTGCTGTCCGCCCTGTCGGGCTCCGCCAAAGGCACACCCGCGAAGAGCTGAAGATTGTTAAAGATATCGCCGTCCACCTCGATCGAGATATTTCGCGGCCTGTCTAAAAAGAACCGAAGGCTATTGCCGCTGACTTCCGGCCGAATCCCATACGACAACGGGCGGACACGCGCCACCCCAATCCCGCGACGCGACCTGACCTCCACCTCTACCCTCCCCGTAAAATCAAAATAAGCCATCGAGCTCCGCCGCGGCACATACGCCGGAGCGGTACCATCCGCAACACTGACCCCATACACCGGCACATCCTGCCAACCCCCACCACCAACCCTGGCCCTCACGGAAAAATCGCCGCCAACAGGCAGGGCTCCCATAGACGGATAAACGATCAGCTGCTGACCGGACCCCAAACCCGGACACAAAAACAAAAGGATAAGACAAAACAAAGCATTATACATTCCGTAAAACTAAGCCCGCCACCAGCGAGAAGAAGGGGGCCAATTCTCATAAAAAGAGGGCAAACTGATCATTTCTCCCACCTGACCCCGGGGCCAACCCTCGATCCTCCCCCTGGTTGTCACACCCCCGCCGTCACACCCCCGACCCGGATCCCCCTGGCTGTCCCTCCCCCCGGTCACACCCCCGACCCGTCCCCCTGGGACCGTCCCCCCACTCATTTCTCCCTCCTCACCGCAAACTGCGACGACAAGGGCTTCCTGTACTTCCTGATATACTCCGCCGCCGTCATCCCATAAACCTTCTGGAACTGCTCCCTGAAATGCGTCCTGTCCAAAATCCCAACCCTCGCCGCTATCTCATTGACATTATATTCCGTATTGATACACAAAATGGCGGCATTGCGCAGCCGCACATTCCGGATAAAGGCATTCAGCGAATGGCCCGAAAGCGCCTTGATCTTCTTGTACAACGCAGAATGACTGATCCCCATTTCCAAAGCCAGGTCCCTGATGGCAAACTCCTCCTCATCGATATGCTTCTCCACAAGCGCCGTACACCTGTCCAGGAACTCCTTGTCGGCAGCCGAGATCTTCCGCGGCGCCTCATTATGTGTTATCTCATTGAACAACGCCTTCCGCAGGTTGATGCGGCTCTGCAGGAGATTCGCCACCTTCGCCTCCAGCAGCCCGCGATCGAAGGGCTTGCTTAGATAAAGATCGGCCCCTCCTTCCACCCCCGCCAGCTCGAGCCCCGTAGTGCCCGTAAGCAGCACGACCGGAATATGGCTCGCGGCCGGCTCCGACTTCACAGTCCTGCAGAGATCGATGCCCGTCGCACCCTCCATCTTCACGTCACTGATGATAAGATCTGGCAGCTGCTCAAGCGCCAGCCTGATCCCCTCCTTTCCGTCTGCCGCCTCGTAGATCGTCATCTTCTCGCGGAAGATACCCGCGATATAGGCCCGCATAGCCGGATCATCGTCTACGATCAGCACCGACCTTTTCTCGTCCACCAGCGGCTGAACACCAGCCCCAACCTCTGCCAAAGCCACCGGCTCCTCATCGGTCACCAGCTCTTTAAAGAGCTCGCTCGACCGGCCCGGGTCCGTAGGCATCGCAATACCCAGATGCTCAAAACCCTTCAACAAAGAGAGCGTAAAAACGGTCCCCTCTCCGGCAGTGCTCACATAGCTCAAATCCCCCCTGTGCACAAGCGCGAACTGTCGCGCCAAATACAACCCTATCCCAAAACCCGGCTTGACCGTACCCGCCGCCTGGTAGAACGGCTCGAATATCCGCGAACCGGCCTCAGCAGATATCCCCGGCCCCGTATCAGCAACCCGCACTTCAATATGATCGGAACTCTCTGCAATAGTCATACTCACCGACCCATCAGCGGGCGTATATTTCATAGCGTTACTAACAAGATTGAACAGCACGATCTCTATCTTCTCCCTGTCCGCAACTACCTCCAGCGCCTCATTCTCGCAAAAAAATTCATACCGGATATTCTTTGCCTTCGCCTGCTGCGTAAAAGAAAGATAAACCTCCCGGCTCAGCTCACAAAGATTCAGGCGCGCAGGCACAAGCCGATCCACTCCGCTCTCAGCCTTACGAAAAAGCAGCAGCTGGTCGACAAGACTCAGCATCCGTCGCGCATTGCGATGTATGATATTCAGCTCCGCCTGCTCCTCCCCGGACCCGGACCCGGACCCAGCCTCCGCCTCAGCCGAGGCCGAAGCCGAAGCCGAAGCCTTCGCCAACAGGTCCTTTACCGGATTGATGATCAAAGTCAGCGGCGTCCTGAACTCGTGCGAGATATTGGTGAAGAAGCTCAGCTTTTTCTCGTGCTCCGACCGCTCCTTCTCCGCGTTCAGTCTTGCTATATCGATCTCGTATTTCAGCCGCACCTGCCGGGCCCTATACCGGCGGTAAACCACCAACAACAGTCCGGCAGCCACCAAATAAAAAGCATACGCCCACCAGGTCCTGAACCACGGCGGCAGCACCACCACAGAGAGCGCGACCTCCCGCGATCCCCATTTCCCCTCCGCATTAGTGCTCCTCACCCGAAATATATAGTGACCCTCACTTAAATGCGTATACGCCGCCTTGTGCTGGTTGCCCGCATCCGTCCATTTACGATCCCATCCGTCCATGAAGTAGGAATAGCCGATCTCCTTCGGCGCAGAGAACTCGAGCGCTGTGAAGTCGAACGAGAAGAACGCCTTATCATAGGGAACCCTGATCTCCTCAGCCTGGTCCGCGCCCCAGCGCGATACGACCGAAGGGTCTTTTTCGACAGGGACGCCGTTTACCGTTATACCTGTAAGCAACAGCTTTGGCATGCGGTCGGTCTCCCGGATCGTCATCGGGTCAAAGAGATTAAAGCCCTTTACCCCACCATAGACGAACTCTCCCGAGCGCAGCTGCAACGCGGCATTGTATATGAATTCATTACTCTGCAAACCGTCGGAAGCAAAATAGTTGCGGAACTGCGCACGAGCCACATCGAATTTCGAAAGCCCATTGGCCGTGCTCACCCAAAGTGAGCCACTGCGATCTTCTAAGATAGCATTGACCGAATTATTACAAAGCCCTTCATCTGTCGTATAACGTGAAATGATGACGCCCCGGCGGCGATCGAAAAGCAGCAGCCCGCCACCTTCCGTACCCAGCCAGAGCCGTCCATGCTCGTCTTCGTATATGCATCGGACAGAGAAATTCACCGGATAGCGACGGTGACGCCTGCCCGCCCGGTCGATGGCTACCAGCTGCCCCAGGCTTCCACCCCATAATGTACCGGCTCTGTCCTCATAGAGCGTGAACAGATCTGAAAGGCTGGTATCAAAAGCCCTCCATCGATTCCCCACCCGGTCATATCGGTAAAGCGCTCCCATCAGGCTCACCTGCCTCAGCGTCGTAGCCCACATGTCCTTCCTCCTATCCTCATAGATCATCCACACCCAGTTGCTCTCCAGACCGGAACTCGTCTGGTTGCAGTAGTAGTGCTCAGCACGCCCCGTCGCAGGATCGATCCTGTCGATACCCCCAGCCTGACCAGCCGTCCAGATATGACCGGTATAGTCGAGACACATATTGATGACCTTCCCCGGCGACTGCAAACCGGTAAAACTCTCTCCCTTCCTGTTATAAACAACGACGCCATTGCCTTCCGTCCCGATCCAGAGATTGCTGTCAGGAGTCTCGACGAATGACGTGACATAATTCAGCGCCACCCCACCCGCCCCCGGCAACCGCGAGAAAGTATGAAAGCGTTCCCGCTCCGGATCCACCACCCCAACCCCGCCTTTCGCAGTAGCGATCCACTCGCTGCCCGCATCACCGGAAAAGACATCGTAAATGGTACCGTTCCCCAAAGCCTCCGCACTGTCGTTCAGCGGCTGCTGCACTATCTTCCCCACAACAATATTCCATCTCAGCACACGTCCGTTCAGCGTGCCCAGCAACAGACCGCCCTGCCCGTCCTTCCGCAGCGTCCAGATATTGTCCGGCATATGCCCCCAGGAAGGGCATTCCCAAACACGGGAAAAGGTATTAGACGACGACTCAAGACGGTAAAGCGCATCCCCACTTCCCGCCCACAACACACCATCGATAACTTCGAGCGAACCCGCAAGCGGCAGCTGCGCATTGACCAGCTCAAGCCTGCCCGCAGCCACGTCCAGCAGACAAAGCCCCTTCTTCTGCACCAGCACCCAGACCCGGCTCCCGTCCACCTTTATCGCATGAACCCCATAGGGAGCGGCCCCCTCAAACAACACCGGCACAGCAAAAGCATCGCCCTTCCGCTGAATGAACAACCCCATATCCTCCGTTCCGATGAGCATATTCCCCAAAGCGTCACAGCTGACCTGCTTGATAACACCATCAAATATCCGGGTACGATGGTCCTCCGAAGACACCCAGCTCAGCGTAGAGAAGCGGCCCGACAAATGATCATAGATGCTCAACCCCTGCCGGGTGCCGATATAGAGGCGACCGGCCCTATCCTCACAAAGCGTCAGAATATAATTGCAGATAAGTGAATTGGAGTCTTTGAACTGATGGCGATATACCGCAAACGTATTACCGTCATACCTGTTAAGCCCATCCCTGGTCCCAAACCACAAAAAACCATTGTGATCCCTCGCGATACAGCGCACCGTATTGTTGGAAAGGCCGTGCTGCACATCAAGGAAAACGATCGGGACACGCGGCGCACGCTGCGCAAAAACCCCTGCCGCCCAGCCAAGGCAGACAACCAGAAGGCTCATTACGCGCAATCGCTTTCTCATACCAGCTAATATAACGATTAATTGCGATCACCGCAGGATCATTGCCTGCCCCCCGGCGGCGGCAATATGAAAATAAAAACGGTCGCCTTTTCTCAGTTGAACTGTCCTCTTCGATATCCCCCCTTTCCCGTCATCCTCATAGACGGTCCCCGAATAAACACGACCCGGCTGAAGTATATCCAGCTGGATGCTGCCGTCCCAGTCGGAAGGTCCCGCCGCATTACCGATGTACCAGGTAGAACCACTACGGCGCGCCACGCTGATATATCTGCCGATCTCCCCCGAAAGATACCGGGACTCGCTCCATACCGTCGGCACCAGCGAGAAGAATTCGATGTCCGACTCATCCGTATAGTCATTGGGATTCCCGTACCAGAAGATAGACTGCAGCGGGCTGAAGTACACAACCGTCAGCGCCAACTGCTGCGCCTTGCTGACCTTCAGATTCTTTGAAAAGGAATTCTTTGGATTTGGATAGCAAAAGGTAAAGTCTGCCGGCCCGGCCATGAAACGAGTAAAAGGCAATACCGTCGTATGCCACGCATCCGGACTGTTCTCGTCACCCCGTATCCCCTCCTGTGTCAGCAATCCCGGCCATTTCCTGCTCAGTCCCGTAGGCTTGTAGTTGTCGTGTATGTCGAGTACGAATCCATAGTCGTTCACTTTTTCGATCGCCCACACCAGCCATCGCAACCCCTCCTGCGTGAGGCCGTCGACGAAACCAAATTTCATCCCGCTGACACCCCAGCTCTTGTACAGCGGCAGCAGACTATCCAGATGCGCCCTCAGCCCCACATAGTTGACATATAGGATCACCCCAATACCCTTTTCCTTGCCATGTCGGATAACGGCCGGCATGTCGATAGCTGCTATAGGCGTGCGTGGGTCGGAGGAGCCACGCCATTCGCTGCCGTACCATCCCGCGTCAAAGAGTATATATCTACAACGATGCGCAGCCGCAAAATCGATACAATCCATACCAGCCCGCGTCGTCAGCGCCGATCGGATCAGCTTCCCCGGGGCGGACGCCCGCGCCCCACTCCCACCAGGCACCAGCTTCAGATACAATTGACTAAAAGCATGGAGCCCCACTGCCGACCGCGCCACACTGATCGTCCTCCACGGCGTAGCCCCCGAGACCCCAACCACCGTATCACGCGGATAGACGACCCGCAACAACCCTCCACGAACGGCCAGCTCAGCCTTGGTATAACCTTCATTATCCGCCTCCCCGATACTGAGATAGTAACGCCCATTCGTCAGCGTCGCAGGCAGATCACAAGTCTTACGCATCGTATCGACGGCAACAGGCGTAAACACCGACTCCTGGTTATACTGATAGATCGTATACGGCCCCGGCAGATTATAACCCGTCAGCTCGCCCCGGATATTCCCCTTGGCAAGATACCGGAAAGCAAGCGCCCCATCGTATAGACGCACGTCCAATCGCGTCTCCACCCCACGGAACGACACCTCCAACTCAGTATAGGTATTGTCGATCACCGAGTCCTCCCCAAGCGGCCATACAAAATGACTGGAATGCAGCACCGGCTTGGTCGCCGACACACCTCCAACTACATCTCCATCCAACCCCAGCGGCGACCACCCCACAACCACCGAATCCCCCGCCCACATACGATACCTGGCACCACCCGCACCGTCTTCCCCAATCTCCACCCGATACCCCTTTCCCGGCGACACCAGCTCTACCGGAACCCCCACCCCCGTCGGCACCGGAGCCACACTCCTCCCCATCAACCCCCAAAAAATTAAGACAAGAAAAAACATATTCATTCTAATTTGACCAGCCCGGATTCTGAACCAGCTGCGGATTTAAAGATATCTGCTGCGCAGGTATCGGATAAAGATAATTCTTCTCCGCCCACTGCCTCGCCGTCTGATCCGTGATAATACACCCGTTCGCATCCTTCGGCAGCTTGGACCCCGCGGCATACGCATTCGGCCCGTTCTGATACTGGGTACCCGTCCAAAGGATCCCCACCGGCCAGGGGCTCACAAAAGCCGCCGCATTGCCATAAGCGATACCCCCCACATTAGTGACCAGGTCAGTCCCACCACTATGCCAGCGCTTGATATCGTCAAACCGGAAGTCCTCGTCAAAGAGCTCGATAGCCCGCTCCCGCCTGATCTCCGTACGCATATCCAGACCATTCGCCGCGGCAAAAGCATTGCTCAGCCTGGGCATGCCATTGTCCAGGTTGACGCGCAGCCTCACCAGGTTGAGCGACTTGTCGAGATCGGCGTCGCTGATAGCGCCGTTCCGCTCATAAACCGCCTCCGCATAGTTCAGCAATACCTCTGCATAGCGGATGACCGGATAGTCCTCGGACTCCATTCTGTCGGGGCACTGACGCTCGGTCGCCCATTTCTGGTGACCATACCCGGTAGGGATGACCGGCCCGATGGCGCTCTTCATGTCTCCCGCGCCGCCGATCCAGTCGACCCGGTAGTTGGCATTGCCCTTCCAATAATACTGATAGGGTACGACCATCGTGTAGCGCATCCGGTTGTCCCTGTTCTGGTATTCAGACAGGAAAGTGGAATAACCCTGGAAGAGGGGCGATTTTTCTATAGGCAACCCATCCTTGCAGAGGAACATGTTCGCGATCTTCCTGTTCATGCCCGTATTCTGCGAATGGGTAATATTCTGGTTGGTCGTCTTGAGCGTGGCATCATAGCGGGTAGACAATATATATTCATGATTGGCGGACTTGGTGACACCAGCAGGATTGGACTTCACGTCCTCCAGTACGAACATATATTTCTGCGCTGAGTCCCCGAGCACGGTACTGTTGCCGCCAAGGGCGTTGGAAGCAGCCGTCCCGAACAACGCATACTGATTGCTGTTGATGACCGCTCCGCTCGCCGCGATAGCGATGTCCAGCAGTGAGTTGGCCCTCGTGGCATTGCCCCTGAACTCCTGCCAGGTGCCTTCGTACAACGCTACGCGGCTGAGAAAGGCCTGCGCCGCCATCTGGCTTGCACGGCCATAGTCGGCGCTGGTCGAGGCAATGGAGACCGGCAGCCCGGGAATGGCCGCCTGCAGATCGGCGATGATAAGGTCGGCTACCGAGTCCCTCGTGCTCCTGGGACCAAACAGCCGGGCGCTGTCAGGGGTCAGCAGGTTCTTCACGATCGGAACGCCACCGTACTGCTGGAGAAGATCGAAGTAGGCATAGGCACGGAAGAAATGCGCTTCGGCGACGAATTGAGCGATATCCGCAGGGGTCTTATATTTCGCCGCCTTGTTCAGCAGGTAATTGGTGGCGTAGATCCGTTGGTAGTCCACGACCCAGTTGCCCGCATTACCCTGGTTGCTCTCGGTTGCGGGCACAGTATTCGTCCCCGCTCCAAAAGACCCGCCGCCGCCAAAAAGGTCCGACCGGCCATCGGAATGCGGGTTATCTAAAATACCCGGTAGCGTGGTAAAGTTCTTGAGCCATCCATAGTATTGATTGGCGAAAAGCCTGAAGTCGCCGGGCGACTGGAAATAAGTGGCGTCGGACAGCTGATCCAGAGGGTTCAGGTCCAGCGCTTTCTTGCAGCTGAAGAGCAACAGCGGCAAAAAGGCAAGTATATATATGCGTTTCATTGGTTTTCGATTGATAATTTTAGAACGTAACGTTAGCGCCGACTGTCAGATAACGGTAAAAGGGATATCGTTCGTTGCCGGCAACCGTCCTCGTGACCTCGGGATCCCATCCGTCGTGTATATGCGTGACCTCCCAAAGGTCACTGCCGGATACATAGAACCGTAGCCTCGTAATGCTTTTCCATTTCGCGAGGAGGTTTGGAGGCAGACTGTACCCCAGTACGAGGTTTTTAAGTCTCAGGTATGCTCCGTCCTGCATCGACCAGGAAGAAGCTTGATAGTTGTACCCGTTGATGCTGCCCGCTCCACCATTCGAGTGCAGGTTCGGGAAATGCGCACCCGGGTTCTCCGGGCTCCATATTTTTCCCCACCACGCATCACTCTGCGACTGGTAAACGGTACCATAAGGTACAGTCCAGTTGGCATTGCTGCCGGTTCTCCAGATCGTCCGCTTCATAACACCCTGGAATAACGCGAGAAGATCGAACCCCTTCCATTGCGCCCCCAGCGAAAACCCATAAACGTAATTTGGATCGTCCCGGCCCAGATAGACAAGATCGCCCGGGTTCTTCGTGCTCGTGCCGATGCTCAATTTACCGTCGCCGTTGACATCTTTATACATATTGTCGCCGGGGCGCAGACCGCTGAGCTGACCGGCCGGATTGACCAGCGCTACCGGTATCGGCAGACCGACGTTATTGGTGCTCCCCGCAGGCGCATAAGCGGCGTTGTACGCATCCAGTTGTTTTTGGCTCTGGATCCGCCCGCCATACTTCAGACCAAAATACGAGCCTACCGGATATCCTTCTACTGTATTATTAAATCCGGACGCGAGTACATTGGCGCCGCCATAGCGCACCAGCTTGTCCTGGTTGTTCGTCATATTGACCGAGACCGAATAATGGAAGTCCTGTCCTATCTGGTCCCGCCAGGTCAGTATGCCCTCCCAGCCCCACGTCCGCAGGTCGCCGATATTGGAGGCAGGGGCGTTGGCGCCAAGCACGGCCGGGTACGTCTGGCCAAGCAGCATATTGGTATTCTGTTTCCAGAAATAGTCGAACGTTCCGCTCAGCCGGCTTCTCAGGACCGCAAAGTCAATCCCGATATTTTTATTCCTTACCGTTTCCCAGGTACGGTTCAGGGATACCAGCGTCCCCGTCGTACTAACCGTGACCACCGGCGACGTACCCAGCAGCGCCTGGTTCGTGCTGGCATTCAGCAGCTGGATATAGTCGTAAAGGCCGATACCACCCTGGTTGCCAGTCTCGCCATAAGAAGCCCGCAGCTTCAGGTCGTTGACGATAGTCTGCTTTTGCATCCAACGTTCTTCAGAGATACGCCAGCCGACAGAAGCGCCATAGAAAGGCTTCCACCGGTCGGCAGCCGCAAACTTCGACGAGCCGTCATACCGCCCCAGACCCTCGACTAGGTATTTGTTCTTATAGCTGTACGTAACCCTTCCGAACCATGATGCCAGCGCATAGTGGTTCTGCGTCTGGCCATTTGTGACGAAACCCGCGGTAGTCCCGTTGACGCCAAGATTCAGCGAGGGCGTATTGTCGTTGGCAAGACCATAAGTGTAAGTGTTCCAGTTATTGACCTCGTCCCGCTCATACGAAGAACCCGCCATGACGCTGATCTCATGGTCGTTCGCAAAGGTATTCTGGTACTGAAGTCGACCCGTCAGGTTATAATAGGTATCCCTGTTGAGAGTCTTTGAATAGTACGCACCGCCACTCCCAAGTGTACCCGCCTTCGGCATGGGGTTCAGCGTCAGCTTGTCATTATAGCTAAGGAAATTCACCTGCTTCTGCTGGTTGTTGATCTCTTCGAACAGCGTATTATAGCCCGCCGTACCCGTGAATGTCAGGTGCGGCACGATAGTATAGACAAGATTGGAGATGACGTTGATCCTGGAATCGTAGGTCCGCATGTCTCCGCCATACTTCAGCATACCCGGCGCACTCGGCACGGTCCCCCACTCATACGGCTGGCCACTCTTTGTCAGGGCAGGCTGCCCGGGCTGGCCATAGTTGCTCAGTGAGCTGTAGCCCGTAAAACCCATCAGGCTGGGCTGCTGGATATCATTACGCTCCAGCGACAGACTCGTCTCCAGACGAACCGCCTTGGAAAAACTATAGTCGTGGTTGAGCCGGACATTATACCGCTGGCTGCCGTTGTTCCCCCAGCGCAGCTGACTCCCGTCGTTGAGGTAACCCAGCGATACCCGGTAGCCGCTCCGGTCACTCCGCCCCGAAAAGCTAAGGTCGTGCATCGTCGACGTCGCATTCCCCCAAAGGATCTTCTGCATATTGGTATTGAAATAGGTCAGATCCTTCACGTCCCCGAAGGTCGGCACCTGCAGGCCGTTGTACATCAGTCCTACCGACGCGGATCCCGTCCATCCGGGCAGGGCCGTGAGGTCGATCCATCCCGAATCCGGCGGGTTGGCGGCAAACACCCCCTCTTCATACCAAAGGCTGGTAGGCGGCGGGGTGACCCCGTAGTTGTCGTTGATCTGCGCCTGCATGAGTCCCTGTCCCCACTGGCGGATGCTCAGCAGATGGGGCATCAGCGCCGTCAACTTACGCGAGACGCTGGCGTCATACTCGATCACCGGCTTGCCCGTCCTCGCCCTTTTTGTCGTGATCAGCACGACGCCGTAGGCAGCGCGAGCTCCATAGATGGCTGCGGAGGCGTCCTTTAAAAACGATATATTGTCTATATCCGCGGGGTTGATGGTATTCAATTCCGAATTGTCAGCGAGCGCGACCCCATCGAGAATGATCAATGGCGAAGAAGTATTCGTTGACGTGATACCCCTGATCTGGAAATTCCAGTTCTCCTTCCCCGGCTGGCCCGAAGTGCGCGTGACGATAACGCCCGGCGCCTGGCCTTGCAATGCCGCCAGCGGGTTCGGCAGCGGCCCCCTGTCCTGGAAAGCCTTCGCGCTCACTGTCGCAACGGCCCCGGTCAGCGTAGCCCGTTTCTGCGTGCCGTATCCCACAACAACCACGTCGCCCAGCTGCCCCCCGGCCCTGCCGAGCACCACAGTGACGCTACCACCGGCCGGCTCTACCTCCATCGGCGCATACCCCGTCGCGCTGACGACCAAAGGGCGTCGGGTCATCGGAAGCTTGATAATAAAATTTCCGTGGTCATCGGCCGCGATCCCTTTAGCGGACCCTTTGACGCGCACACTGGCGCCAGCTATCGGGTTACCGGTAGCCGAGTCCCGGACAACCCCCGTAACAGTGCGTACATCCCGGGCCTTCCCTTCTCCGACCCGAACATCCTGCGCTTGCACCGACCGGACACCGGCCAGCAGACCAAGCACCACGAGCAAAAAGCAAATTCTCATTTTGGCAAGTTTTATTTTGGTTAAACACTCTTAAAAAAATTTGACCGATCCACTACCCCCCACCCTCCCGCATTTCCCCACCTCCCACTTCCCTCGACTCTTTCCCTCCAAACACTCCCATCCCTCAACTTCATGCGCTTCCTTCCCCCAACTTGACGCATTCGCCCTCCCCAAATTCTCTCCCAACTTCACGCGTTTTTCCTTCCCCTCTATTCTACCCTATTTCGCGCGTCTGCTTCCCTCCATATTCTCCCTCAACTTCATGCGTATGCCTTCCATTCAAAAAACACTACCACCCCTCCGGATTCCGGAGTCTCCAAATCGCTTCTAGCAAAATACCCTGCCCCACCTTGCGTCTCCACACCCTCCCCATTCACACCAATCCTCGGTCCCCTCATATTACCCCCCGCGAAATACTCCACCTTCTCATCCCCGGCAAGACATCCCCCCTTCATACCCTCCGCGAGATACTCTCTGGAACAAAGCTCCTCCACCAGTTCCCTGGCCTTTTCAAGATAATGGGCCCCCGCATACCGGCTCAGCTCGATCATCCCCGACGCAGCAACCGCAGCCGCGGACGCATCGCGCGGCGAATTCGGGATCTCCGGGTCCTGAAAGTCCCAGTAGGGAATATGGTCGGGGATAGAATCGATCCGGGATATAAAATAGTCGGCAGCTCTTATCGCCTGCTCCAGATAGCGGCGGTCCTTCGTTTCTCTGTAGAGCACAGTGGGGAAAAATCCACTTGTCCAGTCCGCGGCGCCGGTCTCCACCAATGACCCGTCCGGCCGGACACTCCTTGGATACGCGAGCTCGACCACCTTCCCGGCAATGTCATCGCCCTTCCCAACGGGTTGTCCCCACCCCCACGAGCACCAACCGGAAAAAATCAGAAAAAAAATGTAGGCGAGTAATTTCATGCAAGCTATCGTTCTGAGTTTCAGCATAAAAATACACTCCCGGCAAGGCTACCCGGGAGGGGGCATTCTCATAAAATGAGGGGAAACTCATCACTATTCTTACTTTTTTAGCCATCGAAATACCGTTTTCAATCGTCCATCCAATAATTGGGACGAGACGGCCCCAGGGCCACCCCCTTCAGGAGCCAACATAGCCCCAGGAAAAAAACCGCCATGATAATAAATGGAAACAAAGCCAAATCGGCACGAAATTTTCGGCCATTCCCGCAAAAACTTTTACCTATGGATGGAAAAATGCTCTGCCAATACTTCCTAAGCGAACTCCAAGCCGAGTCGATAGCCAGCAGAAAATGTATCGAGCGGATACCCGAAAGTTCATACACCTTCAAACCCCACGAAAAGTCAATGGAGATGGGCTACCTCACCCTCCTGGTCGCCGAGATACCCCTATGGATAGCTAAAACAATTGAAGATTCCGTGATCAACTTCGCCTCCTACCAACGTTTCCAGCTCAGCACCGCCGCAGCGCTCCTTTCCCACTTCGAGGCCAGCCTCTCCGCCGCCTCCAGGGCCCTCGCCAATATCACCGACGAGCAGCTGTCCAAACCCTTCGAGCTAAAGCATGGCGACCAGCTCCTCATGAGTTCACCAAAGCTGGAAACCATCGGCTCCACCATCAACCACTGGGTCCACCACCGCGGCCAGCTCACCGTCTACATGCGACTGAACGACATTCCCGTCCCCTCCATCTACGGCCCCTCCGCCGACGACCGAAGTTTTTAAAATTTCAGAATTTTAATAACACCTATTTTTTTTTGATAGTATGCCTTCCGCACCGCGTCTATGTCCTTTAAGTTAATTGATCTCAGTCAACCACCTGATCGCATCCTCCCTGGTGTCAAAAAACTGTATCGATATCTTCTCCTTGTCCACCTTATAAGAGACACTTTCGATCGCCACCTTATTAAAATACGATTTCGGCGTAACCATCGCGATCTGCCTGAACCCATACTTTATCGCGCGAGGCAGAAACCTCGTCTCCAGCCACCGCTGGTCCTCCAATCCGATCAATACCATCTCCCTCACGTCCCCCAAAACCTTCGAAGCCCCACTTTGGATCAATTCGTTTAACATCAGCTCCGTCCCCTCACGGAACTCCTCGCTGGTCGAATATCCCTTCCATACCATAACGACCGCGTCGATATCCTTATCAAAGTAAATATTGTATGCTGCCTGCGGGGTGGTTGTCATAAGTTTTTGTAATAAAAATAATCAAAAAAGCGCATTCGCTGCGCTGTCCGTCTACGAGTTCGCCCTGTAGGGCGCCCCCATCAGGTGGTTAGGCTTCAGATATATATGATCGTGCTGAAAATCCAGTATGATATTAAAACGTTTCAACAGGTCATTCCCCAAAAAATTGACCTCCAAACCAGTGGGATTCCTGCCAGACAGCACAAGCGTCGGAACATTGGACAGCCGGATACCCCGAAGGTCGAGCCTGGGCGCAAGCAGGGTCTTCGTCTCGTATTTTACACCCCTCGGGTCCTTAAGTACCGTCGTCTTAATGAGTTTCAGGCCGTCCGCAAAATGGTGCGCCGCCGCCCACCCACTATCGACAATTGCGGCCTGATCCGAACCGGTATCAAGCATAAAACACCCCTCCCCCTTCAATTTCCCTTTCCCCTTCAAACTTCCCTCCCCGGTCAACATCCCCTCCCCCTTCAATTTCCCTTTCCCCTTCAAACTTCCCTCTCCCGCCCCAAAGTCCCCTTTAATACACACATAGTTCCGTTGGAACAAAAGTTTTTCCCTTACATAACCTTTGAGTCCCCCGGGCAATCGGGGATGTATGATCAAAAGATTATGGTCATAATCGATCTCGACCTGCTGCCCTTCGAACAGGTCCCATCCAAAACGGCCGTCCATATCATGGGCCGTAAACCCCGTCACGCCAATATCCGGCCTATCCCAAACCCTCGTGCCCATCTGCAGGGTCCGCACTTTACCGAGAGACGGCTTCCTGCCCAGGACCTCCTTTGTCAGATGAAAACCAAAAGAACCTACGTCAAAATGCATGCTGACAGTATCAACACCATTGATAACCGCCTTCGCGGCAATGGCATTGTACTCCGTAAGCGCGAACGGGATCGTGTCAGTCTTGCCTTTCGCATCGGCGCCATTCCTGCCGGCGCCATTCCCCGCATCGTCACCCCCCACCCCACGCCTACTTGTCGGAGGTATCGCGCTGACGATCCTCGTGTAACAGGAATCCTTCCCATTCCACAATATCACAAAATCATATCGGCCACCCGGCTTCACCCTCACGCGGATCGAATCCATATCGGTATAAAAGGTCACCCACTTTGCCTTCCTCGTCCTGTCCGCCGTATAAACATCCGGCCTCGCGGTCGGCGATAGATTCCACGCGTCCCTGTCAAAAAATTCTCCGTCTCTGATCGACACCTTTTTCGAGCCGGCCTTTATAACCGGCAACTTCTGCGCAGCGGCAAGCCTTCCCTGCGCGGCGGAACCCCCAACCTGCGCGTCGGTCCTCCCCTGTATCACCATCACCCCAACGATAAGCAGCAAATATCTCATCCCCCAATCTACAAAAAGAATCAGGAAATGTCCATCCCTTTACCAAACTTCTCATAGTAAAACTTATCGGCTACCCCATACAGAATGTCCGGTCCCAGCCCCTACTTCTTCTTCATCGGCGTCTCTGCATACTGATACAACAGATCCGCCTTCCCATCCTTATTGAACCTCCAGGTCTCCTGCAAATACACGGAATCGACCTTCCCATCCTTATGGGTGTCCTTCTCCGTACCCCACACAAGCGCCCAGCGCTCGTTCTTATCCGTGCTCTTCACCGCCATAACCGCATCCACTACATCGACCGCAGCAGCGAGCATATTTCTGTGCGCCTGTATCATGGCAATAACCGTATCCCTCGGCGCCCGCTTCGAAAAGCCCTCCGCCAGGTTCACCTCAAATGTATCGGCGATCAGGTCGCGGGTAGCGCTCAGGTCGCCATTGTCATAGGCCTTCCAAAGAGCCAGTACCGTCTCCGCATTCTTGGGGTCGTCCATAACAAAACTGGAAGAATACCTTACCGCATAAGGCGACTGGATCGGCCGCATTTTGTCGCTTGATTCCATTTTGGTGCTGTCCTTTTCGGCAGTCATTGCAGTAGGAGTGCTGTTGCACGCAGCAAGCAGCGCTGTAGCGATTAAGATCAGGGGCTTTTTCATGTTAGTTAATTAAGGTTATTAACTAAAGATATGAAAAATATAACATATATAACACGCCCCTCATATATTAGAGAACTGATACCTCACCATCCCCCAAAACGCATCCAGCGCTATGATCCGCGGTTTCAGGAAGGAAATGATCGCCGGCCAGTCCTCATTGCGGAAGATATTTACCCCGCCCAGCTCCTTCTCGATCGTACTAATGTCCCTTCCATGTTCGTCACTGGCACCAGGTCGCCAGGTCCAGTCCTCTTCCCCCATGGTATCATAGAAGATCCCCTTCAGCTGCAGCCAACGTTCATAATAAACCCGCCGCATCGCAGCATCAGGATGGTCAATGACAACAGACACCACAGCCCTCCGGCTATCCACGTCCATCTTCAAACTGATATGCTTGTTCCCCGTCTTGTAGTTTATCCAGCTGATCTCTTCCCCATCGGCAGACAGAACGGGCTTCATATACCGGCCGAACGCAGTCCAGAAGGCCTGCCTTTGTTTTGACATTTCCTGCTTGGTGTACATAACCGCACCGCCAATCTAATTCTTGAGGTTAATAAGATTTACAACAACCTTTATCATCATCTCTTTTTCTTCCGGTTTACTTTCTGCAATCATCAGCGTCAGCGCCACTAGTGCATTGTCGGCTATCCTTTTGGAGCCATCAGGTCGATACAGGACCGCATTTTTTTCCAGGAACCACACGAACAGGAATGCGGCAATTCTTTTATTTCCATCAGAGATTGAAGTATTCTACCTGATATGTTTTACCGTCAGCTGCAGTTGTTGCATTTTTTGCAACAACTGAATCTCTAACTAATTCATTCTCTTTGAATACATTAGACAAATGCTTGGATATAACCGACTTATCCCTGCCAAAGAGATCAGCCATTTGACTAAGACTGAGCCAGACAGTATCGCTTTCTAACCTTACCTCAATCTCTGTCTTGCCGGCTCCGACTTCGTAAAAAAGAACATTCCCTTTCTCTTTCATAATATACCGTTTTATCAATGTTTAAATACTAATGCCTGACCATCTAAATTGTGGACGATCTACTGGCACTCATTACCGGTCTATCTTCACAAGAAAGGAAAGCTCCCAAAAATACTAAATCTATTAGTGCTCAAAAGAATTTTCTCAATATAATAAACACCTACTCCGTCCGGAGGCTTTTCACAGGATTCGCCCGCGCAGCCCTGATCGCCTGCCAACTCACCGTCACCAAAGTTATCAGGAAAGTGCCCGCAAAACAAACCCCAAACGTCCACCAGGATATCTCAACGCGATAAGCATACTTCTGCAACCAGTGCTGCAGGAAGTTAAAGGCCAGCGGCGTAGCGATCAGACACGCCAGCAGCACCAGCAAAAGGAATTCTTTGGATAAAAGACGCCACACACTAAATACCGACGCCCCCAAAACCTTCCGTACCCCGATCTCGCGCGTCCGCTGCTCCGCCACATAAGAAGCAAGCCCAAACAAACCCAGACAGGAGATAAAGACCGCCAGCACCGCAAAGAACTTCGCCAGCAACCCCACCCGCTCTTCTTCCGCGAACTTGAGCCCATATTCCTGGTCGACAAATTTGTAGTCGAACGGCAGCGTGGGAATGACAGTCTTGAAACCCGCGCTGAGGCGGGAGATCGCTTCATGTACGGGCGCACGCGGATTGATCCGCACAAAAACCCAGTTGCCACCGCCCAGGAATATGACCGATGGATAGGTAGCGTCGAACGGAGAACCCTTTACCATATCCTTCACCACACCTATGATCTTATAAAAACGACCGGGCCGCCACGGAGTCTCCCACCTCGCCATCTGCCCAACAGGATCTCTCAAACCCGCCAGCTTCACCGCCGACTCGTTCAGCACTATAGCCGAGGAATCACTCGCCAGACTCTTATCAAATCCCCTCCCCGCTACCAGCTCCCAGCCCACGGTACTACCATAGTTCGCATCTACAGATATCGTATTAAAGGACTGACCATCGACCGCCGGCCTGCCCTCCCATTCGAACCCACCATTCCACCCACGCGTATCCGTGATCGCATAGTTCGCCCTCGCCACGTCCGCTACCACCCCGGTATTCATCCACACCGTCCGGAGCGTACTATATTTACTGTCAAAATCGGGTAGCTGCACCTTCATGCTGATCAGCTCATTCTGTGCATACCCCACCGGGCGATCCTTCGCATACTGTATCTGGTTATAGATAACAACAGTCGAGACGATCAGCGTGACCGCAACGGTAAATTGCACCACGACCAGAACTTTCCTGGGAATAGACGCAAAACTTCCGGCGCGAAAACGACCTTTCAACACCCTTACCGGCTTGAACCCCGAAAGATAGAAAGCAGGATAGCTGCCGGCAAGCAGGCTGGTCAGCAACACGAACCCAGCTGCCCCCAGCCAGAATGCCAAACGCCCGACCGGCAGCCGAATGCCCTTATCGGCAACGGCGTTGAACCACGGTAGGATCAGCCCAACAATAAAAAGCGAGCCACCAAATGCCAGCACAGCCATAAAGAACGATTCCCCCAAAAACTGCCACACCAGTTGCCGACGCAACGACCCCATCACTTTCCGTACACCCACCTCCCGCATACGTTTCTCCGACCGCGCCGTGCTGAGGTTCATAAAATTGATACAAGCCAGCAGCAGCACAAAGGCGCCGATCAACCCATACGACCAGACAATTTGCAGCTGCTCGCTCGTTACCGGTGCGTGATTCTCAAAAGCAGAATACAGATGCCATTTGCTCATCGGGAGAAGAAAAAGCGCATGGGAAGCGTCCTTCTCCTTCACATTCTTCGAAAGCAGCCCCTTTATCTTCGCCGAGACCACACCCGCCCTGACCCCCGGCTTCAGCTGAGCAATTATCAGTATATTATAGTTGTCCCAGGCCGTCATGTTCGTCCCATACAGGTCAAAAGCCCCAATAAAGCTGCTGGAATGAAACTCACTGTTATTGGGCAGGTCGGCATATACGCCCGTGACGGAAGCCGTCTTTTCAGCATCGATCTTTATCGTCCTCCCAACCGGATCGACATTCCCAAAAAGTTTGCGCGAAAGCGTCTGCGACAGCAGTATCGAGTGGGGATCCGAAAGACCCTTGCGGGAGCCATATACCATATCGAGCGTCAACAGCTCCGGCCCGTCCTGCTCCATAAAGTTGCCGGCCTGGGTGAACTTACGGTCATCGGAAGAGATGACGTGTTCTTCGGTCTCACGTACCAGTGACACATAACCAAACTCGTCTTTATACAAAGTTCGCAGGCTGGCGCCAAGCGGCACAGGAAGATCACTGTTGGTATTACGCTGTCCATGCCGCTCCTGGTTATCCATAACCCTTACGATGCTGTCATAATTCCGGTGATAGGTGTTGAACGAAAGCTCATCCCATATCCATAGTCCGACCAACAGGGCCACAGCCATTCCTACGGCAAGCCCCGCGATATTGATGACAGAATAGATACGATTATTGCGCAGATTTCGCCAGGCGATCTTGAAAGCGTTGCGGAACATAGTGTTGAGTTTTGGTGGGATTGTCCAAACACCCAACAAAGGGAATGCCTTGAATATAACAGAATGACCGACAAATACTTACAAACACCCCCGGCAACCGGATGTTCGGATACGATACAATCACCGACCGGCCCCGGTCACAAAAATTAAGAACATTTTGTACTTTTAACGTCAACTACCCTCATTTTCCCGGTATTCACTCAGTGACCATTCCTTTTACCTCCCACGCCACATAAATTCACGCAGTGCTTCCACATAATCAACTCAAATGATACCCGCCAGGATCATAGTTTCATTCTTAGCCTGCCTCAGCATCTGGCATCCCTGCATCGCCCAGCACCCTCCGTCTCGTCAGATCGACAGCCTCGCAACACTCCTCCCTACCCTAAAAGGAAAAGACCGCATCCAATGCCTCAACCAACTCAGCGAAGAATATTGGTGGCCCCCCACCGTCGTCCCCGACTCCATTTCGAAATGGGCAGCCCTCGCCAGCGACGAATCCATAAAGCTCAACGACACCCACGGAATAGCCACCTCGAACATGCACTTCGGCGTCAGCGAGATATACCGGAAGAATTTCGTAAAAGCAGAAGCCTACCTTCGCTCCGCACTGTCGACCTACCAAAAAGAGCAGGACGAAAGAGGCATCGCCTGGTCCACCCTCTGGCTCGGCCAGACACTGTATGCCGAGAACGACTTCGGCAATTCGATCGCCCATTTCAACAAGGCCCTCCCCTCACTCAAACAACTACACGACTGGGAAGGTGTAGGAAAAGCCGGCGCCTGGCTCGGATTCCTCTACGCCGCCCTCGGCAACTACGACAGCAGTTTCAAATACTGCCTGAGCAGCCTCGAGATACGGGAAAAAATGAGCGACCACCTATGCGTTGCCGCCGCCCTGACCAATATGGGCCGCCTGTATATGGTCGCCGGAGACAACGAAGACGCACTGGACTATTACCAGCAGAGCCTCCGGTATGCAAGGCTCCACGGCGTCGACCTCGCCGCCTCCAGCTGGAATTACCTGGACGAGCCGATCGGCATCGTCTACCGCTACCTGCACCACCTCGATTCATCCATCTACTATCTCGAATACGCACTAAAGCTCGACCCCACCAACCAGATGACAAAGGTCAGCCTCGGCGAGACATACCTGGCCAAACGACAATACAGCGCAGCGCTCCCGATCTTCCTCGAGCCCATCCGGCGGTTCAGGAACGGCAACGACGAATGGGACCTCATGCGCGTATTACACGACGCAGCCCAGACCCTCGAAGAAGCACAGAACCACAAAGAGGCCCTTAACTACTCCAAAGAAGCACTGACCCTCGCCCAAAAAGGCAACGTCAAACAAGCCATGGCGCAGGAATACGCCTTGCTCGCAACCATATATAAGGGCATCAACAACATCGACAGCGCCTTCGCCTACCAGCAAAAATTCATATCGCTCAAAGATTCCCTCCAGACGACCAGGTTCCTCTGGCGGCTCAACAACTACAAAACTCAATCTGCCTACGCCAGACAGGTCAACCAGATATCCGCACTCGACAACGAGAACCACCTCAAAGAAGAGACCCTGAAAAAGGAAAGCTTCGCCAAATGGGTCCTCATCACCAGCAGCCTCACACTCCTCGCCCTCGGCTATTTCCTGTACAGAAACCTGTCCCTCAAAAGAAAGAACGAAAAGCTCGCCTTCGACCAAAAGACCATCGAGCTCGAAATGAAAGTCCTCCGCACACAGATGAACCCCCATTTCATCTTCAATTCACTCAATTCCATCAACAAGTTCATCCTCGAAAGCGAAAGGCTCAAAGCCTCGGAATACCTGGGCAAGTTTTCCAAACTGATGCGGATGATCCTCCAAAATTCCCAGGCCCCCCTTATCACGATGGAAGCAGAGCTCCAGTCCCTGCGCCTATACCTCGAGCTGGAAGCGATGAGATTCAATAATCATTTCGACTACAAGATATCCGTACCTTCCGACATGGACATCGCCACGCTAAAAGTCCCTCCCCTGCTCATCCAGCCCTACGCCGAGAACGCCATTTGGCACGGACTCATGCAAAAACCCACAAGAGGCAAGCTGGATATCGAGCTCACAAGAGGAGACACCCACGTCTACATCAAGATCTGCGACGACGGCATCGGCAGGAAGAGATCGAGCGAAAAAAAACTACCCCCTACCCCACTCCACAAATCCATGGGACTCCAGATCACAGCAGAAAGAATAGCCCTCCTCCGCGGCTACTCCTTCATAGATATTCTCGACCTGGTGGATTCCAACGGCGAGCCCGCCGGAACAGAGGTAACCATTAAAATCCCAGTGATCTATGATTAGAGCGATACTTGTCGACGACGAAGTGCATAGCCTGGATGCCCTGTCCATCCTGCTCAGCGACTTCTGCCCCCAGGTAGAGGTCGTAGCAAAATGCGCCTCCCCCCAAATGGCGCTCGAGGTCATCAAAAGCCAAAACCCGGACCTCCTCTTCCTCGATATCGAAATGCCCGGCCTCAACGGCTTCGAGCTGCTGGAGAAGCTCGGTGATATTTCCTTCAAGGTCGTCTTCACCACCAGCTATGACCAATATGGAATAAAAGCGATAAAGTTCAGCGCCCTGGATTATCTGTTAAAACCCATCGACCCGCAAGAGCTGATCGCCGCCGTCAACAAGGCCCAGTCCGAAAGAAGATCCCCGACACCCGCACAGTACGAATACCTGCTGAGCCAGATACAAAACCGCGAACAGCAATTCCACAAGCTGGCCCTCCCCACCAGCGAAGGCTACGCCCTGATCTCCGTCGACCAGATCGTCTTCTGCGAAGCGAATGACAACTATACCCATTTCCATCTCCACAACGGTAAAACCACCACCGCCTGCAGAACCCTCAAAGAGGTCGAAGAACAGCTGTCCGAGTTTCCCTTCCTGGTAAGGGTACACCATTCCTACCTCGTGAATCTTAACCAGATTGCAAGGTACGTCCGCGGAGAAGGCGGCTATCTCGTCATGCACGACGGTACCTCTATCAATGTCTCGCGCAGCAGAAAAGAGCTGCTCCTCAAAAAGATCAACTTCATAAAATAGTCGGCGACAAAATAGTCCCCGAAAATTACCCATCCCCCACGTCAACTACTTCCCTCAACCAGTCAACGGCGAACTCCCCCTTCCCCACCGCGTCCAGAGTCAATAACTTTAGTCATTCCCGACATTAACCGCTCATTAAAAACTATAAGTTATGAGACAAACGACATTTTACGCCCTCGTAATGGTCATTCTCTTCTCCTGCACAAAGCACGAAGCCGGTCCCCACGACAGCAAGTCGATCGCAAATTATCCCAATGACGTATTGGATAAATGGATCACCCTCCAGGTGAGACTGATGAAGAATACTACCGGCACCCCGAACGTCGCCTTCTGCCGCCCCTATACCTATTCCGGCATCGCGGCCTATGAGTCCATCGCCCAGGGGATCCCCAATGGCGACGATCAGACCCTCAACATACGCTGGAATGGCCTCCCAACCCTCCCCCAGGCCGACAAATGGAAACAATACTTCTGGCCGGAGAGCCTCAACGCAGCCATGGCCAATATCAATCACAAATTCTTCCCCAAAGCCTCCCCCGCCGACAGCTCGGCCATCGACTCTCTGGAATACGCGATACAAACTTCATTCTCAGAAAATACACAAACCCTCCAACGATCAAAAACCTTCGGGTCAGACATCGCAAACGCCATATTCGCCTGGGCAGAGACCGACGGCTACAAGCACGCCAGCGACCCCTATACCCCACCGGCAAACCCCGGCCTGTGGGCCCCGACACCACCCGCATTCGCCATCGCAAGCACCCCGTACTGGGGCAATCTGCGGACGACCATTGCCGGTAGCCTCGACCACGCCCACGCCGGACCACCCCCATTCCTGTATTCCACCAACCCCTCCTCCGACTTCTTCAAAATGGTACAGCGCGTCTACGACGCCTCCCAAAGCCTGACCCCGGAACAGACGGCAATGGCCCTGTGGTGGAGAGACATCCCGGGCGTAACATCCCCGGGCCACTGGCTCAGCATCCTCCACCAGGTGCTTCAGCAGACGAACGCCAGGCTCGAAAAGTCCGCCCTTGCCTATGCGCTCACAGGCGCAGCCCTCAACGACGCGGCCATCGCAGTCTTCGGAGACAAATACGTTTACAGCCAGGTGAGACCGATCACCTACATTCGCGGGACCATGGGTTTCCTCACATGGAATTCATTGCTCACCACTCCGGCCCATCCCGAGTATCCCTCGGCTCACGCGTCCATCTCCTCAGCCGCGGCCGTTGTGTTTACCAACCTGTTCGGCAACATCGGGACCTTCACAGACCACACGTATGATTATTTGGGCTGGGCGCCCAGATCCTTCCCGTCTTTTAAGGCAATAGCTCTCGACGCCGGCAATTCACGGGTCTACGCCGGCATCCACTACCAGCCCTCCATAGATTCAGGGCTCGCCCAGGGCGGCAAAGTGTCGCGGAACATCTTCGCCCACCTGCAACTGCATGATAATTCTAAGTCCGATTACTAAATAGACTCAACAAAATGGGCAGGCATCCAACGCCTGCCCATCTATTTAGCCGCCGGACCGACGAATTGCAGAAAGTACTCTGCGCTCTCCTCCGTAAATCCAAGAATGGTGATGATTTCGATTATCCTGCCAGCCGGCAGGCGTTCATTATTTTCCAGTTGCGAGTATCGTTGTACCGTGATTCCCATCTTCTTTGCAACCGTGGCTTGCTTGATTTGCTTTCCCATACGCAAGCTACGGATATGATTGCCGGTAAATTTCATAGTTCAACAAGGTTTGAGTCAATAGATCAACAAGGTTAGAGACAAGACTTAAAATTAAGGGGAATCTCCTATTTAATTTTTCAAATGGTTAAAAACTTTTTGATTGCCTACCTTCAGTACGCAGTCTTTAACAGCACGATCTATGTTTAGCCATTATGACCTTCCTGTTCGAACCACCGTCACCTTCCTGAAATTACTCGGAGTAAAAGTCAACAACGCGACAGTCAACGAAACTCTGCAAGATCACCCCGACTGGCCCAGCCTCCTTTGTATCAGCGATTCCCTGCAACGATGGAATATACCCAATGCCGCAGGCAAACTGCAGTCAAAAGAAATTGACCAGCTGCCCACCCCTTTCATCGCCGGTACCTGGGACGCCGAAAGCACAGTCGTCGTGACGCAGGTCTCCGACACCACCGTCAGCTACTATTCGCCTGATCGGCAACGGCTACTCCAGTCCGATAGAGCCAGTTTCATCAACAACTGGACCGGAATATACCTCATCGCCGAGCCCGACAAAGCATCCGGCGAGGAGAATTACAGGAAGAACAAAAGAAAAATAGCCACGCGCGAGATCATCCCCACAGCGCTTCTCATCGCGCTGACAGCCATTTCATTCCCGCGCAACGCAGACCCAACGATCTATGCCCAGTGGGGCGTATATATTGCCGGCCTCACCATATCCGCTCTATTGCTCTGGTATGAAATAGACCGCAACAACCCCCTGCTAAAAAAAATGTGCACAGGCCTCTCGAAGGGCAGCTGCGAGGCCGTACTTACAAGTCAGAAAGCCAGGCTCCTCGGCTCGATATCATGGAGCGAGATAGGCTTCTTTTATTTCGCAGGCAGCCTGCTCGCCCTGCTTTTCGTCCCCGGCGCAGCACAGGAGCTGGCCTGGCTCTCGCTCCTCGCAATGCCCTATATCATTTTCTCCGTTTCCTATCAATGGCTCGTCATAAAGAAATGGTGTGTCCTATGTCTCGCCGTGCAAGGCCTACTTCTGATCAGCGGCATCGCCACGCTGACCGGACCATACCTGCGGCCGGTCGCACCCCCGGCGGCCCGGCTCTTCAACGAAGCCGCCTGCCTCCTGCTGCCCGTCCTTTCCTGGTATAGCCTCAAACCTTACTGCCTCCGGCTTCAACAGGCAGTGACAGTAAAAAGAGAACACCTGCGCCTCAAATTCAATACAGAAATATTCGACTCGCTCCTCAAGAACCAGAAAGCCATTACATCACCCGTAGAACACCTGGGCATCGACCTCGGGAAGGCCAACGCAAAACACTCGATCATAAAGATCTGCAACCCCTACTGCGGACCCTGCGCCGGCGCACACGCCAGGCTCGAACGCCTGCTGGAAGAGAATGACGACCTCCGCGTCAAGATCATCTTTACCGCGACGACCAGCAGCGACGACTTCAGAAGCAAGCCGGTCAGACACCTGATGGCTATCACCGAACAACAGGACGAGACCCTCACAAAAAAGGCGCTCGACGACTGGTACCTTTCCAAACAACGGGACTACGACCAGTTCGCGGCGAAATATCCCATGAATGGCGAGCTCCGGCAACAGGACCACAAGCTGGAAGCGATGTCCTCATGGTGTCGCGAAATGGGCCTCGTCGCAACGCCCACCATTTTCCTCGACGGATATCAACTGCCCGATGCATACAGCATCGAGGACCTTGAATATTTTCTTTTAGCGTAGTTCACAAATATCAATTTTATCACATTTTCAAACCTTTGACACATGGCAACAAAAAAAATGAGTCTTGCCAACATCCAGGGCAAGCTCACCCGTGAAGAAATGAAGAACATCATGGCCGGCAGCGGCGACGACGGCACCTGCGGCAGCCCCTGCGAGGGCAGCTGCACATTCAAAGACGGCTCCAGCGGCACCTGCAGGAGCTCTCAGAGCGGCAACTGCTACTGCACCGGCGCATCATGATCCTAAGCGCACATCTGTGGCTGCGGCATACCAAAGAGTATGCTGCAGCTTTTCAAACATCACCATTCAAATTTGACAAATGGCAGCAACGGAGCCTGCTATTGCGCAAGCGGCAGCTAATCGTACCTTCGTTATCAAAAAGACCATGCACGAAAGACTCCAAATATTTCTGTTGCTTGGCGCTTTCGCGATCAACGCGCGGTCCCAGGATAACCAATCGCCGTTGACCCCGCCTTCTACCCCAGCTCCGGTTGTGAATATCGGCGATCCCGCCCCCCCATTACGGCTGCGGGCCTGGCTAAAAGGCGGCCCGATCGATAGCCTAAAGAAAGACAACGTTTACATCCTGGAATTTTGGGCCACCTGGTGCAAACCATGCGTCGCCACAATGCCACACATGAGCACCATCGCTAATAAATATGCAGGCAAAGCCACAGTGATCGGCATCGACGTCGCCGAAAGACCAGCCACACCCTTGAAAAAGCTCAAAAACTTCGTCGACAGCATGGGCCACCGCTTTGACTTCCAAATAGCCGTCGAAGACAGTTCGCTGATGGTCTCCGGCTGGCTGGACGCCACCGGCGAGGGCAGAGGCATTCCCAGAACCATTGTGATAAATGGTGAAGGAAAGATCGCCTGGATCGGCTATCCCACACAGCTCGATGAGGTCCTGCCCGAAATTCTCAAGAACACCTGGAACATGCAGGCAGCGCTGACCGCGAGGAACGAAAGGCTGAGACTGGCCGCACTGGACGACTCACTCAGCTACGAGCTGGCTGTGTACGCAGGCGATCCCTATAAAGGAGACTACCGCGGCAAGCCTCAGGACGCCCTCCGGCTTATCGCCGCGATCGTAAAAAAAGAACCCGGGCTAAAATATGCCCGCTCGGTCGGTGCAAATACCTTGACCGCCCTGCTCAAAACGGACCCCCAAAAAGCCTGTGAATACGGCCGCCAGCTGATGGCCGCACAGACCCACGGATTCCCGAACTACTATCTCATCTACGGACCGATCGAACTCTATTCCGACAAGCTCAAGCTGCCGGCCGACGTCTACCGGCTCGGCGCGGAGGCCTGCCAGGCCGACATCGACAACAGACCATACCCGGATAACGCAGCATATGCAAAACTCTATCACACGATGGCCGGCTTTTACCGGCGCGCCAACGACAATCCGGCAGCCACAGCCGCCGAACAAAAGGCCATTAAGATGCACAATGAAAAGTAGATCCCATGCAGGCACCTCCCGCAATACTCATCCTCATCCCTTATTTCGGCAGCCTGCCCTGGTATTTCCCATACTTCCTGCATTCCTGCAAACACAACCCTACTATCGACGTTCTGATCTTCTCCGACACAAAAGAACAGCACCAGCTGCCGGACAACGTCAGGATCGTCCATACCACGCTCGATGACATCCGCCGCCTCGCAACCGACAAGCTGGGCCTGAAAGTCTGCATCGATTCCCCCTACAAGCTCTGCGACTTCAAACCCGCCTATGGGCTGATCTTCGAGGATTATACAAAAGACTACGACTTCTGGGCGATCAGCGACATCGACGTCATCTACGGCGACCTTCGCAGCTTCTTTACCCCCGACCTGTTAACGGCACACGACTTCATCAACGTCCGCCACGACTACACGACGGGCTGCTTCATGCTCATCCGCAACAACGCCACGATGAAGCAGCTCTTCAGAAGAAGCAGGGATCACGAAAAAGTATTCACGTCAAAACCCTACCTCGGCTTCGACGAGCTGAACTTCAAACACTGTGAGCTCAACGAGGGCAAACAGCTGCAGGACATCGTCACGGACATCGAATGCTTTACCCATCTCGTAAAACACGCGGCACAAAATAAAGAGATCAACGCCCATTTCGACTTCATCCTCATCGAAGGAGTCCCCGGCAGGATCAGATACTCCGGCGGACAGATCATCTACAACAACCAATTCGAGGCTGCCCTGTATCATTTGTACTGGCTAAAAAGAGCCTGGCGCCCGCGACGGGCCATAACAACGATCCCTGACACCTATTTTATAAGCCCCACCAGGATCTATCACAAGCACCGAAAAAAAACCTATGACGTACAAGAATAAGATCGTTGTCCTCATCTGCTACTTCGGAAAGTTTCCGTGGTACTTCTCCTATTTCCTGCACTCCTGCCGGTTCAACCCAGGCGTCAGCTTCCTCATCTTCTCCGACATTACCGGGGACTTTCCCTTACCCGGCAACGTAACGATCGTCCATAAGACCGTCGACGACATCAAAGCGCTGATCCAAAACAAAATGAACATCGCAGCCAATATCGACTTCCCCTATAAGCTCTGCGACTTCAAGCCCGCCTACGGACTGATCTTCGAAGAATATACGAGAGGCTACGACTTCTGGGGCCAGAGCGATATCGATATCATCTATGGCAACATAAGGGACTTCATGACCGACGAGCTCCTGGACCGGTACGACTTCATCAGCACCCGGCACGACTACACCACGGGTTGTTTTGCACTATACCGCAACAACGCGCAGATGAACACCATCTTTATGCGCAGCAGGGACTATAAAAAGGTATTCTCCGACCCAAAACACTTCTGCTTTGACGAATGCAATTTTGCCTGGGACGACCTCACCGCAGGCGCATCGATCTTCGACCTGCATACGGAGATCGAAAGCTTTACCCACGTCATCAGGGCCGCCGAGGCCAGCGGCGAGGTCCGGGCGCACTTCGACTTCATCATCCTCGAAGGAAAAACGGGCCGCCTGGTCTTTGACAACGGCAGGATCATCTACAAGCGCGAATTCGAAGGAATGCTGTTCCATCTGTACTGGCTCAAACGACTGTATAAACCCGAACGAATACCCAAAAAGATCCCGGACAAATACTATATCAGCGCAAAAAGGATCTATCACCACCGAACACAACATGCGTAAACCTTTTCCGATATACAAACAGCTCGACGCCATGGACTGCGGCCCCACCTGCCTGCGCATGGTGGCAAAATACTACGGCCGCTCGGTCTCCCTCGACTATCTGCGGAATAAGTCCCAGTATGGCAAACAGGGCGTGTCCATGCTGGGCCTCGCCGACGCGGCAGAAAGCATCGGATTCAAGTCCATCGGGGCCCGGCTGAGTTTTGACCAGCTCATCAACGACGCGCCGCTTCCCGCCATTATACACTGGGATCAGTATCATTTCGTCGTCCTGGTCCCCGGATCTGACAAAAAAAGACTGACGATCGCCGACCCCGAGAAAGGGCTGATCCGGCTGAATAAAGAAGAGTTCATCAGCCGGTGGATCTCCACCAGCGAGCATTCCACTGGAAAAGGCATCTCCCTTTTGCTGGAGAATTCCCCGCACATCCAGGCTGCCGACGACCAGGACACGCCCCGGAAACAACGACTCGGCTGGACCCGGCTGGCCGGCTATGTCGTAGAACACAAGCTGTACTTCCTCCAGATCCTGCTGGGCCTTGTTATAGGAAGCATCCTGCAGCTGATATTCCCCTACCTCACGCAGAGCATAGTCGACAGCGGCATCAACACCCAAAACCTCAACTTCATCGAAATAGTACTGGCGGCCCAGATGATGCTCCTCTTCTCACAAGTGATGGTAGAGTTCATCCGAAGCCGCATCCTATTGCACATAAGCACCCGGATAAATATCTCGCTGCTCTCCGGCTTTTGGGCAAAGCTGCTTCGGCTGCCGATGCAGTTCTTCGACAGCAGGCACGCAGGCGACATCATGCAGCGGATCAACGACTACCGCCGCATCGAAAGCTTCCTGACCGGCACCGCCCTGACCTCCCTCTTCTCCGTGATAAACCTCGTCCTGTTCTCCTTCGTACTCCTGAGCTACGACTTCACCATATTCATCATCTTTGCCGTCGGAAGCCTCCTATACCTGCTCTGGATCAGGCTTTTTTTAAGATACCGGCGCCGGCTCGACTACCAGCGGTTCTCCGTGGCGGCGAAGGAGAACAACGCTACCATGCAGCTCATATACGGCATGCAGGAGATCAAGCTCAACAACGCCGAGAACACCTATCGCTGGGCCTGGGAAGGACTGCAGGCCAGTCTGTTCAAACTCAACTTTAAAAACCTCTCGCTGAGCCAGTACCAGCAGATGGGCGCCTTCTTCATCAACCAGGGCAAGAACATTATCATCACCTTCTGCGTGGCCAGGTTTGTCATCGAAGGACACCTGACCCTCGGCGTGATGCTGGCGATCCAGTATATTATCGGACAGCTGAACAGCCCCGTTGAGCAGCTGATCGGCTTTACCCAGCAGGCCCAGGACGCCAGGATATCCCTCGAACGCCTCAACGACATTCACACCCTGGACGACGAAGAGCCAGCCGAAAAAGACCTGAGCCGCCACCTGCCCACGACGCACGACATCCACATAAGAAACCTCTCCTTTACCTACCCGGGAGCAGGTAACGAACCCGTAATTAAAAATATTGACCTGGTAATACCACAGGGCAAGGTCACCGCTATCGTAGGCACCAGCGGCAGCGGCAAGTCGACACTCATCAAGCTGCTCCTCAAATTCTACGAGAACTATAAAGGAGACATCTACCTCGGGAACACCCACTTCAGAATGGTCAGCCCACGATTCTGGCGAAGCCTCAGCGGCGCGGTGTTACAAGAAAGTTTCATCTTCAACGACAATATCCGCAAGAACATCACCGTCACCGACGACGCGATAGACCAGCAGCGCCTGGTATACGCATGCAAAACAGCTAACATCCTTTCTTTCGTCGAATCCCTCCCGCTTGGCTTTTATACCAAATTAGGCGCCGAAGGCAGCGGCATCAGCGGCGGCCAGCGCCAGCGTATTTCCATAGCAAGAGCCGTATACAAAGATCCGCAATTCATATTCTTCGACGAGGCAACCAACGCCCTCGACGCCAACAATGAAAAGGTCATACTGGAGAACCTCCAGCAGTTCTTTAAGGGCCGGACGGTCATCGTAGTTGCACACCGCCTGAGCACGGTAAAGAACGCCGACAGGATCATCGTGATGGACAACGGCGGGATCGCCGAGGAAGGGACTCACGCCGAGCTCACTACACGGAAAGGAAAATATTATGAACTAGTCAAAAACCAACTCGAACTTGGCAACTGAAAGATCCAACTATGTGGTCAACGGCAGCGAAATAACCGCCAGCACGTTCGTCAGCAGGAATCCCTTCCCCGAACAAGGCCACGGGGAAGAGATCGGCGAGATCGTTTCAAAAAGACCCCCATTTATCGTCGTATGGGGAACCGTCATCTTCCTCGCCTTCCTGGTGCTGATCGCCATAGTTTGCTGGCTCGTCCAATACCCGGATATCGTCGTGGCAAACGCCAGGCTCAACAGCGTCAACGCCCCCAGGGAGGTCGTCACCCGAACCGACGGCCGACTGATAAGGCTCGCAGTAAAAGAAGGCCAGAAGGTCGCCAGCGGCCAGGTGCTCGGATACATGGAGAGCATCGCAGACCCCGCATCCGTATTTCGCCTCGAGTCACGGGTCGATTCGGCCATAAGCCTCATCGGCCACAACAGGACCGACGAGATCATAAAATACTTCTCCCCCGCGACCGGAGCGTCCACCGGACCCTCCACACCCGCAACGTCCACACCCGCAACGTCCACACCCCGATCCCCCATTCCCCGACAATCCACACCCCGACCATCCACACCCGGACCTTCCCCTGCCGGACTCGGCGAGCTGCAGGGGTCTTATCAGACCTTCATGCAAACCTTCGGGACCTTCAGGGACTTCCTAAAAGACGGCTTCTACCTGCGTAAAAAAGAAATGCTCTCGACCGACCTGGCCAATATAGAAAAGCTGAACGCGATATTATTGTCTCAAAAAGAATTGATACAGCAGGACCTGTCCCTAAGCAACGCGACAATGAAAAGCGCCGAATCCCTCATCAACGACAAGGTCATTTCGCCACTGGACTACCGCAACGAAAAAAGCAAGCTGATCGCCAAACAGCTCACCCTTCCCCAGGTGAACGCCTCCATAGTCGCCAACGAAAGCCAGCACAACGAGAAAAGAAAAGAGATCGCCGAGCTGGAAAACCAGATCGTCATCCAAAAGAACACATTCATCCAGTCCCTGGCGACCATGAAAAGCCAGATACTCGCATGGGAGTACAAATACGTGCTGAAGGCGCCCGTCTCGGGATCGGTCTCCTATACCGGCTTCTTCCAGGAGAACCAGGAATTGAGATCCGCACAGGCCGTATTCAATATTCAACCGGACAGCACGTCCTACTTCATGGAGGCGCTGATCCCCCAATACAATTTTGGCAAGGTCAGACCCGGGCAAAAAGTGCTGCTGAAATTCCGGGCATACCCCTTCGAGCAATACGGCTCCGTCACGGGGAAGATCGACTTTATCAACGCATCGGCGACCGACAGCGGCTACCTCGCAAAGATCACGCTGCCCAACGGACTGGTCACCAACTACCAACAGCAGCTGCTCTACCGCAACGGCCTCGCCGCCCAGGCGGACATCATCACGGAGAATATGCGGTTACTCCAAAAGTTCTATTACAATATCGCGAGACAGGTGCGACGATAGTCCCACCCCCCATACACACCCGGCGAGCGCCAGATCCCTCCACCCCAGGGGACCCCAGACCCCCAACCCCGGACGGAACCCCACCTGACAAAAAAAGCCACGACCTTCTTATCGTGGCTCCGGTTCTCAGAGATACTGGAAAAATAACCAATAAAATGTTCAACTAGTACCCGGGGTTCTGATACATCTTCTGCGGATCGAGAAGATACTCGAACTGCGGTATCGGGTAATAAATATCCTTGGTCGAAATATTCGACAGCGGCGAATTGTCATAGTCAGCCTGGTTCTTAGTATGGAAATAATCCACCAGCTGCTGGGCGTTGAAGAACCGGATGAGGTCAAACCACCGGTGATGCTCAAATGCCAGCTCCACCCTTCTCTCATGCAGGATAGCCAGCTTAACGGTCGGATACTTCGCCGCATAAGTGGCGTCCGTCGACATCATCGTTGCATAGTCCGGACGCTGAGCCCTCGCACGCACCATGTTGATATAGGTGATAGCGGTGGCGTCATCACCAAGCAGGTCATAAACTTCAGCAATGTTGAGGATGATATCCGCATAACGGATCAGGATCCAGTCATTGCCGCCATAGCCACCCTGGCCCGAAACCACAGTTCCAGGATTGATATCCCTGAATTTCGAGATATAATATTTGTTGGTAGACGCCGCAAAGTGAATGGAAAAGTTGGTGCGCAGGTCTCCGGTCTCGTATTCCTTCAACAGGTCATTCGTCAACGTGTTCCCGCTGCCCTGGGACAGGAAGGTCGAAATCAGCGTCTCACCCTTCGGCTGGTTGTTCTTCGCCAGAGAAGAAGAATAGGTAAGGTCGCCCTGCTTGTAGGGTATCTGCCAGATGATCTCCGGATTGGTCGCCTTCTTGTTGACGTCAAAAACGTCTGCATAGGCCACGTCGGAGAGATTCCCAAACGTCTTCAGGTTATACGCAGCCAGCAGATAGGTCTTCGCGTTGTTCAGATTGTCAACCTTGTTGGCGTCCAGGTTCGCGCCCATCGTCAGGTACACCTGTCCCAGCAGCGCATTGACGGCCTGCATCGACACCCGCCCCTTGTTGGCCGCCGGCTGCACACTGGGCAGACCGCTGTTGAGCGCGTCCTTCAGGTCCGCAATGATCTTCGCATAAACAGTGTCCCGCTTCACCCGCGCCGTCAGATTGTCCGCCTGCGAAAGACTCGTTATTCTTTCCGTCACCAGCGGCACATCGCCGAATTCCCTTACCAGGTTGAAGTACATATAGGCGCGGATGAATTTCATCTCACCGATGAACTGCTTTTTGGTATCAGCGCTGGCAAAAGAGATACCGTCGATCAGCGAAAGGATCATATTCGCACGGCCTATCGGCGTATAGAGCGCAGTCCAGTGACTCTTCAGATAGCTATTGCTCGCAAGCAGCGCAAAAGCCGTAAACTGAAACGGCTCACCATTATTCGACTGGTTGTCCGTCGTGTTGATATCGTCCGACCGGTCGTCCGTCCAGGTCTGCGCGCCTTCGCCGACGCAGTTCGCACTGCGCAGGGCCTGGTACACGCCATACACACCCGCAGTGACGTCGGCCTCGGTCTTATAGCCGGCGTCCACGGTCACGGCCTCCGGGTTGCTCTGATTGATGAACGTCTTGCTGCACCCGCCGAGACCAACCAGCAGACCCAGCCCTAAAACTTTAAATATAGTAGTTCGCATAATTATTTGTTTTAAATGACCCATTGATTAAAAAACAACCTTGATACCCGTATTGAAAGACCTCATCAGCGGATACTTGCCATAGTCGACGCCAGGCGCCAGGTTGGTGCCGTTGTCATAGTCCACCTCAGGATTGTAGCCAAGGTATTTGGTGACGGTGAAGGCATTGTCAACAGACACATACCGCGCAGCCCGGTGAGCCCCGCTTTCTTAAGATCCACGATCTTCGTCAGATTGACACCCAGGGTCATATTGGTACAACGGAAGTAGGAGCCGTCCTGCAGGTAAAAGTCCGAAAGACGAGTGCTGTTGCTCTGGTCGCCGCCGCGCGAAGCCCGGTACTCATGGCCGTTACCCGGTCTTGCCTCGCTGCGGTAACGCTGGTCGACCTGGACATAGTTGTTACCCGACCCTTCCATATTGCGGATATAGTAGTCCTGCGCATCGAGGACCTCGTTGCCGTGCGAACCGTTGAAGGAAGCGCTGAAGTCGACCATCTTGTAGTTCGCGACGACGCTGAAACCATAGGTGAAATCAGGATACGGCGTGCCGATGACGCGTTTGTCGGCTTCGTTGATGACCCCGTCTCCGTTCATATCCCTGAAATACAGGTCCCCTGCCTCCAGTGGCGTAGAGGAATAGGAGGAGATCGGGAAGGCCTGCAGCTTATAGCCCGTAGGGAAGCTGTTCTTGTTCGCCTTGTATACGGCGAGGTCCGACGCGACAGCCGCCAGGTCTTTCTCCCTGACCATGCCCGCGACCTTTACACCATAGAAAGAGCCGACCGGGCTGCCTACCTGCGTCTGGTGCGTCTGGTAAGGCCTTTCACCTCCGTTATAGGCTATCGGGCTCGCGCCGCCCAGGGACACTACCCTGTTCTGGTTGTGGGTGATATTACCGATAAAGCTCAGGTTGAAGTCCTTCGACTGGACAGCCTTTACGTCCACCTGTACGTCGATACCCTCGTTGTGGATATTGGCGTCGTGCAGGTTGGTCCAGATGGTCGTAGCGCCGCTCGTATTGCCCGTCGCGCTGAGCGGGCGGTTGATCAGCAGGTTGTAAGACTTGCTGATATAGTAGTTGACGTTAAAAGCAAGCCGGTTGTGCCAGGTCGCGGCATCGAGTCCGAAGTTCAACTGTGACGTGGACTCCCATCCTAATTTAGGATCGACCAGACCACCCGCCCAGTTGCCGTTATAGATGGTGTTTCCGATGACCACGCCGCCCGAACCCGTCACATCCTGCTCGTACAGGTAGTTGTTGGGAAGGTTGTTGTTACCCGTGAGACCCCAGCTGGCGCGCACCTTCAGCAGCGAGTTCTCGCCCAGCCAGTCGTGATAGAAGGACTCATTCGAAAGCGTCCACCCCGCAGCAACGGAGCCAAATTTCCCCCATTTATTCTGCGGGCCAAAACGTGAGCTTGCATCATCACGGAACGAACCCGTAAGGAAATAGCGGTCATTGAAGCTGTACACGATCCGTCCCAGGTAGGAGAGCAAGGTCGCAGACGTCTTGCCGGTATTGCTCTGCTGGGTGAAATCGCCCGGCGCCGATCCGACCGCCGTGATATCCTGGACATTATCGCTGGTGAAATCCTTTGCATTCACGGCAAGGATGTCCTGTTTGCTCTCCTGTGCAGTATAGCCCGCGAGGAAGTCGAACCGGTGTTTCCCAAAAGCCTTTTTATAGTTGACCGTGAACTCGGCTAATTTATCCTGTGTCGTCAGCGACTGCGCCGAAGCGTTAGCCGCCTGTATCGACTGCGGAGAACCCGGAGGATTGATACCGTTGCTCAGGTTGGTCGGGTAATAGTATTCGTATTTCTCCTGGTAGGTCTCACCGCCTAAGTTCGCCTTGACCACCAGGTCCTTGATGATCTCATAGGAAGCGCTGGCCTGGTACATCGCTCTCGTACCGTTGCGGGTGATCTTGTTACGCTGCGCCAGGGCCAGGGGGTTCTCGATACCCTGGAAGGCGTAAGTATAGCCATCGAATTGTTTCGAAGCGCCCTGGTCAGCCGTCTGCACGGTTCCGTCTGGATTGAAAGCAGGGAAGATCGGCATATACACGAGCGCCCCCAGGATCGGACCATGGTCAAAACGGCCCTCTTCTACTTCGCGGTTGACCGTGTTGGTTACAAACACGCTGGACGACACCTTCAGCTTGGACGTAACGTCAGCGTCGATATTGGCGCGCAGGTTGATCCTCTTCTGGTAGGTGCTGTTCAGGATACCCGGCTGGTCGAGGTAACCGCCGCTGATGAGATAACGGGTGTTCTGGGACCCTCCGGCGAAGGACAGGTTATGCCGCTGCGTGGTGACATTGCCGTACAGAACGTCCTGCCAGTCGGTATTGTATTTCGGCGTCTTCAGGGTATGCGTCGGAAAGTCGTATAGGTCCGAGATGATACACACCGAGCAGCCGGTAGCCGTCTGTCCCGACTTCTTGACGCGGGTCGCGTTGTCGTCGGAAAGGTAGGAGTCGTTCCAGCCGGTGCCGTTCGCAATGAGGATGTCCTTATAGGCGTTGTTGCGGCCGTCGACGAAGAGGTCGGCGAACTGCGAGGAGTTCAGCAGTTTCACCTTGTGGGCCAGCTGCTGCCTGCTCACCTGCAGGTCATAGGTAAGCGTTCCCTTCCCGGCCCTGCCCCTCTTGGTGGTGATCAGCACCACCCCGCCGGAAGCCCTCGAGCCATAGATCGCGGCGGACGCGGCGTCCTTCAGTATTTCGATGGACTCGATATCCTCGGGGTTGATGAAGACGTCGTTGCCGCTCTGGTTGGGGTTATACCCGTTGGTGGCGTTGGTGCTGTTGCCCGCGCCCGACATGATCGTTCCGCCGACGGGATAGCCGTCGATCACATACAGCGGCTCAGAGCTGGCGTTGATGGAGCCCGTGCCCCGCACGCGGATCTTCACGCCGCCATAGGGCGCGCCGCTCACCTGAGACACCTGCACACCCGCCACTTTACCCACGAGCGCCTGACCGATGGTCGGAGTGCTGAGGTTCATTTCACTGGCCTTGACACTGGCCATCGCGCCGGTCACGTCGGACTTGCGCAGCCGCGTATAGCCGACATACACTTCCTCCAGCATCCTCGCATTCTCTCTCAGGCTGATGGTCATCACTTCGCCCGTGACCTTTATCTGCTGCTCCAGGTAACCCGCGCCGCTGACGATCAGCGTGCTGCCCGCAGTAGCCTCGATCGCAAACTCGCCCCTGGCGTTGGTCGAGACCCCTTTTCTTCCTCCCTTTACCGTTACATTGACGCCTTCGAGCGGCTTCCCCGTGCTGTCGGTGATCGTTCCCGATACCCGCTCAAAGGGTTTTCCACCCGCCTTCAGCGTTCCGACCGCGTTCGGCGTCCCGGCCGCGTACATCGGCATCGAATAAAATAACAATGCCATAACCAGTACCGCAGCCCAGCGTACCGTCGCAACTATGCTTCTCCGGCCGCCGATGCTGAATGTGTTACTTTCCATGTGTTTTACTTTTTTCAGTGATCATTAAGAAAATTATCGGTTCATCGGTTCACGATCGACCCCCTATGGGTCCACCCTCCCTTCGCGGTTCACCCTCCTACGGATCCTACTCCCCCTTCACGGTTCACATCCCCCGGTCCTGCTCCTCCAACGGTTCACATCCCCCCGATCCCCCAGCGGTTCACTTCCCCCGGTCCCCCCAACGGTTCACTTCCCCCGGTCCCCCCAACGGTTCACATCCTCCGGTCCCCCAACTGCTCACATCCCTCGGTCCCCCTCTCGCGGTTCACATTCCCCCGGTCCCCGCGGTTCCCCCTTACGGGTCCATCGGTTCACGCGGAGTGATCTGAAGTCCTTCAACCTTCGGATAGAATTCCATTTCCGTCTCACTCAATCTCTTTCCATTTGCATAGGGAGCTTCATTCAATTCCCGGATACATCGCTCGATCTGGTTCTTCTCGATGCTGCTGCTCTGTCCTCGGGACGTACAGGTAATAGCCGGCTTATCGAACGGCATACCATATCGGTAGATAAGTCGAACGGTATTCCGCATATTTGTGGTCGTGTGTCTGGCATGCGGATCGATCAATATGGCGTTGGCAGGAACATGTAGTTTTTCCACGAGGAACCTCTTCATTTCAACGGCCTCACAATACTTGGTCTTATATGGATGCACCTTCCCCCCCGAAGTCACGATAAAAGGCGCCAGTCCTTTCTGGTACTGGATGGCAGCCAGCCGGCAACGGATCATTCCTTCTGCGCTCAGGGCCACAGTCGGCTCATCCGGCCCCGCGCCGGGTATCTCGATAACCGTGTAGGGGTAATCATTCCATTTGATGGTAGCTATCCGGTCAACGGCAGCCTTGTTCTCTCCCTGTTCCATCGGCTCAAAATCCGCCGCCTGATCCCTTTCGTTCATTTCAAGAAAATGAAGGGCCGCCTCCATCGGTATGCGAATAAAATCACTCCCGGATGTATTCTCCGTCACTAACAACTCAGCGATATTATACAAGAGTCCGATGTATCCAGGACGATACTTACTACTATCCTTCGGGTCGTGGATATTGAAGGATATCGAGTCGATACTGGGATAATTGGGCTTCTTCCCCTCAGCATACACCCCAATGGTGAAGTTGATCCCCTCTGCATCCTGCGTCCACGCCTTAACCAGCATCTCCGGTTCGGACAAATTCTGGAAGAGCACGTACGTGCCTGAAGGAATGAGGTGTTTTTTAACCAGCCGACCCAGCGCATTATCCGGCTTATAGAGAGCCTTCAGTCGTTCCCCAATCTGGCTGACCTCAGCGGGCGACCAGCGCATGGCATTTATATAACACGCCCCGTCACGCTGACAATTCTGCAGCGCGGCCTTCAGCGAGTCCATCTTCCCAGCTCCAATAGCCGCAATAGCGGGGTCTGCAGCCAGCAGCCGCTTTACGTCCGGTAGCTCATGAAATAGCGTGAGTAGATAATAGTTCTTTGCCTGTACGTAGTCACCCCCGTTAAGTAACTTATAGTGTGGGTCGGGATACGCTTCGGTGCGAGCTTCGACATGCGCTTCGCCGTGTAGGCCGGGATTCCTCTCCTGCGCGGTGCCAGTTGCAGAATGGGCGAAAAAAATGATCAGAGCAAACCAATATGCGCGCTTCATGTGTATAGTTAATGGATGCAAAATTGCGTTCATTTAACAGTCCATTAACTGCCCCCGCGAGGAATTAATATTTCCTTATCGTTTGGTTTACATTTTCTTAATTTGAATCGTTTATAAACTTTTATACTCTCTCCCCACCAACCAATTCGAACTATCCCCCTCCCCAACTTTTTTTTTCAACAATCTTTTTCATCCACAGTCCTACCCTTCGCCCCCCAATTCTTTGAGATGTTCTTCCAATTCAAGATCATAATCATTAGGCCGCAGCCGAATCAACTTTTTAACTGCAATCAGCGCCTGCCTGCGTAAGACCTCAGACTCCCGCCCCCATGCCCTTTCCAACCTAAATCTAAACAGCAATAATTCAGTCTGAAACCGCAAAAATGCAAACTTCTCCCTCCCCAACCCCTCATCATCCCCCTCATCCGTCAAACGCGCGATCATCTCACCAGACCAGAACTCATTGATCCTTTCCTCCGCCTTGTCCAGATCACGCTCCATCAATCGTGCAGCTATCTGCTGCAAAACGTCAAAAAATTCGTGCATCTGGTCGAGAAGAAAGTCTTTGCGGATCGGCATGAGGTAAATGTACTATTTTAGGTTCACCTATATTATGTAATCGGCAAACCCCTTTCATCTTTAGAGCAAACATACGATTCGATGCAAACACTCAAATCGACAATCCTGCTTGGCCTGGCAATTTCTTTTCAGTTAGCGCCACATGCTCAAACAACCATCTGCGATGGAGCAATCACGACCATCATTGTCTAAATGGAGCCCAATACCCCCGGTGCCTGCATCCGCATCAACGAGGCCGTCCCTCGGCGCCTTTCGAGACCAGCCACCGGCGCTACGACGGCGTCGCCGCTCGTCTCAACGATATAAAAGATATTTTCTCCGCATTTCTTTGTAATGACTTAAACCCGGTTCCCAGCTCTTGCGAATAACCTCTTCGCTCATACCGGCAGCGATCTGATCCTTAAAAGCAGTCGTCCCCGCGAGCTTGTCAATATCCCCCATCTCTTTGCTCTGGTGATAATCGAAGAACCGCGCTTTGTAAGGGTAGGCCTTATAGAATTGCATCATCCAGCTGATATTGATCTTCCCGGTCCTGCGTAGGCTATCGGCATTGACCATACGCAGATCGAGCCCATAACAGACCTGATCCTGGTGGAGGGGCGTCTCGGACATCCCGGGGATGCTCACCGGTGTAAATGAAAAGGAATACGACTTCTTCAGATCCGGATTACCCAGGACCGTAAACGGCATATGCGTCCCGCGCCCCTGGCTGATGACCGTCCCCTCGAACAGACATAGCGACGGATAAAGCAGGACCGACTGCTGGGTATTGAGATTCGGAGACGGGCTTACCGGCAGCTGATAATACCGGTCGTGGGTATAGTTTTTGACTGGGATGATCTTCAGCCGGCACTGTTCTTTGTTGGGCAGCCAGCCTTCACCGTTGATCATCTTAGCGAATTCGCCGATAGTCATGCCATATACGATGGGTACAGGGAATTGCCCGATGCCCGACCGCAGTGACATGTCGAGGATCGGCCCGTCTACATACCCGTTGGGGTCGGGACGGTCGAGGATCAACAGCTCCTTCCCGGACTCGGCGCAGGCCTCCATGATATTCCTAAGGACGTTGATGTTGGTATAAAAACGGCATCCGACGTCCTGCAGGTCAAAGATCATAATATCGATGGCGTCCATGTCTTCTTTTGACGGCTTGCGTTTGGTCCCATAGAGCGAGATGATCGGGATGCCGGTGGCAGAGTCGACCTCATCAGCGACCTTAGCGCCGTTGCTGGCCTTTCCGCGGAAACCGTGCTCGGGCCCGAATATCTCCCTGATGTCTATTTTCAGATCGTGCAGGCTGTCGACAAGTGAGCGGTTGCCGATGATGGATGTCTGATTGCCGAGGACGCCGACGCGCTTGCCCTTTAGCAAAGGAAGATAGAGCGCGGTCTGGTTGGCGCCAGTGACGATCGGTTTAACGATCCCCCCATCCACGACGGTACCCCTTCCAACGGCGTCCCCCCTTCCTACCGCGATCCCCCCTTCCAACCCATAGGCCGTAGCAACGAACACCAGGGCGGCGACGAGAATGACAGATCGGTTGATGCACTTTCCCATACGTTATTCTGTTCTCAGGCTCTTGATCGGGTTCGTCATCGCAGCCTTCACAGCCTGCCAGCTTACCGTCACCAGCGTGATCGCCATCGAGACCAGGGCCACGACAATAAAGATCTCCATCCCTATATCTGTTTTGAGCTTATACTCCTTCAGCCATTGAGTCATGCCATACCAGGCGACCGGACTGGCGATAGCGCAGGAAATAAGTACGAGGAAGACAAAATCTTTCGACTGCAGCCGCCACAAATGGAACACGCTGGCCCCAAGCACCTTTCTGACACCTATTTCCTTGACGCGCTGCTCCGCGGTAAAGGACGCCAGACCGAACAGGCCGAGGCAGGATATAAAGATCGCCAGCAGCGCTATGATCGCCGCAAGGTTGCCCACCAGTTCTTCATAATTGAATTTCTTGGCATACTCCTCATCGGCAAACTTATATTCGAAAGGATACGCCGGATTGTATCGGTCAAAGACCGGCTTGATCGCGGCGATGGCCTTCGATATGGGCGTGTTCGGGTTGATGCGGATGTCGACGTAGCCAGCCCAGCCCTTGTTGAAAATAATAGTCAATGGAGAGACCGGACGATACGGCGATTCCATCTGGATATCGGGTATCACGCCCAGGACGACCATCGGCTTGTCGTTCCATTTCAGCATCTCCCCTACCGGGTTCTTCAGGCCCATCCTTTTGACCGCAGCCTGATTGAGGATGACCCCGTTGGAATCGGCAAAATCCCTCGAAAAGTCCCGTCCGGCGATCATTTTGATGCCCATCGTCCTGATATAATCGTAGGCCGTGGCGATCGTCGAGAATATGGTGGTCTTTTCGACCGGCGTGCTACCCTTCCATTCCCAACCGTTGTTATTGCTGTATATTTCGGAGGGCGGCGAGTTACTCTGTGTGACGGAGGCAACGGTTCCCGTACGGAGCAATTCATTTCTTATCACGTCGAAATTCTTGGCGATATCGTCCGACCAGCTGATGGTGATCAGACCCTTATTATTAAATCCGATGGGCTGATTCTTCCCAAATTGTATTTGTTTATTGACTACGATCGTCCCGATCATCAGCACGACCGAGCTGGCGAATTGCAGGACCACCAGGATCTTACGAGGCAGCGAGCTGCTTTTTCCAGCCCGCAGGTGCCCTTTCAGAACGCGCACGGGGTTAAAAGAAGAAAGATAGAAGGCGGGATAGCTGCCCGCCAGCAGACCGGTCGCAACCGTAAAGACCAGCATGACCGCCCAGAAGAGCGGGCTGCTGACCTGAAGGCTCATATCCTTGTCCGTAAGCTTGTTGAAAAAGGGTAGCGAAATAAGGACGATGATCAGCGCAAAGAGGAAAGCAATTCCGGCAATCAACATCGACTCGCCGAGGAACTGGCTGATCAGCCGTTGTCGTCCCGCGCCTATTGCCTTTCGGACACCCACCTCCTTGGCCCGCTTTTCAGAACGCGCCGTGCTCAAATTCATGAAGTTGATACACGCTATCAACAACACGATAAAGCCCAGTATCCCGAACATCCGTACATATCGGATAAAGCCGCCGGTATTGACGCCGTTGTCAAAATCGCTATACAGTCTCCATTTCGACATGGCGTGAACGAATAGCTCCGGCTTAACATGTTTCAGCGTATTTTCATCGCTGAAGTGGGCCATCACTACGTTCTTTATTTTGGCATTCACTTCTTTGGCGTTTACACCAGGGTTGAGCTGGACATACACCTGCCAGGAATTATTTCCCCAATTGTTCTTATGGTATTGCTTGACCCAGGAGTAGATCTGTTCCTGCAGGTTAAAAGGTATCAGGTAGTCATAGCTGAGAGAGCTATTCTTGGGCTGTTTCTCCACCACCGCCGTAACTTTTAGGTTTGTCGAGTTGTCCAGCTTGACGACCTTGCCGACAGGGTTCTCGTTTCCGAAAAGAATATGGGCCGTCTCATCGGTAAGTACGATAGAATAAGGATCGTGCAGCGGATTCTTATCCCCCTCGAGTATCTTCATGGAGAACATGCTCACTGCCTCTTCGCCCATAAAATGCCCGAATCGGCTTATTTTCTTTTCTCCATAGACGAGCGAGCGCGGCTGCCCCCAGTCGCACATGGCCACAGCCTTAAGATCGGGAAACTTATTTTTCAGCTCCTCCCCCAGCGAATAAGGCAGCGCCGACTGCGTGCCGCGAAAATTGTCGAAAGTCTGGTGCATCATCACCTGGTACAGCTCGTCGTAATTCTTAAAATGTCTGTTCGCGCTGGCCTCATCATAGATCCACAGGCCGATGATCATGGCGACGGCCATTCCCGTTGCCAGCCCGGTGATATTGACCAGGGAATAGAGTTTGTTCTTCATGAGATTCCTCCAGGCGATGAGGAAGTAATTCTTCAACATAAAAGAGCAATTGAAAAGGTTACTGACTGCAGGTCCCGGAGATGAACGGCGAACAATATGCCGGAAGCAAACCAGTTGATTGACAAGGGTTAGCATGGAAAAACAAACCAGATAAGATCGTTTCCGATACAGCAGATGTACGGTTATGATACAATTCCCTTAATTTTCGATCATGAGAAGATCGATACCTGCCATCCTCCTCTGCATAATCCTCAACCATACGTACGCCCAGAATCCCGGCCCCTGTATCCGTATCAACCAGCTCGGCTACGCGCCCGACGGCCCCAAGTCGGCCGTCCTCGCCGCCAAAACCACGCTCTCCGCAAGTACCTTCGACCTTATCGACGCCATCTCAAAACAAACAGTCTTCACCGGCCCCACCAGCCCATCCTTCGGCGCCTACGGTCCCTTCACAGACACCCGCCGCCTCGACTTCTCCACCTTCAAAAAACCTGGCCGGTATTATATAAGGGCAGGCAACACGTCCTCCCCCGTTTTCGAGATCGGCCACCAGGTCTACGACGGCGCCGCCGACTTCTGCCTTCGCTATCTCCGCCAGCAGCGCAGCGGCTTCAACCCCTTCCTGAAAGATTCCTGCCATACCCATGACGGATATACGCTCTACGCCCCCGTCCCCGACAGTACCCATATCGATGTCGTCGGCGGATGGCACGATGCCAGCGACTATCTCCAGTATTCGACCACCACCGCCAACGCCGTCTACCACTTGCTCGCGGCCTGGCGCGACTTCCCCGGAGTCTTCGGCGACAGGCAACAGGCCAACGGCCTCGACGGCGCCAACCACATCCCCGACGTCCTCGACGAAGCCAGATGGGGTATGGATTGGTTGCTGAAAATGCACCCCCGTCCCGACTGGCTCTTCAACCAGCTCGGCGACGACCGTGACCATCGAGGGATGCGCATTCCAAAAGAAGACACCAACTTCTACGGACGGGGCCTCGAACGACCCGTCTATTTCTGCACGGGCCTCCCGCAGGTGCGGGGCAGGTTCATGAACGCTACATCGGGCGTCGCCTCCACGGCCAGCAAATTCGCTGCGGCCTTCGCCCTCGGCAGCCGGGAATTCACCCCCATCGACAGCAATTATGCCCGGACCCTCAGCGAAAAAGCCGCCACCGCCCTCCAGCTCGGCCTCGACAAACCCGGCGTCTGCCAGACCGCTTCCGTCCTCTCACCCTATATCTACGCCGAAGACAACTGGACCGACGACATGGAACTCGCCTCCGCCGAGCTCTCCCAGCCAGAAAAAGCCTGGCAATACGCCCAACAGGAGAAGATCACGCCCTGGCTCGGCGCAGACACCGCCAAACACTACCAGTGGTATCCCTTCATCAATCTTGGCCACTACGAGCTGGCAAAACTCCTCACAGGCCGCCACCGCGACTCCCTCATCTCCTGGTATCGAAAAGGCATCGACCGCGTCTGGCAAAAAGCAAGAACCAACGCCTTCTACCGCCACATCCCCTTCATCTGGTGCAGCAATAACCTCACCGTCAGCTTCGCGATCCAGTGTTATTGGTATCGCCAGCTCACCGGAGACAACACCTACCAGCCGCTCGAACAAGCCTGTTTCGACTGGCTCTTCGGCTGCAATCCCTGGGGCACCAGCATGGTCTACGGCCTGCCCGCGGATGGCGACACACCAACCGATCCCCACTCGGCCTTCACACACCTCAAGCACTATCCCATCGACGGCGGCCTCGTCGACGGACCCGTCTATACGAGCATCTACGACCATCTCATCGGCATCCGCCTGACCCACGACGATAGCTATAAAGAATTCCAAAGCGGTCTCGCCGTCTATCACGACGACTATGGCGACTACAGCACCAACGAACCTACCATGGATGGGACGGCGTCACTGGTATACCTCCTCGCCGCACAGCAGGCCCAGGCTGATGGTCACCGGACCATCTCCCACGGCGCGATCGTCAGAGGCGATTCGACCCGCAGGGCCGTGGCCCTCGTCTTCACCGGCGACGAATTCAGTGACGGCCTCCCGACGATCGCCAAAACGCTGAACAACCACCATACCACCGGCTCCTTCTTCTTCACCGGCCGTATGTATCGCAACCCCGCAAATGCAACAACCATCAGGCAACTGTACAAAAACCACAATTACCTCGGCCCGCACTCCGATAAACACCTGCTCTATGCAGACTGGAAAAAAAGGGACAGCACCCTTGTCACCCAGGACAGTTTCCAACTGGACCTAAAAAACAACCTCGCCGCGATACATTCCCTCGGCATCGACACAAAAAGCCCACACTATTTCATACCCCCTTACGAATGGTGGAACGACACCGTCGCCGCCTGGGCCCATACCATGGGCTGGCAGCTGATCAACTTTACACCCGGTATCCGGACGAACGCCGACTACACCTACCCCGAAATGGGGAGACAGTACCTGACAAGCGAGGCGATCCTTCAGTCGCTGAAACAACACAACACCAGTCTCAACGGCGCGATCATTCTAATCCACGCCGGCACCGACCCCCGGCGCAAAGACAAGCTATACAACCGGCTCGGCGAGCTCCTCGACTGGCTTCAAACCAAAGGCTACCGCTGCATCACTATCCCCGAGCTGCTCTAGATTTTCGATTTCATAAAGATACTTCCATCCGGACCCTGGTAGATCGACTTCAACATCTCCCCCGAACCCTTGTCTATCCAATAGGTCACGCTATATCCATTATAGTCGACCAGCGCCACATAGGCCTGGACAGGAACCCCGTTTCCCGAACTAAGCACATCCGTAAAAATAGTTGTAATAGTAACCATCCCATTCCCCCCACTGCCTATCCTGAACTGTCCGTGATACCCCGGCTTCAGTGGGAGAGCGCCAAAAAGATAGTCGGTCAGATAGCTATCAAAATAAGGCCCCATAATAGTAAAGGATGTATCCGACTCAACCCTTCCATTCTGCGTGACCGTATTCTTAACCCTCTCGCCCCCACGATAATCATACACAAATTCTTTAGTCCCCGCGAACGTCTCGGTATAGATCGGTTCCAACGTCGGCCATTCCACGATAGTCGAGTCCTTCTTTCCGTCATTCCTGATCTGGAGATAGATCAGCTTCTTGTTTGTCGTGTCGATCCTCGTGATACAGTTGAGCGTAGCCTGGCGCGTCAGAACGCCCCCTTTGTCAAACCAGCTCAACTTCTGAAAAATGCTCCCGGGCCTGAAATAGGCCTGGTTAATTTCCTTACCGCCAGGTTCGATCTTCCCCTGGGCCAAAACCCCAACCAACGGAAGCATAAACAGCGGGAATAACAACAGTGATCTCATCGGTAGCGCATATTTGGTTAACGGGCCAAATTAGTCCCCCCAAAAACCCGCGCAAAATCATTTCAATCACTGACGGATTATTTTCAACATATCCTCGATCGAAGTCACCCCATTAAATCGATTTCGCCTGCTGAGCCACCTCCTTCTCCACCCTCCCCTCCGGAACCTTCATTTTCCTCACCAATCTCCCCACATACCCTCCAACCACCATGATCCCCGCCCCTACCGCAATAACAACCCCCTGCCCCCGCGCCAACACCCCCAACACCAGGATACCCGCCCCCGTAAACCCAACAGCCCACGCAATCACCGAAACCCCAAACCTGTTCTGCCGCATAGCATCGTCATGACGACCCGGCAGCTCACCCCCCTCGGAAACCGTACCCTCCGCGGAAACCCCAACCACCCCCCGCAAAACCACCCCCCCTCTAAAAAAATACCACAACTCAAACCCCACCAATAGCAACAACGGCAACCCCACCCCCGACACCGTCTCCTCCGTCCGGCTAAGCCTCACCCCCAACAAAAAAGGCGCAAAGAACTTAAAGAACAAATTAACCCCCAACGCAACAGAGGTAGAAAGAACAACCGAAAAAGCCGTCTGACGCGGAGAATACAACGACCAGATGATCGGCGCAAACAACGCACTCCCCGCGATCGAAGCAATGCTCAACACTACCTCCACTACCCCGCCAGCCGCAGGTATCCAGATCGCCACAAGGATCGTCCCCGCCCCAAACAACAACGTGAAAAGCCGCCCCACAAAGATCTGCTCCTTCTCCGAAGCCAAAGGCCGCAGCAGCCTGTAATAAATATCCTTCGCAAAAACCGTCGCTGCCAGGTTTATCGTCGTATTCGCCTTGCTCGACGTCGCCGAGATCATCCCCGACAACACCAGCCCTATCAGTCCCGCAGGCAACACCTTCTCACAAAGAAGCATATACGCATTCTCCGCCGCCAGCCCCTGAAGATGCGGATCGATCACCCGATAGATCATCGGCGGCAACATCCAGATCAACGGACTCACCAGGTAGAGACCAGAGAACAACCACGCCACCTTCCGGGCATTGCGCTCGTTCGAGACACTGGTATAACGCTGCACATAGCTCCAGTTGCCGCCGATATACACCGTCTGATAACCGATAAAGGCCAGCATAAAACCCAGCGTATAGTCCTTCGAGAAAAAAGAAAAAAAGCCCGGGGGCGCCCCGCCCAAAAAGCCCCGAAAGCCATGCACCTCCTTCAACGCAGCCGGCACCACGATCAACACCGCCGCCAGCAGCACGACGAACTGCACCACATCCGTCACCAGCACCGCCCAGAGCCCGCCCGCCGCGGTGTAAAGGATGATGATGAGCCCGATCACCACGATACATGCATTCAGCGGCAAAGGCGTCGCCACGCTGACCATCTTCCCCACAGGATATAGGACGGTTCCGGTATTGAAAAGACTCAGCAACAGGATCAGATAGGTATAGAACTGCTGCGTGCCCGTATTAAAACGGCGTCCGATAAATTCCGCCGCCGTCTTCGCCCCCGTCCTCCGCCACTTCCCCGCGATCAGCAGCGCCGTGATCGCTCCGCTGATAGCCATCGTCAGCTGGATCGAGTTCGCCACCAACCCCTGCCTGTAAGCGATCGACCCCCACACCACAAAAGTACCCGCAGAGAAATAGCTGATAAAAAGCGAAAGACCATTGATCCACCACGGCGTCTCACCCCCCGCCTCAAAGAATGCCTGCCCACTCCGGCTGCCCATACGCGTAAAAACGAGTCCGATCACAAAGATCATAATACCAAAAACGATCATAACCAAAATATCCAGCTGTGCCATATTTATCCAGGAAAATTAAAACTAACAACTTCAAGCCCATAAGGCGCAAGACGAACCGTCCGCGCACCCTGCCGATCCACACTATAGTCGGTCTCCACCACCCGCGGGGTATCATTAAGAAAGATAACAAAAAGCGTCCGCCCATCCGTCGACCGCGCCGTGATCGCTTCCACATCCGGGTTGAGCAAAGTCACCAACCCCTCGACATTGACCAACCGCGCAGCAACCCCATTCACCATCCCCGGCGCAAAACCAACCGACTCATGCGGTCCCACCTTCGGCGTCATAAAACCCCGCGGCCAGCGAATACGCCCGCCCGACCGCAGCTCCGCCTCCGCCAGCAAATAGTCGGTTATCCAGCCTATCTGCCACCAGGCATGATGCGGATAAGGCCCCGCACCCCTGTTCATCGTATTCCAGTAATACGAGGCGACACTGGTGGCCGAATCCACAAAAGCGTCCCTGCCGATCGCCGCCGCCCGCGCCATCTCCGCGAACAGCGTATCATGCGTCAGCCCCGCCAGACGGATAAAAAGCCCCGCATGGCTGCACAGCGCGATCGGACCATTGTTATTCGCCGACCCCAGCGTGCCGCCATGCTCGAAGCCCAGCCCCGACTGGCTGATCTCCCAGTCCTCCCGCATACGGCCCCTGACCGTTTTCAACACCCTCGAAGCCACCGGCTGCGTATAGACAGAGCCCTTATATATCCTTCCCGTCCGGATTGCCGCGTCAAGATACTCCCTCCGATGCGTCATGTCATACAGGTCCAGCAAGGCCTGCGCAGTCTGCGCCGTCGCAAAGTCAGGGACATACCGCGAATCCCCGCAAACGCCCAGGAACCGGCCCGAGTCCACGCTATGCCGGATCAGCCAGCGGGCACCCTTCTCCGCCCCGGCAAGGTATTTATCGTCCTTGAGTATGCGCCAGGCGACAAGCAGCCCATAGAAAGTAGGCCGCAGGTCCTCGAGCTCGGTGAACAGCGCTTGATGCGTGCGCCGGTCATAGGCGACCGCCCAGCTGCCATCAGCCCTCTGCCATCGCAACAACAGGTCAGCCCCCAGCCGGAGCCGGTCGCGAAGGGCACGATTATCAGGCGAGAAAAGAAGGATATTACCCATATCGACAAGGGTATAGTACGTCAGGCTGATAGGCTCAATAAAATCACCCCACTCTTCGACAAATAGCTTCTTCTTCGCCAGGTAATACTGGCCCATGGCGGCACCCCGGAAAAATCCGCTATCGGTCTGCTGCTGCTGTAGCTTGAAGTTGAGCGCAAAAGGCAGTACACTGTCGCGAAACCAGCTCCGCCCGCTGACGGCCGCAGTCATCCACATCGCGCCATAGTCAGAGTTCTTCATCGCATCGCCCTGCGAACCGACGACGCCGCCAAGATAAGACTGCGCGCCGATCAGCACGCCATGGTCGTCTTCGACATGCCACATCGAGGTGCGCGTCTCAGCAAGATAGTCCATCATCCGCTGCACACGCCGGGTCAGCGACTGACGGTTATGCCGCAGCGACAAAGAATCGCCAAAATGATAAACATCCTCTATCGCATGGTGAAGCACAGCATCCCAACCACCTCCTCCGACAGAATACCGATACCCCCACGCCAGTTCCTCCCCCGCATGCCTCAATGACCCTCTCTCCCCCAACACCGGATGATAAATAGTCGGAGTCAGTTCGCCACGCCGGTTCCTCAAAGACAGCCCCACCTGCCAGTCCTGCTGCGTGCTGGAATCCAACCTCCACGGGTCCCTCGCAATACCCGGCTCCGGCATCACACCCAGCGAGACCCCCGAAAGCGTAGTGATCACCGGGCAGAGCGTAGCCGCACACCGGTCGCGATAGATCACCGGCTTGTCGGGGATACCCTGCCCATATCCGTAAGCAGTCTCCAGGTCGGGGTTGACAAAATTGCCCTGGCAATACCCCGGCACAACACCCCAACCCAGATCACGCTCCCCAAAACCCGCCAGACTCGCACTGGCCATCGAAAAATACCCATCCTTGCGCGGCACGAGCCGCTCCGTCACAAGAACATCGCCATCAGCCGACAACCTCCATTCCGTCGTCACGACCGCAACCGGCGTCTCCGCAATAAAATGAATAGCCGCTCCCACAGCAGCCCCGGACTGCGGATAAAAATGATACGCTTCCCCTGCAGTGTTCATCGCCACCGGGCCGGAAGCCTGTTCCCATATCCTGGTCTGATAATGATACACCGCCTCCGGGAATGCGCCCCTACTCCCAACCTCCGCAGGCTTATCGGAAGAATACAACAACGTATATTCCCCCGAGGGCCGCGCAACCGACAACCAGCGACCACCAACCCTGACCTGCATCTCCCCCAACACCCACCCCTTGCCAGAAGCCCCCCATACAAGACGAACACGCTCGTTCGCCAGCCGAAGGCTATCGGCCGCCAAAGTAGAAAACCCACTAAGCAACAGACAAAACCATCCAATAGCGGCGCGGCGACTATTCATAACAAAGTATTTCGAACACGGCGGCCGGCGTCTCCGCAGAGGGATGCTCAACGGCAACGGTCAACCGACGCGTAGTGACAGGATTTTCAAAGTCGATCGTGTTAATGGTCTGGTAATTCCCCACCTTTTTATACACCTCTTTCCCATCCCCATCCAGTATCCGGTAATTGCGCACACAGAACGGCATCACCGTCTCGGGGTGGGTCATCAGCACAGACTCCATCGGATGATCCATATCCGTATCGAATTTAAGCACTACCCGCCTGATCGCCCTAAACACATCCCACTCTATTTGCAGACTCGGAGCCGGGTCACCAGGATCGGCCACCCAGGCATTCGGGCCAGCGACAGGACGCGCCAGACCATTATGAATATTCTCCGGCCGGAAACAATCCAGAGCAGGCTGCACCGAGAAAGCCAGATTCTGCCCCTCCGGCCTCCGCTGCGGACACCAGAACTCGAAGGCATCGACCCCGATATCCTCCGGCGGCGTCTGCGTCCCATAGTTGCTGACCGCCTCGTTAACTAAGTTAAAAACGCTCAGGATACCGGTTATACGCTGCGGCGAGAAATGTAGCCGCACCCGGTCATTCTTATAGATACAGAAAAAGGCATATCCCGCCACAGGCATCACGGCGTCAAAATCCAGCACCACACAATTCCGCCCCGGCTGCAGCCGGATACGCTGACTCCCCAGTGAAATATCAGGCGTAAAATTACCCGCCCGACTGCTGATCTTCAACTCTGCTTCGAGGGTCGTGGCTTCAGAAGCATCAGCATGACAGCGGACAACCGGCGTCTTCCCCGCATCCAGCGGCAGCAGCTGAGCCAGCGAAAGCGTCATAGGGCGCAAAAACTCGGCGGCCTCCCCCTCTTTCAGTCCTCCGAGCACCAACCTGCTGCTTGCCGTCACCCTCGCCTGCCGCACCAGATCCTCCGTATCCTGTAGCCTGAACCCCGGCAAATATTGCCCCACCCTTTGCAGCTCCTTCTGCAAAACCTCCATCTTCCCGGGCTCACCAAGCGCACGCGGCTGAACCCCCAGCCTACGGCAAAGCACAGCCGCCATACCCGCAGCCTGCCCGATATAGGCACCCGTCCCCATCACCCGCGTAGACGCAAACGCCACGTGCGAAACGCTGATCAGCCTCCCCGCAAACAACAGGTTGGAGACGCTCCTGCTATACAGGCTTCGATAGGGTATCGGGTAGATGCCCTTGCTATGCCACTGGTTACACCCGGGCTTCTCGCTGAACACACCGTCAGAGGGATGCAGGTCGATCGACCAGCCCCCATACGCCACAGCGTCCTCAAAATGCCGCTGCTCCACGATGTCCTGCTGCCGCATGATATAGTCCCCTTCGAACCGGCGGCTCTCGCGCTTGCCCGGGATCATCCCCACCCACTCCAGCGTGAGATTGGCAGCCTCGGGAAACTCCCCCGAGTTCTTGATATGATTCCACACGCCGTAAACGATCTTCCACAGCTCCCACTTGATCTTCTCCGTATCACCAACGGTATCCAGCCGTCCGCCGTACTCGATCCACCAAAGCCGGCACCCATACTCCCGTGAATTAAAGCTCCTCCACCTCGGGATACGGGTGATATCATCCAGCGCAAAAGCCGGTGCCACATAACGAACCGGCCGACCCGCATCCTTGGAATAGAAATAGAGCGAATGCCCCAGCAGCTCCCCATAGTCGGCCGAGGGCGCGAACCGCTCCCCAAACTCATCGATAGACTCCGCGCCCATCCGAAAAGGCGATCCGGCCAGGAACCCGACAACGCCGTCGCCGGAAGCATCGCAGAACAGCGGAGCACTAAGCTCATATTCCACCTGGTTCTGCGGACAGAACGCCACCAGCGACCGGATAGAATCCCCCTCCTTCTCAACTTCATACACGGCCGTATTCAGCAGCAGCGTGATATTAGGCTCCGCTGCAACCTTATCCAGCAACACCATATCATAGACCACCGGATTCCCCTCGGGATTTCGATAGACGTTCTCCACCAGTATCTCGTCTATGACACCGCCTTCCCTTGCCCAGCGGTTGTTGTTGCCCATATGCGAGGTGGCACCCAGCACCCACAGCCGCACTTCGCTGGAGGAGTTGCCCCCCAGCACCCCCCGGTCCTGCACCAGGACGACCTTCAATCCCTTACGGGCCGCAGTCACCGCACAGCACACACCGGAAAGGCCGCCGCCGGTGACCACAAGATCGGCGGCTATGATTTGTCTCTGGAATGAACGCCTGGCTTTAACGGATTCTCTGATCATGTTTTCCGGTTAACGGTTAAAAATTTTCTTCAGGATGACGAACCCACCTGGCTTCACCAGCTCGATCGCTCCCCCAGCCGGCAGCGTCACCTGAATATCCCTTGATTCCCCCGGCCTCAGTACGGGCACGGACACAGTCTGTCCTCCACATCGAACCACATAGTCCCTCAAAACATAGGAAGGAAAATCCTTTCTCGCAGTGATCCGGATCATCCCCTGTCCCACCAACTCCAAAGTAGCCGGCGCCAACTGCTCCTGCCACTCATAATACATCCCCCTCGGGACCCTATCCGGTCCCACCAATCCCCACGGACGATACCCATTCGGGTTAGTCCCCGGAAACCGGCTCAGATAATCATTAAAGGTCCACACACTCGCGCCGATCAAAAAATCACACTGCCGAAAAGCCTCCATCGCCTGCCGCAGATGTTCTATACGCCCATTCTCATTCTTCACACCATCCGTCCTGATCCCAAACTCACTGACAAAAACCGGCTTGTCCGGATAAACAGCATGTATATGCTGCAATCTTTTCAGATAGTCCCCATACATATTCGCGCTGATAAAATCCACATACTGCGACGCCTCGTCCTGCGGCGTTTTTATGATTTCTCGCGCCACCATCATGCTGGCAAAAGTGATAAGACGGGTGGTATCCATGGTCCTGACAAACCTGCTCATGTCAACTACCCAGCTCTTCCCTTCGGGCAGCTGCGACTGGAACTCGTTACCCACGCTCCACGCAACGATACAGGGATGATTCCAGTCCCGCTCCACCATCTCCCTCATCTGTGCCTCAAACCTCCTGCGCATACTGGTATCCGTCATCTGTTTAGGCGTCATCTGCCAGTTGCCAGCCTCCTCGATGATCATAAGCCCATGACGGTCCGCCCAATCCAAAAATTCCTCCGAAACAGGATAATGAATGATCCTCGACAATTCCATGCACCCGCTCTTCATCAGACCCAGATCCTTCTCCAATACCTCCGGCGGATCGATAGACCCAAACCCGGGATAGTCGATAGGCCGGTTAGCTCCCCCAAACCGCACCGGCTCGCCATTCAGCAGCAGCCGCGTGCCCTGCACCTGCATCCGCCTAATACCAAAAGTCGTAGAGAACGTATCCACCCCCATCGTCACAACAGCCCTGTACAACCGCGGATGATCCTGATCCCAGAGCTGCAGGTCCTTCGCAGGAATGTCCATCACCAAAACAGCCGACGAAAGCCCCGACTTACAAGCAACCCTTCCCCCGTCTCCCTCCTTAAATATGCAGGCATTCACCGCCCCGGAACCATCCGAAGAAGAAGAAGGCGTCACAACGATCTTCACTTTCGCAGTCCCCCGCACCAGATCAGGCGTAGAGATCACCTTCACCTGTCGGACATAGTCAGCCGGACGACTGACCAGCTGCACATGCCGGATAATTCCGCCATAGTTGATCCAGGGAAAAAAGAAACCCATATTGTCACTCTGATAGCCTACCTGCGTCTTCGCGCCCGGAATGGTAGTGGTGTCCCAACCATTGTCTACTTCCACGGCCAGATAGTTCTGGTCTTTCAACCTCCCGGTCACTTCCAGCTCAAAAGGCGTATACCCCCCCTCGTGCTCACCCACAACCTCCCCATTCAAAAACACCTTCGACCGGTAATACACCGCACCAAAATGCAGGAACTGTCTAAGCCCCCCACCATTCCCAATAAATTTTCTAAAATACCACGCCGTCCCGGTATAGAATTGATACCTCGGATCCACCGAAAAACAATGCGGCACCTGCACCTTGTCAAAATGTTCATAAGCAAAACCTGCCGTCGGCCACCGCATATCCTCCCCCTTCTTCATCGGATCCATCGCAAAAGTCCATTCCCCGTCCAGGCTCTGAGCGCCCCTACCCATCTGACCAAAAGAAAGAACCGGCAAAACAACCACGAAAAAAACAACGAATTTCTTCATATATCTATACTTGTGAGAAAACTAATTACTTGCTTCCGTACACTATCCCCGGAAAACGCCGGACCCCCATGACCCGCCCCCGGCAGTATCATCAGCACCGACCTGACACCCGCCTCCTGCAACACATGATAAAAAAGGATATCCAGGTACAACGGCACGATCGGGTCCTTATCCCCATGCAGGATCAGCACCGGCGGATCTCCGGCATCGACATAGCTCGCCGGACTCGCATACTTCGCCCTGCCCGGCAGACTAAGAGGACTCCCACCCAGCAGCAGCGACACCGAAGAAGTCACCGAATCCACTTTATATCCCGTTTCATCGCCATGAAAAGCGTAAAGATCGGCAGGCCCGTAAAAATTCACTACCCCCTTAAAACTCACCGGATGGTCAGAAAGCGGCCAGGCATCGAAATCCTGAATACGGTTGTTGCGGCTCATAGCGATAAGGCTCGCCAGATGACCTCCCGCAGACGCGCCCGCTAGCACAAACCTGCCCGTGTCAAGCCCCCAAGCCGCAGCATTCTTCCAGAGCATACGGATCGCCGCATTGCAATCCCTCACCTGCGCGGGAAATACCGAGTCCCTGCTGTATCGATAGTCGACGCTCGCAATGGCATACCCAAAAGAAGCCAGCCACGCGACCTCCATATCATTCTTACGCCCCATCCGCCAGCCACCGCCATGTATCCAGATCATCAGCGGCAACCGCCGCCCCGACGGCCTTTCCGGCAGATACAGGTCAAAGCTCTGCTTGTCACTCACAGTACCATACCGGATATCCGCCATCACCTTCAACCCCGGAATAGCCAGCGTGTCCTGGGCCTGTACCCCATGACAAAACATCATAATCCCTAAAAATACGCGCAGTCTTTTCATTTCCATGCATCATTTTGTGTAAGATCAGGATTCGCGTTAATCTCATCCTGCGGTATCGGAAAATACCTGTGCTTCGCCTGTGGAGCCCGTACCGGATAAACATCATTCACCGCCAGCGGGATCACCTGCAGGAAAGTATTCGTCCTCGTCAGATCATACCATCGGTCTCCCTCCGCAAAAAATTCCCAGCTCCTCTCCTGCAACACCGAATCTACAAAAGCATCGGCTCCCAGCCCCGTCGTGAGCCCCGGCAACCCAGCCCGGGAGCGGACCGCATTGATATAGCCATAAGCATCGGGCGTAGCCCCGTTCTTGTGCGCCTCCGCCTCCGCTGCGATCAGGTAGACGTCCGCAAGCCGCAGGATAGGGATATTGCACGCGCTGGCTGCACCGATCGAGTTGGCGTCCATGTATTTCTTCACGAGCACCCCATTCCGGGTGATCGGCGTTATGTCCTTCTGATGTACCGTCTGCCCCAGGTTGTTGACGTAAAAGGTATCCAGCAGCTGCCTCCTCTTGTCCAGAGGGCTGAAAGAATTGAAGAAGCCCATATACGCGAAGATCGAGCCGAAAGTCTGTTTGCCATACGCCGGCCCGTCGCTGTTCTTCGGCCCATAAAGACTCATGTTCTGTCCGCTCCTGCCCGGATTGGTCCTCGCCGACTCGAAGGCCCACATATTCTCAGCCCGGGCCGCGTCCCTCTTGTTCACGTCGTAAACGTCGAGCACATTAGCCATCAGCGAATACCGGCCTGACCCCAGCACAGCCTGCGCCATACCAAGTGCCGTCGCCCAGTCCTGGTTGTACAGCGCCGCCTTGGCATAGAGCGCCTGCGCCACCTGTTTCGAAGGACGGCCCTTCACGATAGACGCGCTATAGTCGGGCAGACCAGCCACCGCCTTGTCCAGATCGCTATAGATCTGCTTATAAACATCCGCCGAAGGGCTTTTGCCCACATACGCCGCCGTTAAATTGGTGCTGGGCGTCGTCTTGACCACCACCTGGTTGAAGTTCTTCGCCACGAACCAGAGATAGAACGCCCGCAGGAAATACGCCTCCGCCAGTATCTGCCCCCTTCTCACCGGATCCATACTCGTATTGGGCACCTTCAGGATGATCCAGTTGCTGTTCTCTATGCCGAGATAACAGGACTGCCATATCTGCAAGGGCGATTCGAACTGCCGGGAATAGCTCTTCTGGGAAGTGTAGTTCGGGTCGTAGTTGAAGAGCGTGAAGGTATTCCTTCCCACTACAGGCCGGGGATATACCTGGTCGGCGCTGAAGTCGCCGCATATCATGAGCGCAGGTCCGCCGGCCATATCCGCCAGGGGGCTGTACGCCGAGACCAGCGCCGCCTCAGCGTCGCTCGCCGTCTTATAAAAATTGTCCGTATATATCGAGGAATAGGGCTGCTCCTTCAGCTTGCTGCAGCCGGCCAGTATCATCACCAGCACGACGGAATATATGCTATATCTTTTCATTGGCTTTTTTTAAAATTCTCAAAAATTTACCCGTAACCCATCCAAAATTCGTCCCGTGTCCCTCTTAAAATTTCACCTGTATCCCGCCCAGGAAGGACCGGGCAGCAGGATATACCAGGTTGTCGATGCCTATCTGTGTGTTGGAATTGCCATAGCTGTTGACCTCAGGGTCATAACCGCTGTAGTGCGAGATGAGGAACACATTGTTCGCGCTCGCATACACCCGGATACTCCTGATCCCCCTGACCGCCGGCAGCGTATATCCCAAAGTGATATTCTTGCATCGTATATAGCTGCCGTCCTCTACAAAACGGTCCGAGATCGGTATCCGCCCACCCTGCAACGGAATGATATAGGAGTTGCTCGGGTTCGTCGGCGACCAGCGATCGACCAGCGCCGCAAAAACATTCCTATGCCCCAGTGGATTCTCGAACGTATACCGTGAAAGGTTGTAGATATCATTCCCCTGCGAACCGGCCAGGAATACGCTCAGGTCGAATTTCTTATAGTGCAGATCAGTCGAAAATCCGAAGATATATTTGGGATTCGGGTTGCCCGTGATCCGCTGGTCATCCGCCGTTATCTGTCCGTCGTGGTTAAGGTCCGCCACTTTTACTCCGCCCGTCTGGCTCCCCGAGCCCGGCAACACCGTTTCACCGGTCTGATAGATCCCGTTGAACACATAGGTCTTGAAGACGCCCAGCGGCTGTCCGACCTTCAGCAGCGAGTAAGAGTTGACAAAGGTCTCCTGTGTGATCCCGTCCAGGGCCACCACCTTGTTGCGGTTCCAGCTGATATTCGCAGACAGGTCCCATTTCACCGGACCATCCAGTATTTTCACATTGGTGGCCAGTTCCAGTCCCCTGTTCTGAAGGCTGGCAAAGTTGCCGGTGATATTGGCATAGCCGGAAGAAAGGGGCAGGGTCTTTACATATAGGAGATTAGTGGTCTTCTTTTGATAAACATCGGCCACGAGGCTCACGCGGTTGTTGAACAGGCCGACGTCAAGGCCGATATCGGCCTGCAGCGATGTCTCCCATTTGAGCGCAGGATTCGAGATACCGTTGGGACTAATGCCCGTGGTATAGTTGCCGTTGAATTCATAAGCGCCGTTCGAGCCAACCGTAGCCAGGGACTTATAGGGAGTGATGGCCGCGGCATTGCCCGTCAGACCATAGCTGCCCCGCAGCTTGAGGTCGCTGACAAAATCCAGCCCTTTCATAAAATTCTCTTCGCCGATACGCCATGCGGCAGAGGCAGCCGGGAAAAAACCATATTTGTGGTCGGCGCCAAATTTACTGTTGCCGTCCACGCGCGCCGTCAGATCGAGAAAATACTTATCCTTGAAGCCATAGTTGATCCGGCCCATATACGAATCCAGTCTCTCCTTGCTGCGGCTGCTGGAGGCCGTGAAATTCTGAGCGAGCTGCAGCGCCTCGTTGGCGGTAGCGTCGTTGGGAAATCCATTGGCATTGACCGTATTCGAATTGTTCAGGATGCTCTGTGTGGCGAACACGCCCGTCAGCTTGATGCTGTGATCAGTGGCAAATTTATGCGCCCAGGTCAGCATGCTCTCGTGCAGCAGCAGCGTGTAGTTGGAATTGACCTTGGTAGCTGCTCCGGAGGTGGCGTTGACGTCGCTGCTGTTCAGGATCGAGATCGGAGAGTAATAGTCGTATAGCGTTCCCTGTTGGTCGATGCTGAACGAGGCCCGGTAGGTCAGCCCCTTGTAAAGGTTGGCCTCGCCGTAAACATTGGCCAGCACCCTTTTGAGGCTGGTCCGACTGAGTATCTTCGACAGACCCAGGGGGTTGGCCTCTTCACGGTAGACGCCATTCAACTGGTCTCCGAAGGGATAGACCGATCCATCCGCCTTGTAGGGCGCGAGATTCGGCGGGGCCCCCAGCGCGGCTCCCAGGATACTCTGCGTCACAACCCCGGCGTCCATGCTCTGGACACCGGTAGGAATGGCGTTATTGATATTGTTGCTGCCGAAGATGGTGGCGCCGACCTTGAGCCAGTCGTTGACCCGGTGGTCGATATTTGCGTGCAGCGAATAGCGCTTGAAATTATTGCTTATGATGACACCGTCCTGGTTGAAATAGTTAAAGGATAGAGCCATCTGGGTCTTATCCGAGCCGCCGGATATCGACAGCTGGTGATTCTGCATGGCCGCCTGGCGAAAGATCAGGCTTTGCCAGTCGGTGCCTTTGCCCAGACTGGCCGGATCCGGGAAGAGATGGTTGTTATAGGTTTGGTTCTCGAGGTCGGCGAACTGCGCCGCACTCATCATTGACATGGTCTTCGTGACCTTCTGCGTGCCATAGTAACCGCCATAGGCCACGCGGGTGATGCCGTTGCGGCCCCGCTGAGTAGTGATCAGCACGACCCCGTTGGCGCCCCGCGACCCATAAATGGCCGTGGCGCTCGCGTCCTTGAGGATGTCGACGGACTCGATGTCGTCGGGGTTGATGGAAGCCAGCGGACTGACATCGTTGACGTTGCCGCCATTGGATATCTGGAGGCCGTCCACTACGTACAGCGGTTCGGAGCTCCCGTTGATGGAGTTCGTCCCCCGGATACGGACGCTGATATTCCCTCCCGGCGCCGCAGAGTTCTGGGTCACCTGTACACCCGATACGCGCGCCTGGATGCCCTGGGCGACGTTGGTCACCGGCGTCTGCGTGATCTCGGAGGACCTGACCGAAGCGATGGACCCTGTCGTGGCCACCCGTCGCTGGGTCCCATAGCCGACGATCACAACGTCATCCAGCTGCGCGGTCTTCGGACTAAGGCTGATCGCGATCGATTCGCGGCCCCCGACGTCAACAGTCTCGACGGTAAACCCCTGAAAGGAAATGACCAGCGCGGCATTGGGTCTTACGTTTTTTATGGTAAATTCACCTTTGGCATCGGTAGATGCCCCATTTTGTGTGCCCCTGACTACCACACTGGCGCCGCTAAGGGGGCTGCCGTGGTTGTCGGTCACCTTTCCGCGCAACGTCAGGACCCGGTCCTGTGCAGGAAGACGTAGGGCGGAGAGCAGGAGGAATAGCAGAGCAATAGCCAGCGATCTTTTACTCATACAGCAAGCAGGTTTTGATTATTGAATGTAATTTTAGCGCATTCGATCAATATCTGCGACTGTGTAAAAGACTTTTAATCAAGCAAATCTACCGGGAACGTTTGCGGTATCGTTCCCGATAGGTGATCCCTAAAATTTCGATCCGTATGATCCGATGTATTAAATGTGAGCAGGTGCATGCGATCACCAAATCCGGGGTGGTCCATGGTAGGCAGCGGTACTATTGTAAAGACTGTCGCATCTATTTTTCTTTACCCGAGAGCGATCCCTCTCCTTCCTCATCGACCCACCACAGCGCGACGATCCTCGACATCGCCCGGGCGCTGAACATCTCCAAATCCACCGTTTCACGCGCGCTGCAAGGCCACAAGGACATAAAAGAAGAGACCCGCGTCGCGGTGCTCGAGATGGCCAGCCAGCTCGACTATCAACCAAACCTCCTCGCCAAAAGTCTGGTCCGGAGCAAAACCTTTACCATCGGCATCATCGTTCCGGAGTTCATGAACTCCTTTTTCCCCACGGTCATTATAGGAGCCCAGGAGATCGCCTCTGCGGCGGGCTACACCGTTATGATCTGCCAATCCCAGGAGTCGGTGGCCACCGAGATCGCCAATACCCGCGCCCTGCTGGCGAGCCGTGTCGACGGCGTCCTCATTTCCATGACGCGGGAGACCGAAGACTTCGACCACTTCCGCGTCTTCGGCCGGCACGGCATACCCGTGGTATTCTTCAACAGGGTCTGCGAAACCATCGAGTCCTCCCGCGTATACGTCAACGACTACGAGGGCGCCTTCTCCGCCGTCGAACACCTCATAGAGCGTGGCTATCGTCGCATCGCCCACCTCGGCGGCCCGCCCAATCTCCAGCTCAGCCAGAACCGCCTCAACGGCTACATGGACGCGCTAAAACGCCACGGCCTCCCGGTGCAACCCGAGCTCATCGTCCCCTACGACCTCCAGCCCGCGAACGCGCGCCTCTGCACGGCCCGCCTCCTGGACCTCCCCCAACGCCCCGACGCGATCTTCTGCGTCAACGACCCCGCCGCCATCCAGGCGCTGCTGCACGCAAAAGAACGCGGCATCCACGTCCCCGGCGAGCTGGGCATAGTGGGCTTTAGCGACGACCCGATCTCCTCGATCATCGACCCCCAGCTGACCACCGTCCGTCAGCCGGTCGCCGACATGGGAAAGATCGCCATGCAAATCCTCCTTGAGCAAGTGGAAAAGGGTATAGGTAACTATGTCCCCGAGAATACGACCCTGCCAACCCATCTCGTCGTACGCGAAAGTTCAGCCGGTCCCACGGGCCTATAACGCCCCCAACACCTCTATAATAGCTGAAATAACTTCCCTATCCGGCGCCTTCCCCCCAAACCCCTCAGGCAGTATCGCCCTGAACTCCCCCGCATCATCCCTCTCAAATATCACCTCCGTCCCATCTATATCAACAAAAAACCGCAGGCTGTACTGACTGGCCTGCACACGTCCATCAAAGCTCCGCTCAACTCCGCGGACAGTCACCGGGATCTCAACCGTTTGTTCCATAAATTATTGGCTACCAGATTTCCTTAAAATCGATCGGAATGATACAATTACCCAAATAGAATTGATAGGAGAAAGCCTTACCTTTTTGTTCCAGGGAATAAACACCATTATTCAGCTTAAAGACCTCTACCTCTTCCGTGTCGGGAGAAATGATCAGGTAATAAGGAATACCCTGAGATTCGTAGATCGAATACTTACTATGGCGGTCTTTTAATGCGGTGGCGGGGGACAATATTTCTACTACCAACGCAGGAGGAAAATCGAGAAATTTCTTTGTTATCTCGCCGCAAACTACCAGCATATCCGGCTGAAGAATGGTGTCATCCGCGACCCTGTAATCTATGGGTTGATAAGCCGTGCATTGCCTGCAGCCTTTGAGCGCAATAGTAAACTCTGTTGTTAAAGCTGCAGCAATTTTTTGATGTTTGGGTATAGGTAGCGGGCTCATCGCATAGGGAATTCCTTCGATCAATTCCCACAGACCGTCCCACTGTTCCCAGTCGCTATAAGTGTAATGAGGCAATATTTTGACCGCGCTGGACATATATACGCAAATATATTGAATATTAGGCAACTAAGCAACTAACCTGTCTCCGCGGACTAGTCAGTCCCCTTCTCCTTAATCTGCATCGCCAACCCCTCCGCCCGCTGATAATCCTCCAATAACTCCTTCCTGTTCTCCACCCTCAGCAACACATTATTCCCAAATTCCACATCCTTCACCAGCGCTTCCCGCTCCTGCGGACCCATCATCGCTTCCCCGCCCACAGGCCGACCCAGCGGGAACTTTCGTAGAAAATAGGGACCCGAGATCACAATAGTCGCCTGCCGCTCCGCGTCCTGAACTTCCCTGATAGTCTGCGCCAGGCTATAGTAAGCGAATAACAAATTCTTCAGCTGAATATCTTTAAGCAGGTGCAGGTTCCCCGAACTCTTAAGGTCGGAGAAAGTGGCGTCGCGGGAAATGAAGTTCGGCCTGTTCAAAATGACCCGCAGATCAGAATCGACCCTGGCCGCCGTCATTAACAACTTCGGAGCACCATTCACAAATTCCAGCAGCTCATTCCCTTTATCGACGATAACCTGCGTCTTCCCGGTGGCAAATTTCAACGACTGCAGGTCTGATTCTATATCCGACCGCAGGTTCTTAAGATAGACCGAAGCCAGCTGCTCTTCTTTGCTCTTGTCCCTCCACTCCTCCAATGCAACGGTAATGGATATGCCCAGGATAATGACCAGGACCTCGATCAGGTAGGCCGGCCACATCTCCATGACCAGCTTGACAACCCGGGATCTTTTGGGCGCACCCTTGGACACGCCCGCCGAAGCGTCATGGGAAAGCTTTTCGTTTTCCCTGATACTTTCTTCGATAAGTCGTAACCATGACATGTTTGGTCAGAATATAGCCTTAAACTAAGCATTTTTCAGGACGCCGGCAAGTATATATACTATAACCTGCCTGTCTACGTTATACTATATACCCTAAAAACCTCTTACCAGTGAAAACTCTACTCAAGATCGCCCTTACCCTTCTGCCGGTTGTCGGTTATACTCAAACTTACACCACTTTCGCCGTCAAAGTAAACGCCCCGGACTCTATATTACAAAGCATCCCCCGGTCAACCATAGAAGACGCCATCTCCATCCACAGTCTCAAAAAGGATACTGCCTCCCCGTCACTAATCGTCTCCTTTACGGTGCAGGATCTGGTGATCAACGCAGAAAATATACAACAATTCGCGGCGACGAAAGACAGCTCCTTCTATGTGGAAGTCCTTTACTCACTGAAATGCGAAGGCGCCTGCCACAACGCACAAAACCAACAGATTTATTCGGGTCATTGGGGCCTCGGCCAGAGCAAATACGTCTCCGCCCATATGCCCACCCGCCAGGCCGCCGAAGACTATTGGAAAAATAACAAGGAAAGTCTCAAGGCAAATTTCATTGCCAGCATCATCTACCCTTCTTTAACAGCCATGGCCAACAAGCTGAATGCAACCTTTCCCTGAGGCCGAAGAGTCCCAGGCGCGAAGTCCCAGGCTGAGGAGTCCCAAGCAGATGAACCTCAGGCGAGCTGCCCAACACCGATCTTCATCGGTTCATACTCCTCCTTCCAGGCGTGTTTCCATCTCCTGTGGCTCCACAGCCACATATCCGGTCGGCTATGGATCACCGATTCCAGGTATCGCACATACATCCGCGTGAGCTCACCCTCCGGCAGCGTCGAAGCGTCCATACAGGCCAGCTGCACCGTCCCGTGATAATATCCGCGCCGCGGCTTGTCGATCGAAGCAAAAACTACCGGCAGCCCCCCGTTCCTCGCCCCCTTCTCCGGCCCGCTGGCAAAAGGCGTCGGCCGGCCCATAAAGTCGATCCAATAGGCGGACTGCATATTCCCCGGACACTGGTCAGCAACCAGCCCCAACAAATACTGCGAAGACAAATAAGGCACGATAGCCTCCTTCATCTGCGGCGCCGGCAAAAAAGCATTCCCGCTCCGCGTGCGTAGCCTGTAAAACAATCGTTCGAACACCTTACTCCCAATGGGCATATACACGACCAGTATCTGAAACTTCGTCAGCTGCGTCATCACGATCTGGCCCCATTCCCAGTTGAACGTATGCCCCAGGTGCATCTGACAGCTTTTCCCTGTCGCATACACCTCGTCCAGCGCGCGCACGTCGACGGTAAACCGCCTGTGCAGCCAGCGCTCACTGGCCGATATCAGCTTGATCACTTCTAAAAAAGAGTCGATAAAATTGTGGTAGAACTTCTTCGCGATCCCGACGAGTTCGGCCTCCGTCTTCCCCGGGAAGGCCTGCCGCAGATTGTCCATCACGACCTTCCTGCGATAGCCAAAACCATAATAGACGATCCCATAAATAATATCGGACAACAAATAAAGTATTCGCATCGGCAGAAGGGACACCAGGTAGAGGAAACCGTAGAATAGATAATACATGGCAGAGCTTGAGGGGTTTCCATAAATATAGAAATATTTATTGTCAATAACCCGTTTATTTTCACGCCGTTGCTACGGAATGCGCGTTCATGCCCCTACAGGCTCCGCCCTGGGCTTTGGTTTATTCCCCCAGGAGCCATTTCACTACCGCATCGGGGTCAGCAATGCTCCACGAGTGCGGATGCCGGCTATGGCCCGGCTCCCTGTAACCCTTTCCGGCCGTCGTCACCAGGATCGCCTTCGCATTTCCCAGTCTCTGCAGTTCGTTGATCATGGCCGCCTGATCCTGGATATTGATGTACGAGTAATCGTATCCTCTTTGACTCATCCACCATTGAACGTCCGGTTCAGAGATCAGCATGAGGGGAGTGTTGACCAGGGTCTTGACAGCCCTTTGCGTCGTATCCGAGTACGAATAAGGTGAGCCGTCATAAAAGTTCTCAATAGCCGTTTGCGGAGTGCCACCCATCTCCTTTTCAATACGGCCGATCATATAGGTAACCTCCCCGTTGACCTTGCCGGGTTCCGACAGCCGCACCACGCGCCTGGCCGCATTGTAAAAACGGGCCCAGTCAAGGGGTGGATCAACGGCAAATACCGCTTTCGGCTTTATCGGATAATTGTCCCTAACGGCGAGCTCCGCATATTTCACAACACAGGTACCCCCGATAGAAAATCCCCCGATATAAAGATCCTTCCCTTGCAGGTGGTATTTCCCGGATACCATCTCGATCATGCTTTTCAGTGACGCCTGGGAGGCCCCATCCGATCCAAAATACAGGGACCCGGTCTTTAAGATCGGGATAACAACCAGGATGCCTTGCTTAGCCGCGACGACGGGTAGTGCTGTCTCGCTCATCACACCCCTGGGAGACGTGACGCCGAATCCATCCAGTAAGAACAAGAATGCCTTAACAGGTCTGCCCTCCGGTATGACGGCCAGATACATGTCCGTCGTACTGTCTTTGGGGTTCAGATAAGTAGTTTCCAGTTTTTGCCCCAGTGCAATGACCGAAATCAACCCGGAAAGGACGGTCCCTATTATTTTTTTCATGAATTGAAGATAATCCATTTAACCATCGCCATTCTCACCCCTCCGTCCTCAAACTATCCACCGGATCGCTCAACGCCGCCTTCATCGAATGAAACCCTACCGTCATAAAGGTGATAAGAATGGCCGCGCCCGCAGCCAGCGGAAAGACCCACCACGCAATGGAGGTCCGGTACGCAAACCCCTCTAACCACCGGTGCATCGCAAACCACGCGATAGGACCAGCGATCAGCAGGGCGATCCCCACCAGCTTTAAAAATTCCTTCGACAACAGCCCCACGATAGTCGCAACACCGGCGCCAAGCACCTTGCGGATACCGATCTCCCGCGTACGCTGCAGCGTGCTATACGCAGCCAGTCCCAACAGCCCCAGACAGGATATAAAGATCGCCAGCAGACCAAAATACAGGAACACCCGCTGGAATCGATCCTCGCTGGAATACAGCTTCTCAAAGTCCTTGTCCACAAAGGAATATTCGAACGGCCGGTTCGGCGCCAGCTGCCGCCACCGCTGCTCCAGCGCTGCGATGGTCGAAGGAATATTGTTGCCGGCCATGTTCACCGAGATGATATTGTAAAAGCCGGGGTTCATGATCCGGAAACCGATCGGCTGTATGGCCTCTTGCAGCGACTGGTAATGGAAATCCTTCGCGATCCCGACGATCGTACCGTCGACACCCCAGATGTTATATTTCCTGCCCAGCGCCTTGGTTGGATCGGCATAACCGAGGCTACGCGCGGCGGCCTCGTTGATGATCATTGCCTTGGTGGAGTCGGTCGGATAGTCGTGGGAGAATAGACGCCCAGCCGCCAACCGGATACCATAGCGGGAAAAATAATCGAAGTCGACCACATAGAAGTTGAGGTTAAGACCCTGCATCTTGCCGGAAGGGTTGGCGATCTGGAAATACCAGTTGTTGGGCGCCGTGCCGGGCGCGTTGCTCGAGAACGTGATCCCCTTCACCCCCGGCAGCGCTGCGAGCTCTTTTCGGATACGCTCCTGGTTGGCCTGGACGGCGCTATCGCCATAGAATTTGATCACCGCCATCTGATCTTTCTTGAAACCCAGGTCCTGGCTTTGCATATATCGTAGCTGGTTATAGACGACGATGGTGCCGATGATCAGAACAGTACTGACCGTGAACTGCAATACTACCAGCACCTGCCGCATCCCCAACCCCTTTCGGGTCGGGACGAACCGGCCTTTCAGTACCGCAATGGGATCAAATGCCGAGAGCACAAGAGCGGGATATGCCCCTGCAAGGACGCCGATCCCCAGGGAAACGCCCAGCAATTCAAGGACATAATTGTCTTTTCCGTGTTGGAGAGGAATGTTCTTATCCAGCAGACCGGCAAACACCGGGTGCAACACATTACATAACGCTATTGCCAATACGAAGGCGAGCAGGCACAGCAGGACGGATTCACCCAGGAATTGCATCGTCAGCTGGGCGCGGGCCGCGCCGATCGTCTTGCGGATACCCACTTCCCTCGCGCGCTCCGAGGCGCGGGCCGTCGTCAGGTTAACGAAGTTGATACAGGCGATCACCAGTATAAAGGCCGCGACGACCGAGAAGATGGTTACATTCGCCTCGCTGCCCGTGGGGTCACCAGCACCATAATTATTCAGCGTCGGACCGAGGTGAATGTCTCCCAGCCTCTGAAGATGCAGCTTATAGCTCATTCCGCTGGATTTGGTAATATCGGCCGTCTTCTCGTTGACAAAAGGCGCGAGCCTTGCCTCCAGCCTTCCCACGTCCGTCCCCGGCCTTAACAGGAGAAAAGTAAACCAGTTGAAGTTCCCCCAGTTCTTATCCCATCCCGGCCAAAGCCTGTCCCCAAATGTCGACATCGAGATCAGGATATCCCCCCGGAAGCTCGCATTCTCGGGGATATTCCGCATGACACCGGTCACCTTTAGCCGATGTCTGCCGTCCAGCGTGAGCCCCTGCCCCATCGGATCCTCCCCGCCAAAATACTTTTGCGCCGCCGCCTGCGAAAGGACCACACTAAAGGGCTCCTTCAGCGCACTGGCCGAGTCCCCCTTCACCAGCGGCAAACTAAAAACCCTGAATACCGACGAGTCGGCCCCTAGGATCCCATTCTCCTGAAACCGCCGGGTCCCATTGGCCATCAGGAAGCTCATATAGCAGATCCGCGCCTGCTCCTCCACCTCCGGAAAGGCCGCCTTAATAGCCCCGCCCGTAGCCCCCGCCGTGGTGCCGGTATGTATCACCTCCGTCTCCGTCCGCGTGTCGCAGTCGATGCGGTAGATCCGGTCCGCCCTGACATTAAAGGTGTCATAGCTACGTTCGAACGCCACATAGCGTGAGATCAGCAGGAACGACGCCATCCCGATAGCCAGTCCCAATAAATTAATGACCGAAAAGACGCGGTGCCTCCACAGATTCCGAAAGGCCACCCGAAGATAGTTCCTGAACATGCGCGGTGATTTTACCCCTCATGCCACCAAAGCAGTGCCAGCATTGCATTCCCCTGATAACCATCAGCCTACACTTTCCCCCGCAGGACCAAACCGTCCGGTTTCGACGCAGAACTGTCCGCTACCCGTCCAGCTCGTCCCACACCACCTTCCCCCACATCCGCGTTTTTTTGGAAACCTCTCCTAAAATCACTAGCTTACCCCTCTTTCCCTTCCCCCAAAGATTTTATCCCATCTCGGCCTATCCCAATTAATCAATCTATTTCACCCAAAACCAAATGGTATGAGACGGACAATTTACCTATTGCTGCTCGCAATCTGCACAGGCATTACCTTACACGCAACCGCCCAGGCCGACCTCATCGAGGTAGCACCCAACTCCAACAAAGTGATCCTCGACGACAGCCATGTCCGCGTCATCGAAGGAACGCTCAAACCCGGAGAAAAGACAGCAATGCATCATCACCCCGATCACATGATCTACTTTACGAGCGGTGGCACCGTCCGGTTCACCATGAAGGATGGCACCACTAAGGAACAAACCTCGAAGACAGGTGAGGCACGCTGGAATGAAGCCGTAGACCATCAAACCGAAAACGTCGGCAAAACCATCGTAAAATACGTGATCGTCGAACCCAAGGGCGGCAAGATGTAAAAGCCGCCAATCGCATTTGACAAAACCTTCGCATTCCCACCGGGGCGTCCTCACCGGGCGTCCCCCCCAACCCCGTAGAAGAAAACCATCCGGTTTCGACACAGCGTATGTTCGTTTGTATTATGGATTCTCTCCACCCCCGCATCTCATCTAAAAATGAGAACCTCATTTTACCTTATCACCATTTTCCTCCTCAGCTGCACCTCCCCGAGCCACCATCCCCCGGGCGGATACCCTTACCCGCTGAAAGTCCTGACCTCCGACACGGACTATTACTTCCTGCCGATCCGCGAACCCCTGCCCAAAAACGATTCTCTCCTATACGTTAACGGCAACTATTTATACCGGATGTTCCATGAGCCCAACCTCAGTATCCGCTATCTCGGGCAGGATGAATACAGGCTAACCTATGAGGCAGCAATACTCTATCCCACGATCATTGTCCTTACCCCGGGAAAGATCGTAGTCAAGCACGAGACCGGCGGCCTCCCCTACCCACCGGAGAACGAAAACCTTTTGGACTCGCTGGAACGTTTTCACTACTGGATCCTTAAGCGCGGGTATCCCCTCAATGAATATCACGGACTTCCAGCAAGAAAAAAATATTACGATTCCCTTATAAAGGTCTATCCCCAATTATTATCGCCTGCATACTATCAATACCTTCTCAAAAAAGCCGTCGATCCGCACGCCGAACCATTCACTTATTACGAGCGAACCTACCCCATCACGGACAGCCAATACCGGTACCTGTCAAACCTCATCGACTCTTCCGGCTATTGGCGCTTGCCATACTCGATAGGCTGCAAGCCGGAGAACATACCATTCGACGGCGACGGCTTTACCCTCGAAGCCAACACCCGCGACCGGTACAACATAGTCAGCCGGTCCGGATGCGCCGCAGACAGCGGGCAGGCGCTCGCGCGAGCCTGCCAGCAGCTGGTAAAATTTGCGCATAAAGACGACAGTATCATTTTGATAGGTGATCCCGACTCCCACAGGTCAGATACGGCCAAACTCATTACAGTCCCCGTCCAGATGGAAGAAGTGCATGAACCCACGCGCCGGCAACATTCCCGCCATCATCACTGATAGACCTGGTGCAAATAATCCTCTTCTTTCTTTGTTATATCTATCAGGGTATAATTCTTTACTCCCGCAATCGTCATCAGATTGAGCATATTAACTATAGTCTTATAGGAACAGCTTTTATCCGGCTTGATTGCAGCAACGAAATCCTTTTCCGATTTTCTCTTTTTCAAAAACTCCGTCAATTCCTCGTTAGTGTATTTCCTGCCTTTGTCAGCCTTCCCGCGCCTGCAGCGTCGTCAACATGAACATGCACATCCCATGAAACAGACTACAACGAAAAGAAATATCCAATTTTTCATATAATCGCCTTAACCTTCCCGATCAAATGATCCTCCGGCACAAACCCCCAATACCGCGAATCCTGCGACCCATGCAGATTATCACCGATCACCCAGTAATAGTCCATTTTGAACGTATAGCTGCTCCCCTCCTGACCATTGATAAATATCTTACCTCCGCGCATCTCCAGCCGATTACCCTCATACGTGCGAATGACGCGCTCATAGATCGCATAGTTCTGCGGCGTCAGCTGGATCGACGCGCCCTTCTTCGGGATCCAGAGCGGACCGTAATTATCTCTCGTCCAGGTATGAAATGCATCATACGGAAATACACCGTCGGTCGACGCATCTATATCCGGGTCGATCCGCCGGGCAAAGCCGTCCTTTAGCATCTTTTCGCGGGCCCTCCAGGTGAGCAGCATATAATAGGTCCCCGCACTTCCGAGCGGACGTACTTCCTCCGTGTTCTTGATATCCAGGCCATACTGCTCTTTCATACTATCCTCATCGAATTGACGGCCGCTGGTGACTACGGTGAAATAGGTCTCAGCCTCCGCCGGCCAGGCCTGCAGGCGCCCATCGATATATAGCTGCTCATCCCGCATCTCGACCTTATCGCCCGGCAGAGCGATACAGCGTTTTATGTAGCTCTCCCGTCTGTTCACCGGACGGATGCTCAAGGGATATTGATCAGGGCTGGCCAGCACGATCTGCCTGCCACTGTCGGCGTTTCCGTTCCCCAGATGCCGGATCAGGTCATAATAAGGATACATGGACTGGTATTCCGGTAAGTCAATGACGGTGTCTCCCTCGGGGAAGTGAAAAATAAGGATATCTCCTCTGTTGATCGGGTGATAGTCTAATTTGTTAACCAATACCTTACTGCCCAGGCGGACAGTCTTCTCCATGGACGTAGTGGGTATGCGATAGGACGCCATCACATAGGTCCTCAGGACGAACCAAACTCCAAAAACAATAACCGCAACGCTTACCCCTATCCAAATGGCCATTGGCCGTTTCCTTGAACGCGCTTTTTCCATAGAAGATTTATTAATTGAGCGAAGTACTTTTTGCGCCGCCCGCTCTAAAAATATAAAAAAAATTCACAATGGACGCTTTTCCCGGACAACCAGCAATTGCCGGGTACCATATCAGGATCGCTGGCGGTCTATCCAGGACACGAGACACCATACGACGCCGGTGAGAATGGCGCAGAGGAAAACGCTGTTGCCCGAGTCGTAGCTGGTATGCCAGAAGGTACCAGTTCTTCCTGTGCTGTATCTGGTTTTGACGACCGTTTCGGTCAGTCGCATATAGCTTGCGACGAGCAATAAGAGCAAGGTGGTGGCGGCGAGGAGGTTTTTGGCGACTCTCATGGAGGAGGATTCAATTAACTATTCCACAACTTGCGCCACCAGGACCTTTTCTTGTCGCGCGCGCGCTTCACTACCTCGCCTGTCGGTCGGCCGAGGGCCACGCAGGCGTTGTATTCTACCAAATACCGGCCATCGTTTGTATAACCTTCCAATAGCTTCCTAATTCGGGGATCGGGGAACATCGGCAACAGATGCAGCGCATAGATTAAGGTATACTCATTAGTGATCTTTGGGAATTCCTCTAAAACCACCTCGATCACGTTCGGGTCAGCATTGATTTGATAGATGGCGTAGGCAACACTGATCCTCAGGGAGAGTCTTGCGGTTTCCAATAGCCTGTATAGGGGTGCCAATGCTCTTATCGAACGAAGATGCCCCAGGCCCATTACAGGCCAGTCGTCTCCAACACCTAGCGCTTCGATCAGGAGCGTTTCGGCTTGCCGCTGCTCCTCGGACGTCAACCGGTCGAGTAAATAATACGGCGGACCATCTTTGCGTTGCGGCCAGGTATTGGCGTGCAAAAAATCGCGCTCGAACAATAGGAAATTTTCGGATGGCGGGATGGGTGGTTTTTCGCTGCGCTCAATGGCGACCACCTGATGAGGCAATTGGAGGGACTCGAGAAATAGCTGTTCCGCTTCATTGTCGGGAGCAAAGAGCAATCCGACGACGTTTGCGCCACTGGTGATGAAATTCCCCGTTTCCACGCCATCGATTTGCAGGGTCCTTCGTTGACCGTCCGTATCGATCGTGATGAAGTCATCAACCCGGGCAGTACCCTCCAACAACTGTCCCACTGCGACCCGTCCCCGGTCTCGGTGCCAGAAGCTGCTCGTAATATGAAATTGTCCAACGGTTGTCATAATGCCATTTGCCTCTAAAAATACAGATAATTACCTCACCACCTTACTAACCAATATAACCGGAGCAACGTCAATGTAGCGGCATTTTTTCGACGAGATTAATCGCACTACCGCGCCGAATACTTCTCGCATACCAATGGTTGCTCACCGGCTTTCGCGTTTGTTTCGCAGCGAAGCAATCGAGAAGGCTACGAACGCCATGAAAGCGCCGAAGATCATGACCAACACAACCATGCTGCACCACCTGCTAAATGTTATATTCTGCAAACTGCTGTCCAAATCCTCTCCCAGCCAGGAGCAAAGCTTGCAGCCGATGGTAGCGTCTATAAGGCCCAACAATGCCCCAAACCCCAGGGTACCGAGGAGTTTCAGGTATTTCGCGGCCCAGTACGTCAGGCCCAGATAAAGGAACGGGGTGGCCAGGCAAAGCAAGCGAATGGGAAAGTGAAAATGGACGGACAAAAGGGAATTAATGGTGTCCAGCAGCAGGATGGCCAATGCACCGGTTAGGGTTAATTGAGTTTCGATGGTCATGCGTGAAAATAACCAATTCCGCGCTGAAAGCAAAAATCAGACGCCACATAGTTGTGGACCATGCGTAAAGGTCGTCCCCAATTTAAAGGGACGACCTCTTTTCCTGTTGCGAACCACCCACTTAATTACTGTGAACTGAACTTATTCGGAATATTCGAATTGCCCGCCGGAAGATTCAGCATTTTTGCGACCACCGGGTAACTCACCGTTCTAATTTGTTGCGGCGTCATTCCTTTGAACGCTGTGACAGCTATAGAGCCCGGAACAACGATAAAACGGTAGTAGTCACCCGCAAAATTAGAGCCGGCTGAGTGACTCGGCGCAGGCGGCAGGGACGCGACAAATATATTCCCCACGTAGTAGGACTCCGTCAGCGCGGTCGCGGCATTATAAATGAAGGAGTTTCCGTTGCCATCGACCCCTGATAAATACGTCAGTATCGTTCCGGAATTCAGGATATCATCGGTGATCGCATTAGCAGGAAAAATCTGAGAGTAGGTAGTGTCCGAATTGATATCGATGTTTTCCGACATATTCATCGGCATCCAGTTGCTATAAAGCACGCTGTCCGGGCCCGGAGCACCGTCCATACCGTTGGCGCCGTCTGCACCGGCGGGCCCTGTTGGACCGGCAGGACCAGCTTCTCCTTTGGAACAGCTTACGAGAACAACAATAGAGGCAAAAGCAAGAATGTAGAAGATCTGATTCTTTTTCATTTTTAGGTTTTTTTTTGACAATGAAAGACTAATACGGCTGATCGGAATGTTCAGCCAGCTATTTTAACTCGAAGAAGAGATAGTAAAAGGAGGTCAGTTATTGTGTCGCAACATTTGCAGACCTGGCAACATCAAACGCGGTTATGCTGTATGTCCCCAGCACCAGTGCCGCAGTCATGGACATACCCTGATAACCGGAATTGCCCAGGTAAGGGACGGCGCCTGCGAGCAAATAATATTCTGGCGTTGGTGGATGGCGGATTTGATCTACTGCATGAAGACATGGCAAGGAGTCCGGCTCCTGGGAATCGAATAATCTTTTTCATGGGATAACCCTTAAGTAATAGTCTGGTTAGTATTAAATAATACGAACAAAGTTTGCCCGCAGGTAGTCAGACTGCCGAATATCCATGAAGTAAATATCCGATCGGTTAATAGCGTGTTAACGGCTGTTCCTCACCGACGCGCCTTGTTCATTTCCGGAAAGGCTACAAAACATTTTTGTTAACGTCGCTCTTACAGACGAAATATATAATACTTTCCCTGGCTTTGTATCACTATCCTCCTCTGACTCCTTCACAAAGCAATTCTGCTCATATCCCTGATTCAATTTTTGACCTTCATTTAGGCCTCATCAATGTCTTGCGGGAATTAAATTCATTACCAATACAATGAATTTCTTTTATTAATTCTTAAACTCAACAGACATGCAACGAAGCCATGCTTTGATCCTCGTAATTGGCACAACAGTTATGACACTGTCATCGTGCCTGAAAGATGAACAGACTGCTCCCAGGACAACTGCCCCTGAGTCTGCCCGGATTCAAGCCGTCAATCAGGTAAATACATCCAGCGCCAACGGCTACGAACCCGGCTCGATTTTCCAAATCGAATTATCAGCCAACATCGCCGGCAAACAGGGAGGCGGAGTGTGGCTTCGGATCGGTCTTCACACAGACGGGAAAGGGGACTATTCCGGAGCCGATTGTGGCCATGGCGGCGCGGGGGCACTCAATGACAAGGGCGACGCGACCTAGTCAGCCAAAAGAATGCTATTGATGCCCTCAGTCATCTGCTGTCTGGCCCAGCTAAAGCTTTCCTCCGCTTCTTTCTTCGGTGTGCCTTTTATGGCCTGCCGAATGGCCGTTTCGATATCAGGCAGCGCAGACCGGACCGACGAACTGATGCTGGTATAGCTTCGACCCAGGACCTGAAGAATGTGCTTATAGTTCTCGTAGGACGACATCATCTTACGGGCGCCACTCTGAGAATACTGTGACGGAAGGTTCTCGCGTATCGCCGTGAGCCGGACGCTTACTTCGCTGCTGGTCATTGGTCGTTTTGTATAAAGGTAGTCTTATTTGACAAACGATCTCCCCCGTGGCAGCGCATATCCATTGCTCACGCTCCTCCATAAAAGATTATTAGGCGGTCTAAAAATATAAAAAAAACGAGAAATGCTTTATCTTGCTCATTCCATGAAGTTCGCCCTGACCCTGCTCCTTATAACCTGCACCTATGCTGCCCTGGCCACCACATTCACGGTGACCACTAATGCCGACAGCGGCCCGGGCTCGCTCCGTGATGCCATTACCCAGGCAGGCACAAATGGAACTGCGACCGCCGACCTCATCGTATTCAATATCGCAGACCAGTCCCGGACCGGCCGCACCATTACCCTCGCTTCCGCTCTGCCAGCCCTAAGCACCAATCTCACGATCGACGGGACCACACAACCCGGCACTCCCTTTGGCATCAGCGCAGCTCGCATCATCATCACAAAACCCTTTGGTCTATCGATCGTCGCCTTTTTTTCAATGATTGGCGTCAGCAATATCCAGATCTATGGCCTCTTCCTCCAGGGCAATTCCTCCGGCTATGGCTTCCAGTTCCGCGAAGCCAGCAACCTCACCTTCGGAGCCGCCGGCAAAGGAAACATCCTCCAGGGCTTCGGTTATGCCGTCCAGTGTGATTACATTTCTTCTACCGACCCCACCAGCAGCAATATCACCGTCCAGGGTAACATCATGGGAACCGACGAAACGGGTACAACGATCACCTACGGCCAGTCCAACCAGAACGGCTTCTATCTCCGTAACGTCGCCAACCTGCAGATCGGCGGCCTCAATCCCGGCGAAGGCAATCTGATGAACGTAATATCCATTCCCCTGGACTACACGGATACCCGGGACGAAGACTTCGGCTATTTCAACTTCCAGGGCAATAGGCAAGGCACCGACGTTACGGGCAACACCCGTCTTTCGCCCAACTACGAGGCGATTGAGATCAACGGCTATAACAACGGGGCGGCCAATACTACCGGCACCACCCGGCTGGCAGTCAATATCACCAACAACGTCACAGCCTGTGGCTACGAGCTTTTCGATATCGCCAGCCCTTTCGTCATTCAGGGCAACCATATCGGCGTAGGCCCTGACAATACTTCGAACATCATCAACGATGGCTACAACGGGATACAGAACGGTATCGGCCTTGAATTCTGCGGCCATGGCCTCATTGGCGGCACCGATCCTGCCGCGAAGAACTACATCACCAACTTCATCCAGCAAGGAGTCTTTGAATTCTGGTGCGGTCCTGTAACCGTCTCCCGCAACAGCATCTTCTGCAACGGCGGAGGCATCGCTCCGGATTGGCAGACCTACAACCATCCCGCGTCTTATATCAACATAACTTTGCTGACAACAGGCACAGTCGGCGGAACCGCCCCGCCCAATTCCACCATCGAGCTTTTCTATGACGACGAATGCCCAGGCTGCGAAGGCAAGACCTACATAGGGACCACCACAGCCGACAACAACGGCAACTGGAGCTATTCGCTCACCGCCACCGGCGCCATCGTCGCCACCGCCACCGATACCTACGGCGCCACCTCCGCCTTTTCCACCGCGACCATCAATACAGATAAGATCATCGTACAAAACTCCGCCTGCGGGCGCAACAACGGCTCGATCAAAAACATCGAGGTCACCAGCGGCACGCAGTGGTATTGGAAGGACGCCGCAGGCAATATCGTCGCCAACAGCATTGATCTCACCAACGTCGGTCCCGGGACATATACCTTCGTCACCTCCATCGGGGGCGCAGCCTGCGATGCCTCCAGCACCCCCTATACCATTACAAACATTAACCTGCCGGCATTCGACCCCACTACCATCATGGCCACCCAGCCCACCTGCGGGCAGAACAGCGGCAAGCTATCCTATTCGGGCGCCTTCGACCCGTCCACAACCTATACCTGGCTCAGCGCCGGCACGACCGTATGCCCCGATTTCAAAGCCGCCAATCCCCTCAAAAACCTGGCACCCGGCACTTACACGCTGCAGTTGGCGCTCACGCAGGACCCCACCTGCCTCGCACAATACGGTCCATATACGCTTACCAACCAGGCCGGGCCTTCGCTTGCGACGACAGGCGCACAGATCACCCCTTCCACCTGTAGCAAGTCCAATGGTTCCATCACTGGTATCACCTGGCAGAACGCCGTCCAACCCGTTTACATCAGCTGGCGGAACGCCCAGGGCGCCACAGTTGCCAATACGCTTGACCTGCTGCACACCCCTGCCGGCAACTATCACCTCGTATTCAAGGATGGCGGGGCCTGCGATACGATCTATTCGAGCTGGTATACGGTCCCCGACAATGGAACGATCACCTATGATACCAGCGTGATGGTCATAACTCCCGCTTCCTGCGAGGCGCCCAACGGTTCCATCACCGGTATCGGCTCAACAAATGCCGGTTCCTTCACATGGACTAACGTCAATGACGGGACGATCGTCGGGAACACCCAAAACCTCAGCGGTCTCACCGGCGGCACATACCAGCTCACTATAACCAACGCATACGGCTGCACCATAGAAACACCCGGCCTAAAAGTCCCACAGATACCCAAGCCGATGTTCGTCTACACCAGTCTGCAAATGTCGGATGATAGCTGCAATGCAGGCACCGGCTCTATCCGCGGTCTGTCCCTGGCCGACGCAACCCGCAGCTATGCTTGGGCTTGGCATGACACCAATGGCCCCACCTCGACGATCGCCACCTCCGCCGGCCACCTCGACAACCTGGTCGCGGGCACCTATATCGTCGTCGTCTCAGACCAATTCTCCTGCACCGTCACGAGTACCCCACTAACAATCACTAATATCGAGTTCGCGACAACTGTCCCCCCAGTCGCCGATCAGTATATCCCCAGGTATAGCTCCATTACCTATACAATCAACAATCCCCAAAAAGGTACCTACGTCCTGCTCGACGGGCCTACCTCCGCCGCAACGGTCCTCGACAAATCCACATCAGGCATCCTGCACACACCTAACATCCCCCAGGACGAAACCCTCTACATCGGTCTCATTAGGGGCGACTGCATGAGCACCCTGACCCCTGCGAATATCAAGGTCTTCGATTCTGTGCATATCTTCGTACCCACCGCCTTCTCCCCCAACGGCGACGGCGCCAACGACCGATGGCATATCACCATCCGTGGCCTAACCAAAAAAATTCAGATAAGCGTATTCGACCGCTGGGGCACCCAGGTCTTCACCAACAACGACCCCAACCTCTCGTGGGACGGCACCGCCGCCGGTCATCCCCTTTCCGGTACATTCGTTTATTTCATCTCCGGCTCCGATTACTACAATAGACCCTTCCTGCTAAAGGGTACGGTGACCATTATCCGTTGACCCACGCCAATTAGCACTTTTCATAAATTATAGAAGTTGGCTATATGCCCCCTCCATGATTCAACCTTAAATATTCTTGGTTTTGCATAGGCCATTCCCGGCGTTATCATATGCATAATTACAGACCATCGAGGGTGAAATTTACTCACCTTCAGCTAAGGGTCTTCAACTCATTGTCACCATGTCCTCTCAACTCCTGAAGCACCCCTTTAAGTGGGTAAAGCACGTTCCTGCAACACATGCGGCAATTCTTCATATTCCAATGTGATAGTTATTTCACTTATAACAACCATCCCCTCACCTGTACCTCCCCCTCACAAAACCCTACACCTCCCAACCACCCTTTCATCCGCCGACGACCCGCCAACCACAATCTTAATTTGATCCTTCTCCGTTTCCCACCGGCGCCTCACCACATTCCAGTAAGCCAGATCCTTCGCGCTAAGCCGAAAACTCACCGTCTTCATTTCCCCGGCCCTCAGCGTGATCCGCGAAAACCCTTTCAGCTCTTTGACCGGCCGGTCGACTTTCGAATTCTCGTGGCTGACATATAGTTGAACCACTTCATCCCCTTCCCTGTCGCCGGTATTGGTGACGTCTACAGCAACATTCACCGAGTCTCTGACCACAGTCGAACTGATCCGCAAATTATCATACCGGAAGGTGGTATAACTAAGTCCATAACCAAAAGGAAAAAGCGGCTCGCCTTTGAGATACATATAGGTCCTTCCATGACGTATGTCATAGTCCATCATCGGTGGCAGCTGATCGAGTGACCGGGGCCAGGTCTGCACAAGCCGCCCGCCCGGATCCACGTCGCCAAAAACTACATCCGCAAGCGCGTTCCCCAGCTCCTGGCTATTGTGGCTGAGGTGAAGGATCGCCGGCACATGCCCGTTGATCCAGTTGATCGAATAGGGGAAACTGCTGATCAGCACCACGACGGTATGCGGGTTGACGGCCATGACCCGTTCCACCAGGTTCTCCTGCGCCGTGTCGAGATCGATCTGCTCACGGTCCACCGCCTCGCGGCCTTCGCTGGGGACAGACACCTGCTTCCAACCCTTGTTCTCTCCGCCGGTGGGATGGTTTCCGACACAGACAATGGCAATATCCGATGAGGCAGCCAGGCTAACCGCAAGGTCGTTATTGGTAGTGTGGTTCACGGCGAAGTCCGGGCCTAGTTTATTGATGATTCCCTGCAGCGGGCTCACCGCAGAACCGGGAGAGCCGCTGTACCAGTCGCCATAGACCTGGTCGCTTCGGCTGCCCAGCACCGCGATACTATGTAGTTTGTGCTTATCCAGCGGCAAGAAATGATCGGTGTTCTTAAGCAGCACGACCGATTTTTGGGTAAGCAGCCGGACGAACCGTTTGTGCTCCGGGTTCATAAAGGGAGGCGAGCCGCCCCGGATCGCCGTATAGGGGACGAGGGTCGAGTCATCCCAAAGGCCCAGTTTGATCATTACCCGGAAGACGCCACGCAACGCCGTGTCGACGTCTTGTTCCGTCAACAGGTGCTGGTCCAGGGCGCCTTTCACCCCGGCGCGATAGTTGTCAAGGAATTGGTTAATCCCCGCTTTGACGCAAGCCGCAGCCGCCTCCTCCGGCGTCTTGAAAGCGTGGTGAGCGGTCACGAGCATTCGATAGGCACCACCGTCGGTGCAGATGATCCCGTTCTGTCCCCACTCGTCCACAGTGATCTTTCTCAGCGAGGGATTCACCGCCTGCGGAATGCCGTTGACCTTGTTATAGGAGGCCATATACGCGCGCGAACCCGCTTCGACGCCCATGCGGAACGGCAGTGAGTAATATTCGCGCCAAAGCCGTTCGTCAATATCGGAAGACGAGCTGTCTCTGCCGTTCTCGTTGCTATTCGCCAGAAAGTGCTTCATCAGCGATGCCGCCTGCCAGTAATGGGGGTCTTCCCCCTGCAAGCCGCGCACATAGGCTTGCACGAGCGTCCCATTAAAAAAAGCATCCTCCCCATAGCATTCTTCCGTTCTTCCCCAGCGCGGATCCCTCCCCAGGTCTGCATTCGGAGCCCGGATCACCAGCCCGCCCCTGCCCAGGGCCTGACTGATATAGCGGGCCTCATATCCTTCGATCGCCGCTGCCCGCCTCACCAGTGCCGTATCCCATGTCTCCGCCATCCCGATAGCCTGTGGGAAAGTCGTCGTGGCCACCGGCGTTCTCCGTCCCCATCCGCCCGGAACACCAAGCGCCAGCCCGTGCAGTCCTTCACTATGCCCCGTGCCCTTCAATCCCAATCTCGGGATCGTAGGGTTCGTGCTGAGACAAGTGATCTTTTCGTCGATCGTCAGCAGCGAAAGCAGGTTATCGATGCGTTCCTCAACGGGGAGGTCCCGGTTTTGCCAGGGATATCGTTCCCGCGTCGACACTTGCACCGGCATTTGCGCCACCCCCCGCTTCGCTACCTCCGTCACCCCCCGCGTCCCCACTTCCGTCGCCCCCTGCGTCGGCGCTCGCACCGGACCCTGCACGGACCCCCGCGTCGACACCTGCACCGGCGTCTGCGCGAGCCCCCCGACCCCACCGGCGAGCAAAAATATAATGACTGCGTATTGGTAACGTCTTCGGATAAGTGACTTTAGCATAATGCGGTTCAATGGAAAAGAAAGTTACCGCAAATTATCCGGACGCCATAGCCTGACCCAAAGAATAGCGATTCATCTCCGGCGCTCATCCTTCCAGTTCACAGGTATCATCTCGATCCCATCCACCGTACCACCGTTATAATACAGCGTTTTCCCGTCCCGTGAGATCGACGGCCCCCAGAGCATGCCTGATTTGGACGCGTCATTGACCTGCGGCCCCAGTCGTTCTCCCTGCGACCAGCCATGGCCAGTGCGGTAGCTGATAAAAAGCGCGCTGTCGCTGGAAAACAATATGTACCGTTCATCCGGAGCTATATAAGGATCGTAGGCAGGCTCGTTCCCGTTCAACAGCAGCAGCTGTGGCTTCTCGTAGTGGTCCCCCGTCCTGCGACAGAGATAGGCGTGCATACCCTTGTTGCCATCCCTGTCACGCGAGCAAAAACAGATCGTTCCCGAGGCGCTGATCGACGGCCCGTAGTTGACCAGGCCAAACTCATTGACAGGCGAGTCCAGGTGCTGAGGCTCCGACCATTTCCCTTCCGCCATCAGCCTCGACATCCATAGGTGGTTCCCCGTCTTCGTGCTTCCGTCCGCAGCCCGATAAGGTCGATTGGAAACGAACAATAGCCCCCCGCCATCCGGCGTAAGGGTCGGGTCCCAGTCCTTGTATTGTCCGGTGAAGGCGATCGGCACCGGCCTGGTCCAATTACCGCCAATCCGCCTGGAAACACAGATCGCACCGTTGTTCGCTATATACACCGTCTTCCCATCAGGCATGAAGGTCGGTGTCGACTCTTCGTTGGGGCTGGCAGCGCTGTCCTGCATAAAAACGGTAGATTTTGCTCCCTCAGCAATATAAAGGCGTCCCTGGCCCAAGCCCTTGCCGACAAAAAGGACGCTGAATACGATAATTAAGGCGGTTCTCATAGACTGAAACTAACCCTATTTGATCCGATCCAGGTCGTCTTTTCAACGACTTCTGCCAAATTTTTAACGGATACCCATTGGCGGCAGCCAACTTACCTCACCACCTCACTAACCAATATTACCGGAACAACGTCAGTGTAATTCGCAAAGTCCGCCCTTATAGCATCTCTATTCGGACCAACCGCCGCCTGGTAATCACTTAAACTCTTTACATAAAATGTCCCGATCGCCATATAAGGCAACGGCTGGTTGGGGATCCCACTGGCAAGGCCCTTCTCAATGGTATATTTCACCAGATTTGACCCCAAAAACTTCGCAACCATCGGCATGTGCCTGGTTTCATAGTACTCCATATTGAAGGTCTTGCCTTCTGCAAATGGATACATGATCGATATTTTGATCAATCCTTTTTCGGTAACAGCCATATTCTTAGTTTCAGTAATGGATGACGTCCCCTGGCCAAATGCAGTACAACCAATGGTCAGAAGGATCAGCGATAAGGTGACAGTGAATTTCATATGCGTTTTTTTGCTAAAATAATAAAATCGGGTTTTTACTCCAATATCAACAATTTTTTAAAATATTCTCTCCGTTCGATCGTCTTCCTGATAGATATCATTTTTACCAATGGCACGACGACTTCCGTTAATTCTCCTGATCTGGCTCGGCGCCGACCTGTATTTTTACCAGGCGGTCCAAACCATCTATAGCCCCACCCTTCTTTTACGGGCTTATTGGCTTATTGACCCGTTAATAATGAGCGGTTTAATTGCCGCGATCTTTATACGGCGTGGCTCCCGCCTGCAGCAGCACCTGATAACCTGGATGACGGGACTAATGCTGCTGGCGTTCATCCCCCGCCTGTTTTCGTTCCCCATTTTAATGGTCGAGGACATCACCCGGCTCTTCCGTGGTTTTCCGCCAAGGGCCGTTTGGGTCAGCGAGCTGACGATGGGCCTCGCAGCCCTTCTATTCCTCCTGGTGCTGTTCGGCATTACGCGCGGGCGGCATTTCTATCGCGTACGCCGTGAGACCATCCATTTCCCCGACCTCCCCGCAGCCTTTGACGGCTTTACGATAACACAGATATCGGATGTTCATTCCGGTAGCTTTACCAACGCTGCGGGCGTCCAAAAAGGGCTCGATCTCGTCAATGCCCAACAGAGCGACGTCATTCTGTTCACCGGCGACCTGGTCAATAACAAGGCCTCGGAAATGGATAGATGGATAGCCGCTTTCGCGCAGCTAAAGGCGCCGATGGGCAAATTCTCGGTCCTGGGAAACCATGACTATGGTGACTACATCCATTGGGAGACACCCGAAGCAAAACAGGATAATTTAAGTCGCCTGACAAAAGTACACACCGACATCGGCTTCCGCCTCCTCCGCGATGAAGCGATCTCCCTCCAAAAAGATGGCCAATCCATTACCCTCCTCGGCGTAGAGAACTGGGGCAAAGGCGGCTTTCACAAATACGGCGACCTGAAAAAGGCCACCGCAGGCGTCTCCGACAAGGCTTTCAAGATCCTGATGTCGCACGATCCCTCCCACTGGGAAGGCGTCACCCTGGATCATCATCAGCACATTCACCTCACCCTCTCGGGACATACGCACGGCATGCAGTTCGGTATCGACCTCTTCGGCTTCAAGTGGAGTCCCGTGCAATACGTGTACAAACAATGGGCCGGCCTCTATCGCCAGAAAGACCGTTTCCTCTATGTCAACCGTGGCTTCGGCTTCCTCGGCCTAAAGGGGCGCATCGGCATGTGGCCCGAAGTAGCCGTTATCACCCTCCGACGCCATCCGGACCCCTCGTCGCATGCTGCTCAATAACTATACTTATTCTTATACTCGACCGGAGACATACCCGTAATCTTCTTAAACACTTCCCGGAACGCCCTTACATCGGAATAGCCGACCTCATACATGACTTCATTAATAGTCTTACGGCCTCTCTCCAGGTATTTTTTTGCCGCTTCCACCTTCAGTCTCTGCATATACTCCAGCGGAGTATTGCCCGTCGCTTTTTTAAATCGCCTGTCAAAGCTCCTTCGTTCCATCGAAAACTTGGATGACAGGTTTTCAATGATGATCTTATCGCCCACATTATTCTCCATAAATAGCTGCGCCGTCCTGATCTGCTCGTCGTCGTGTTTTTTCTGACCGGAGAAAATGATATAGGGAGACTGCGTATTCCTGTCGATATCAAGCTCAAAGACTTTGGCGCAATAGACCGCAGTTTCCCGGCTGTAATACTTTCCGATCAGGTACAACACTAAATTCAACGAAGACAAAGCCCCGCCTGAAGTGTATACGCCTCGTTCATCGGTAATTATCTTTTCAATGGTCAAATTCACCCCCGGGAACATGCTCCTGAAAGTATTCGCAAATCCCCAGTGAGTGGAGCACGACCTCCCATCTAACAAGCCTGCAGCGCCAAGAATAAATGCCCCGGTACATATGCTGGCAACCTCCGCCCCGTTTTTATATTGCCGCATCACCCATTCAATATTCTTCTTATTATTTTTTATGGCGGACTCGATATCCCCCCCTATTGCCGGTACAATGATCAGATCTGCCGTATCGGGCTCACTGGTGCTCTTATCCCGCTGAATGGCAAACGACCCGTTGACGGTCTTTCCTTTCTCAGCTCCCACCAGGCTGGTCCTGAACACCGGGGCCTTTCCCTTTTGAATGAAATAGGCATTTGCTTCCTCGATCACTTCGATCGTCAATATCAGGCTACTCAACGTTGTAGTGCCATGAGGGAGGAGGATGGCTAATTCTTTCATTTTTTTTTGATAAAGGTAATCAACCCGATTGTCCAAAACAACCCCTTAAAATGTCGAAATCACAGCATTTCAGTGCCTAATACCGGACATACCTTTGGTGAGTAATATCGAATTATTCATCGACGCATATATGAAAAATAATCATCCACGCATCCTGAGATCTGCGCTATACCTGTCGCTCAGCTTGTTTTCCTCAGGCCTCGGGGCACAGATCAAAAAGCCGCTGCCCCAGCTCGGCAGATCGGGTATACGGCAAGTGATAGCCGCAATGACAGTGCAGGAAAAAGCAAGGCTGGTAGTAGGCATGGGCTTCAAATTTCCCGGAGTGCCGCCGCCACCAAAAGGCGAAGCGCCCAAGCCCATCACGATCGGCGGCTTTACATTTCCCGCTACCGACGCCGAAGCCTATACGATACCTGAAAAAGTCGCAGGCTCGGATGGTCGCACGCACGCTATCCCTCGTCTGGGCATCCCCTCCATTACCGTTGCAGACGGCCCGGCGGGTTTAAGGATCGACACCACGCGACCAGGTGAGCAACCAACGTATTACGCAACCGCATTCCCCGTCGCTACCCTGCTGGCCTCGTCCTGGGATACGGCGCTCGTACGAAAAGTAGGCGCGGCATTCGGGAGTGAGATACACGACTACGGCGTTGATATCCTGTTAGGACCCGCCCTCAACATACAGCGCAACCCATTGTGCGGAAGGAATTTTGAGTATTATTCGGAAGACCCCCTGGTATCGGGAAGTATGGCCGCCGCAATGGTTAGCGGCATCCAAAGCAAGGGCGTAGGCGTTTCGATCAAACATTTCGCAGCAAATAACCAGGAAACCAACCGGATGCAGGTCAACACCATCGCGAGCGAAAGGGCCCTGCGCGAAATATACCTGAAAGGATTTGAGATGGTCGTACGACAATCACAGCCATGGACGGTGATGTCATCATATAATAAGATCAACGGTACCTACACCTCAGAGAGACGCGACCTGTTAACCGGCATTTTGAGGGGAGAATGGGGGTTCAAAGGCTTTGTGATGACCGATTTCCTGGGCGGCCGCGATGCAGTCGCGCAAATGAATGCCGGCAATGACTGGCTGCTGCCAGGCTATCCCGACCAGTCAGACTCTATTGTCGCTGCCGCAAAAGACGGCCGGCTAAGTACTCAACAATTAGATGCAAATGTGGCGGCGATATTGAACATCATACTTAAGTCACCGGCATTTAAAAAGGATAAATGCTCCGGCAAACCCGACCTGAAGAGCCACGCCAACGTTTCCAGGCTGGCAGCGGCCGAAGGGATGGTATTGCTGAAAGACGAAGACAAGGCCCTTCCGCTCGCGCCCGGGAGAAGACTGGCCTTGTTTGGAAACAGCTCCTATAATACTATTGCAGGAGGTACCGGCAGCGGCGCCGTGAATAGCGGATACACGGTCTCGTTATCACATGGCTTAACCGATGCCGGCTGCAATGTGCAGCAGACGCTCGCAACAACTTATACGGACTACCTGGCCGACGCAAAGGCGCAGCAGCCACAAGGCCTGCCGCCTTTTATCGCCCTGCCGCAGATCCCCGAAATGAACATTACCGATTCCGTGATCGACCAGGAGGCTGCCGACGCCGACGCCGCAGTGGTCACCATCGGCAGAAGATCGGGGGAATGGGCCGACCGTAAGGTAGCAAACGATTTTACGCTCACTGACGCCGAACAACGTCTTATCAACGATGTATCCAACGCCTTCCATGCCAACGGGAAAAAAGTCATCGTCGTTCTAAATATTGGCGGGGTGATCGAAGTGGCCAGCTGGCGCGCTAAAGTCGACGCTATTCTCCTGGCCTGGCAACCCGGCCAGGCAGCGGGTTACGCGATCGCCGACGTTATGATCGGCAAGACAAACCCATCAGGAAAATTGGCCGTCACTTTTCCCGTCGATTACAATGACGTGCCTTCGGCAAACAGCTTCCCTGGCAAGGACCTGCCCTTGCCCCCGGGACAAACTGCAAACCCAATAACCGGCAGACCGGCAGAGGTGACCTACCAGGAGGGTATATATGTTGGCTACCGCTACTACGATTCGTATAAGGTCAGCCCCGCTTATGAGTTCGGTTACGGCCTGTCGTATACGAGTTTTGAGATCGGCGACGTCATGGCAGGTTCGTCCGTTTTTAAAAATAGCATAACGCTCAGCGTCGTGGTAAAAAATACCGGCAAGCTCGCGGGTAAAGAGGTCCTGCAGCTCTATCTGAGCGCACCACATCAGACACTTGACAAGCCTCTGCAGGAGCTGAAGGGCTTCGCCAAGACCGGTCTGCTGCAGCCCGGCCAATCGCAGGTATTGCTGTTTCGGCTGAATGCCGCCGATCTGGCATCTTTTAATACCGCCAGATCGGCCTGGGTGGCCGATGCCGGCGACTACCAGTTGAATATCGGCACGTCGTCAAGAGCCATAGCAAGGACCGTTGCCTTTCACCTGGATAAAGAAATTGTTGCCGAGAGAACACATCCATCACTTACACCGCAGGTAGCCATCAATTGATATTATTAACCAAAAAAATAACAGTTATGATCTTAAAGAACAAGAATGCGATTATTTATGGGGCAGGTGGGGCTATCGGAAGCGCCGTTGCGCGTGCTTTTGCCCGCGAGGGGGCGAGAGTGATCCTGACCGGACACAGGGTGAGCCCGCTGGAGGCTTTGGCCGAAGAGATCAGGTCGGCAGGCGGTTCGGCGGAAGTGGCGCTTGTCGACGCCACCAACGAACACGACGTGAACATCAACTTCAGGCGGATGCTGGACAAAGTCGAAAAAATAGACATTTCATTTAATGCGATCAGCACTCCGCAGACCGGCGTACAGGGTATTCCCTTGCTGGAATTGACACCGGAAGCCTTCGTTTTCCCGATCAACCTGTATGCTTTTTCCCATTTCCTGACCGCGAAAGCCGCCGGAAAACATATGGCGCAGAATGGTTCGGGCATCATCATTACCCTCACCGCCACGCCGTCAAAAAAGTCGGCGCCGCTCGTCGGCGGCATGGCCGGGGCATGGTCCGTCATTGAAGCATTTACGCGTACCCTTGCGGGAGAGCTCGGCTCCAAAGGCGTCAGGGTCGTCTGTCTTCGCCCCGACGGGATTCCTGAAACAGACACCATCACGGAGGTCTTCGGCCTGCACGCCAAAGCCTACGGCATGCCGTCGAATAAAGAGTTCCAGTCGCTGATGGAAAGCATGACCTTATTACGACGGCTGCCCAACCTGGCAGAGGTCGCCAATACTGCCGCTTTTATTGCGTCGGATCAGGCAAGCGCCATCACGGGCACTGTTATCAATCTTTCCTGTGGTTCGATCGTCGATTGATCTGATGATCGCTTTCAGCTATCCGGAACCCGGAATATAAAACCATAAAATTGAACATATATATAATAATAAGAGCATGAAAATTCTGCTAATTGGGGCCACGGGCAACATCGGACAACGTATATTGAAAGAAGCGCTGGTCAGGGGATATGAAGTGACGGCGGCGCAGCGCCATCCTGAGAAATTAAAGGTGCGGCACGATCATCTGGTCGTAATAAAGGGCGATCTCCTGAACGCAGCGGAATTGCCTTCCCTATTAAGTGGATATGACCTTATTATTTCTGCCATTTCAGCGGCGGGGAGATCGACACCGGAAGAGTTCAAAAAGGCTAACGAGAACCTGGTCGCCGCATTGACGACGAGACCGGATCAACGGTTGATCATTGTCGGCGGAGCAGGCAATACAGAAATTGCCCCGGGCGTAAGGGTGGTCCATAGCCCCATTATGGACTCGCTTCCCGAAGAATGGAAGCCCGACATACTCGCCCACGCATATATACTTGATCTTTATAAAGCCTCACAGCTCAACTGGACCTATTTCAGCCCGGCAAAGGATGTCGAACCCGGCGAGCGCACCGGCAAATACCGGCTCGGAACTACCAATATGATCATTGATGGTAAGGGGGACAGCAAAATTTCGATGGAAGACTATGCAGCGGCATTGGTGGATGAAATTGAAAACAAACAGTTTCTAAAACAGCAAATGTCCATCGGGTATTAGCTGGCGGGCCTGCCTGGCCATCCCGATCATATTCCTTCAGAGATCCAGGGGAAGGCAGACAATCTCCCTGCCTTCTTCCGCTTCCCGCTAAATAGCCAGCGCAGCGCTTCCGGTTACAGGTTCTGAGCCCACCACTACATCTCGTATTTAGGTACTTTATAATATCTAAAGGCATTCCAGGCGATCGGTATCCCAAACAGGATGCCAAAACATATCCAATTGATATAAGCCCTCGGAAGGGAGAACGGCCATCTGGGCATGAATATAGGTAGTATCACCTGCTCAAACACCACATTGACGAAGATCCCATATAGTATCCCGATAAGATACTTGTTGTAACGCAGGAACCTGACCCGGGGAAAGACCCAGAAAAAGAACAGTGTCCACGAAAAGGCGATAAAATAATGAAAGAACAAGCCTAAGAAGGCTATCCACTCGTTACCCGGAAAGGCATTGTCACGTCCCACAGCCACTGCGGCGATGCCCTTTAACATCCTATCGGCAAATTTTCCGGAAGAGATCCACTGCGATGTAAAGGCATAAAGCATATCTGTCGTTCCAACGAAAAGTCCCGTCAGGATCACGGCCTTAAAAAATCTGTTCATAGTGTTTTATATTTACCATCAAAACTATCCGCCCTCCATCGCAATCCACCATCAAAAGCCGTCCAAAACAGGTTCAAAAATGCGGGTAAATTCAGATAGGGAACACCAGCTGGTCAAAATATGCCTGTCCGAGCTATGCTCCCGGGCCGGCCTCCCCGGCCCCGGGGAGCTCATACAAAGAGACATGATCGCACTATGCGACACCATCGAATCAAACACAGGCGTAACGATCAGTCTGTCAACCATCAAGCGCCTCCTCAACGGACAGTTTGCCCGCATTCCCCAAACAGCTACCCTGAATGCCATCGCCCTGTCCGCCGGCTATAAGGATTGGAGGGATTTCACCCAGGCAAAAACTCCCCCGGAACACGCCCGCCTCGAAGACAAACAAAACCCCGACGTTCCCAAACAAAACCCTACCATCCAGCATTATCCAAACATTCCCGAACAAAACCCTGCCAGCCAACCATACCCCGCCGACCCCGAACATAACCTCGACGGTCCCGAACAAATGCCGGGCAGCCAACAGACCCGCAGCACCCAACAAAACTCCAACGAACTCAAACAATACCCCGTCAACCCCAAACAAAACCCTACCAACCCCAAACATCACCCTACCATCCCCGAAAAAGATCATCGCAGCCCCCGACCTTCCACAAATTCCCGCGTCCTCATTGCCGCAGCAGTCCTTATACTCGTCCTCCTTGGAACCCTCGCCATCACGATGTCCCATAAACCTGCTCCGGCCAACATCGACAAAGCTCATTTTTCCGCCACAAAAGTGACGGGCAACGATATTCCGAATACGGTCGTATTCAAATACAATGTGGATTCGGTATCTGCAGACAGCTTTTTTATCCAGCAATCCTGGGACCGCAACCGCAGGGTACAGGTTTACAAACATAATTATACCCTCACAGACATCTATTACGAACCCGGCTACCATACGGCCAAACTGATAGCCGGCGACAAGATCATCAGGACCGTGCCGGTCAGCATTCCTACCGACCGCTGGCTGTTCTATGCGATAGAGAAAACACCGGGCAGCCGGCCAAAATATATCACGCACCGGGATACAGGCATGCTACGGCTATCTGTCAGCGAACTGCAGGCGAGCGACATCGATCTGCAAAAAGACAATATCTATTGCAACACCTGGTTCCCTTCCGACATCAAATACAGCAGCGATAACTTCACCCTAAAATGCAGGGTCCGGATAAAGCCGGTGAACAATGAATCATGTCCCGTGCTGATGTGCGAGGTCTTTTGCCAGAAATATTTCATGTACTTCAAAAGCACCCTCAAAGGTTGTACCGGCATACTAACCGCACAATTTGCAGACAACGAGCTCAACAGCCGGACCAACGACCTTTCAGGACTCGGCGCCGATCTTCGGGAATGGCGGAACATGGAATTCACAGTGCGGGACAAAAAAGTGAGCATCGCGATCGACGGCAAACACGCTTACTCAAGCGCCTATACCCAATCCGCCGGCCTGATCACCGGAATCGGTTTTATATCCAACGGCATATCCGAAGTGCAATTCGTGGATCTGAGCACGGGAGATGGGAGGGTCATATATAGCAGGGGCGAATGCGGCAATTAATTAAATGGCGGGCCCGTAATTAAATGGCAGACCCTGGCCTAAAATACTGCCCGGCCGATGAGAAATAACCCCGCCCCGGCGACCAGGGCGCCGGTGATCCGGGCGACGGCCATCCCAGCGGGAGCAAGACGTTCGGCAGTGATGGCGGCGGCCACGATCGCCATCATACGCAGATCCATCACCCCGATGACCAGGAGTAGCATAATTAACCCGCAACAACACTGGCTGCAGTGAAGGCCAAACCTAAGCCCCTGTAGCCATGCCGCGCCCGAGCCGGCCGCATTTTCGCCGCTGCAATCGACGGACTGCCGGCAGCATGCCAGTTGTTGCGCCTTCCATCCGGAGAACTGGAGCAAACCCGCAATAAGGACGACTACGCCGACGGCAAGGGGCACGGCGCGCGACAACTCCGGTATTTGCATCTCTGCTGTCGCCAGTGCGACGCCTAGGGGAAAGACGCCAATGCCAACAACTGTCCATACAAAGAAGTAGCCCGCCGCCACCAGCACGGTGAGCCAGCCCAGGGATCCCTGCCTTTTCGTTTCGACGGCCTTGCGGTACCGCAACAGCATTGGCACCAGAGACGGCATCATCATCGCTATCATCATTACGACCCACATCCCGAGAAAAGACAATGCGGAGCCAGCCCAGTCCGGCCCGGTCATCCAGGTCATTGACATGGTCCAGCCACCCGGCATCGGCATGCCACCCATGGCGGACATAGATACTCCCCAGACGATCGTGACCGCCGTGCTCGCAGCAAAGAGCAGTAACGAAACACCAAGGAAGGTTTGGCTGGAAGTTCGATTGTAAGCCATTCAACCCTTTTTATATTCGTCGTGTTAGCCCTTTTTATACTCGTCGTTGCGGCGAAACCAGGTACCGGTAGTCTCATTACGCCCCAGGGGCGCCCGGTCCAGCCATTGGTATACGCCCCAAAGCGCATCCAACCCGCGCGAGAAGGCGGAATAGGTGTGGTAGATAATGCCGTCCTCCATCGCAAATGCGCTCATACCCGGCCTTTCGCGCGTAAAGGTAGCCACATCGGTTCCCGTCGTAGCAGCGATCCGGGCCACGGGATCCTCGCCGTGCTTTGTCAATGCGTCACCGATACCTTGTTCGGACCACGCCGGCTCCCGCTGATAGTTATACTCGATACCCCCCTCCCGCTGTTGCTCTTCGCTGAACGAGACGTTGAGGTCGGAGTTAAAGTCACTACCAAGTGAAGAAGCCCACGGGAACGTCCATCCCAGGCGCCTTTTGTATGCCTGTAATTTCTCCAGCGGGGCCCGCGATATGGCATAGAACGAAACATCATGATTCTGCAGGTGAACGACATTACCATTGAACCCGTCCGCGATGGCCGAACAGTTGGGGCACCCGGCCTTATAGTCGGCGCCGAACATAAAGTGATAGACGAGCAGCTGCGAGCGCCCTTCGAACAGATCCGCCAGCGTGGCGCTCCCCTCATCCGTCTCGAACCGGTACTCCTTCCCGATACGGACCCAGGGCAACTGCTGACGCTGCAGCGCCACTGCATCGCTGCGACGCGTTAGCTCTTTTTCCGCTTTAAGAAGATCGAGGCGGGCAGCCAGCCACTCCTCCCGCGTGCCGATCCTGTGCTTTCCGGCGTTTTTGCCTTCCCCGCCAGTCGATGTTGCTGCATTATTACTCATAATCTTATAATTTAAAGGCTTGAATTGATATGAGCTAGATCACGTGGGTACTCGGGGCTTTACGACTCATCATAAAGGTAAAAAAGATTCCAAAAAAATCGTGTTCCAATTAATTATCCACTTTCCGGTGACCCTTATCTCCTTCCGTGCGCATCTCGGGCAGACCTGGTCCTGCGTTTTTTTAACGGAGCATTTATCAAACTTCGCCTTTTTTCAATTTCTCCAGTCTGTCTGCCGCCAGATACCAATCAAAAAAGACATATACACCGGCTCGGGGGTATCGTTTGTTCCCAATGGGGCGATCTTTCTCCAAATGCTTCGCGTTCGGCAAGGCAGCGGTGCTGATTCGATCCTTATATTTACCATAAAGGCGAGCCTTGACAAGAAACTCTTTGTTTTTCTTATAACCGGGAATCCTACCAGTCCTGTCTAGTTCATCGCCGGCATCGTCACAGTTGGTAGCGGATAGTTTTTTCATTTGTAGTATCCCACCCACCTTCCAAGTGCGGCGCGAACCCTTTCGACTATTTCCAATAGTACAGGGAGCTTTCTTATTTCTCGAAAAACAAACTGTCAGCCAGCTGCTGGTTGAAATGTTTGACGGGGTCTCCGTTGATATTGTGATAAATGGCGCTGATGAAGATGACTTTTACCGCGTTCATTACAGCCAGTATGGTAAATACCCCCAGGACGAACAAGGCGATTCCCACGAGAGGATGGATGGCCCAGCCTAAAAGAAAGCAAGTAATAGCCAGCAGCGCAAAGCCCAGCAACTGTACCAGGCCAAAACTGAAACTTGCCCCAAGCCCTTCACCCCACTTTTCTTTTACCAGCGTCGCCGATCTCCTGAAGGCTTCCAATGGTCCCACTTTTTCGTAGGCGATCACCGGCACAACGAAAAAAGTAGCGACGCTCCAGACAATGCCGATCAGGCCGGTAATGATTTTTCCGATCGACCCCAAACTTTCCTGCAGGACCCGCAGAATAGTACCAACGGTCGCCGCAAATGCCGACCAGGACAAGATAGCTCCAATCCGGCTGACGGCGAATCGAAGTCCTTTACTTACAGTAACTTCCTCTCCGTTGAAATAGAGATGCGTGCAGTGAACCAGAGCTGTATTGAAAAATACGATGACGAAGTAGTTGACCAGGTAGTATACGAACGTCACCAGATAACCAGCAACCCGGCTCTGCTCCCTGACCGTCTCGGTGTCCCATCCGGAGAGGGCAAAGATGGCTGTTACAAAAGAGCCGATAACCAGTATCATCGATATGCCGGATAAAATAGGAAACAGGATTAGCTGGCGATTCTCTCTCAGCACTTTAAAACTATTCTGAGCTATATTCCAGCCGTTGGAGAAGCGTGTAACGAAGTTCATTAGATTTAGGTTTAGCTTTTAAATTGATAGTAAAATAGGCTAAAGAGCCGGTATTTCCAAGCATTCTCACACGGGATCGCGTGTGCGGAAAGGCCATCTGGCCTCCCTGATATGCTGCGATTGCAAAGATCAGCGATCCAGAAATTCCACCACCTGCCGAGCAAACAGCTTCGGATACTGGAAGATCGAACCATGACCGGCGTCCGGGTAGAGGCTCAGGTAGGCATTCGGCATGTTTTGGAACATCGTATAGGAACCGATCGTAGGAACCAGGATGTCATTGTTGCCATTAACAATAAGAGTAGGCTGATGAATACCCTGCAGCCGGCTGAGAGAATCCGGCGTCTCTTTTGCCCAGCCCAGAATGGCGCCAAGGTGTGCCTGTATGGTTTCGTTGGAAACAGCAGGATCCCTACCTTCCTTACGTTGTCCAATACGTGCCAGGTACGCATTTCCCGCCGCCCGGCCTTGCTCGGTTGGGGAGAAGAGCAAAAAGAGCTTCGCTTCCACCGGTGTCATGCCGCTGGTCTTTGTCAGCGGCTGAACGATGCCGGCGAGCTGGACGCCGCCTTTGTGTTGTGTCCCGGCCAGGATCAGTCTGTCAACCAGTTCGGGTTCGTCAAGGGCTATCTGCTGTGCGACGGCGCCCCCCAGCGAATAACCCAACAAATTCACCTTCCTGTAACCCAGCGCCTTGATGAAGGCCCTGGCATCCGTCGCCATTTCTTCGACAGTATTGGGCGTCCGGCCGCCGGAAGAAGCTACGCCTTTGTTATCGAAGATAACAACCTTGTAGTGACTCGCCAGTTCATTGGTGAGGGCAGGATCCCAGTCATCCATGCTGCCGGCGAATTGCTGTAGCAGGATCAGGGGAACGCTGGTGGCCTTACCCAGCGTACGATAAGCGTATCTGGCACCCCCGGCTTCTACGAATTGGGTAGGGGCAGTCTGGTGATAGTCGACAAGGCGATGCGTTTTGGTCTGCGCTTCGCCCTGAGTAAGTAAACTCATAAATAAAATGACGCCTAAAATTGTCTGTTTCATTCGAAAACTTTTTTTTTGTATTTAAAATCTTTTTTTTTGATTAATGAGGAACAGGGAACGCGACGTTGGATGCAAGTTTCCATTCGTTCCCCTGCTTTATCAACTCTGCCACCAGAAAAAACGGCGTAGGCACCGGGCGAACAGGAAGCGATATAGCCACGGGTACGAATATCCTGGCCACATTTTTACCAAGGAATGATATCCTTTCCTTGTCCCAGTCCGGGCTTACAGAACTTTGCCAGACCATTTTTCTTATTGCCAATGAATCTCCACGGTTCTCAGTAGCGATAAATTCTTTGAATCTGGCATCGACAGCGTCCTTATCGTTTTTATTTTGACCAACAACGGTTATCGATACGACCAGAGTCGACAAAAAAAATAGTAAGCTTTTCATGATAATTTTTTTTATTATACCCCTTATCGGGAGAAGTCACCTATTCGGCGCCCGCGGCCTCATGCAGCGCCTCGATAGCATTTTCGGAACCTTCAAAAAATAGATGGTAGAATTCGTCGGTGATCCCCGGCCGGATCTCCAGCACGTCACCTTCGATCTTGTCCAGCGTCTCCCGCGCAACAACTTCGGGGGCCATACCGCGCTCACCTCCATTGTTCTTTGAAAATTCCGTATTCACCAGCGGCGGAAGTAGCTCAAACACCTTTACCCGTGATCCTTTCTTTTGCAAAGTGTACCGCAGCACCTGGGTATACGATCTCAGGGCCGCCTTGCTGGCCGAGTAGGTCGGCATGATGCTGGCCGGCGCCAGGGCCACGATGGAAGTAGTGTTGACGATAGCCGCCTCCGGCTGGTCTTCCAAAAGAGGGAGCAGCATTTCGGTCAGACCAACGACCGCAAAATAATTTACCGACATTTCGTGAACCGCCTTTGCAGCTGTATCCGACACTGATCCGACCATAAATACATTGATGGCTGCTGCATTATTGATTAAAAGGTCCAGAGAAGGATATTTTGTCCGAATAAAATCCACCAGCTTCTCCAAATCCTTTTTATTTGTCACATCCGCCACAAAATAATCTGCATTCCGGAGCCTGGCGGCCGCAGAACTCAAGGTCTTTTCCGTTCTTCCGACAAGAATGACCCTGCTTCCATTTTCACTGAATAGCCTTGCCGTCTCAAAACCGATACCGCTTCCCCCGCCAGTGATCAACACTGTTCTGTTATTGGTTTTCATGAAGTTTGTTTTTAAGATTGCTTTTTCCCATGTGCGGCAATCGAAACCTCAGCCCAGGCGTCCCATTCGGCGAACCGCCCTTCGTAAACCTGCCGGATCATCAGGTAGGCCTTTTTACCCAGGAACAGCCGCAGCGGTGGATTGTCGCTGTTAATCAATTTAAACATTGCTGGAACCGTCGCCTCAGGATCGCCAAAAAAGTCGTCGGTGATCCGTGCCTGGAAAGCCGCACGTACCCCATCATACTCAGGCTTCGCGGTGGTCTGGGCTGCAGAGGAACCAGCCCAATCAGTTGCATAACCATTCGGTTCCACCAGCGTCACATGGATATTGAAAGCCTTCACCTCAGCGGCCAGCGCTTCACTTACACCCTCTACGGCAAATTTGGAGGCATTGTACAAACCCAATGTAGGCGCAGCAAACAGTCCGGCCATGCTTGAAACTTGTATGATATGGCCACGTCCCTGCTCACGCATTACTGGTATCACAGCCTGGGTAAGCCATAATAATCCAAAAAAATTTGTCTCGATCTGCTGACGAGCCTGCTCTTCAGTAGTTTCCTCTACAGCGCCAAACAGGCCATATCCCGCATTGTTAATCAATACGTCGATACTCCCGAAATGTTCCTTCGCCTTTTTTATCGCTGCAAAACCCGCAGTCCGGTCGTTGACATCCAGCTGCAGCGGCAAAATTTGCCCGCCATATTTGCTTTTCAGATCATTCAATGCGCCGAGATCGCGCGCTGTTGCTATTACCTGGTTGCCGCGTTCGAGAAATGCCCGGACCCATAATTTTCCGAAACCCCGGGAGGCGCCCGTTATAAAGATTGTCTTTGTCATAGTTCATTAAAAATTGTATTAAAAGAAAAAGATTACTCTCACCAAAAAAGCCATACTCCGGCATCTCTCAGTCGATCGGATTGATACCGGCTCGGGATCATTATCCTTCTAAAAGATCATCGAAGTCTATTTTGTCATGATCATTACAAAATAAGGCAAAAAAAATTTATTTCAATATCTCAAGATTCAGGTCGATCAATGCCCGCAATTGCTCGGTCGTGTAACCCATTCTCCGGGTCATATAAATGCCATTCCAAAGATTGATCAGGTATCTGCCCAATAACTTCGCATCGGTGAGATTCTTCATTTTCCCGTTCCGCTGAGCCTTTTCAATAACCTTTACAAAGATCAGCTCCACCCGTCTTAACAATCCGATGGCTACTTTCTTTACGGCCATTTCCCTTTCCGTTAGCTGTACCATGGCATTACCCAGATAGCAACCGAACATCTTGGCTTCTGCCGATTCACTGGCCAGGGATAGAAAGAAACTCCTGATATTGCCTACCCCATTGTCAGACCTGAGCATTTCCTCCAGAAATTCCTTCTCAAAATCTTTGGTGAATTTGTAAAGAGAACGCTCATAAAGCTCCAGCTTCCCGCCTTTGAACGTATTATAGAAACTTCCCTGACCGATTCCCATAGCAGCAAGGATCTCCTCCGCCGAAGACGCCTCATACCCTGCTTTCCAGAATACTTTCGAGGCCTTGCCGATCACCTCTTCTTCATTGAATATCTTACGCCGACCTGCCATGTTTGTTGCTTTCGAGACCAAAGATAGTATTTTGTATCAATCATTACAAAATAAATTTTGCTGATTGCAACATTAACTCATGAATTCGTGACACCATAAGCCTTCCAGCCTCGATTGCCTCGCGAGTCGTTCACCCAGTCAGACTTCCGCCGGCATCCGGAATTAGAAGGGTAAATAATTATGCTAGATTGCCTGCCCCAGCGGGACCAGGTGAACATAATCCGCTACAGAAGTCTGCCTGAATGGAAATACCTTGCGGGCTTCCTTCATGTCGATCTTGTCTCCTTCGGCATAAGCCAGCATCAGGGCAGCGAAAGATTCACTCAGTGAATCCGTAGACGCATTTTTTTGGGCCTGAAGTGCTGGTATGGGTACATGCTCAATGGAAAATTTGTTTCCCATGTATTCTTCGAATATTTTTACTACTTCCAATGGACTTACAGCTTCCGGTCCTCCTAGCTGGAATATTGAATTCCTGGCTGCCTCTTTGTCCAGTGATGCCGCAGCGATAGCTGCCACATCCTTCAAGCTGATAAAGTGTAGTTTATTTTTCCCTTCCCCGTAAATAGTTACTTTCGAATGAGGGAAATCAAATCCGACAGCTGGACTGAGCCATATCTCCATAAAAAAAGAGGGCTGCAGAATGGTATAATTCATTTTACTTTCCAAAAGCTTCTTTTCAACATTACGCTTTGCAGTTTGCAACGGGAAATTCAGGGCCATAGGATAGAAAGAAACGTAAATAAATTGATTCACACCTGCGTCATTGGCAGCCTTAACCAGGTTTAGCTGGCCATTGTTGTCAACACTTTCAATTGAATCACCTGCCTGGCGGGAGAGCGTGGAGGAAGCCGTTGAAATAACAGAAACGACTCCATCAATAGCTTTATTGATTGACTCGGGGTACTTCAAATCACCCTCAACTATTTCCGCTCCCAGTTGCCTAAGGGCCTTCACTTTTGCCGGCTCAGAAGAAGAACGGACAAACCCTTTAACTTTTCTACCCGCATTTACAAGCTGTTGACAGATTTCCATTCCCAGAGAGCCGGTTGCGCCAACAACCAATACGGTTGAAATTTTTGAATTTTCAGGCATAAATTTGAATTTAGAGATGAAAAGATCGAAAATAGCCGGGCAAGGATGAGATGGAGTTAAGAAGGTATGGAATGGAAAATGGGCACGATCTCCTGCTAAATTGAATGACTAATCAAAATTATTAAGAAAATAGCACCAATTGGCCTATTTCTAAATTAAATTCAGGCCGGGGCAATAAATCCTTCGCGAGCCCCTATTGGCGGTCACCTGCTTATTTTTTTTTAGTATCTTGCTGGGCTGTCAATCCCTATGCTCCTAAAGCCGTCGCCTATACACCTCTTCCTTATCTGGTTGGTTTGCCTGCTGTGGGTCTCCGCAGGCTTTGGGCAACAGCTCTCCATAACAACCGTCAATCCGACCTGTAATACCCGGGTTCAGCCATTCTCAGGAGCCATGCTCGGCAATGGCTCGATAACCGCCGTCGCCTCGGGAGGAACGCCGCCCTATACCTACGATCTCAAACTGACGAGGCCGGCGCAGAGCAACGGCTATTTCCCCGGACTGAGTTCAGGCAACTATCTGGTCGAGGTCACCGATGCGCTGGGCAACAAAGCCAGTCAGAATGTCTTCCTGTCCGAAACGCTGCCCGATCCGTTTCTGAGCATGAAGGTTTTACAGCTGCCTACCTCCTGCACCAATGCGGACGGGTCCATCGAGCTGACGGCGTCCGGGGGAACGCCACCATACCTGTATAGCTGGGATGGAGGTCAGAGCTTTGCTCCTACGCCGACCGTTATGAGCGGCTTGCAACAGGGGAATGCGCAGAACTTCCTGGTCAAGGACGCCAACGGCTGTCTGGCCGGCACGGGGACTACCAGCGCTACGTTCCAACCCAACTATTTCATGTGCTATTTCTGCTGCAATCTCCAGCTGTCCCTCGTCGAGGATAAGGCTCCCTGCAACAGCGACGGCCAGTTCACCGTCTCGATCCCCAATGCGGCGGGACCTTTGTATTACTCCCTCGACGGCATGACTTACACGGTAGCGAATGGCACCAATCAGAACGTGAATACCTGGACCAATATGCCCCCTGGTGTCTATCATATCTATGCAAGATCGGCGGATGGGTCGCTGACCGGTCAAAACACCTGGACGATGGTCAAGGCCTGCCCATACAATGATCTGTCTTTCCAGCTGGGGGTGCCGTCCTGCAATAACGCCGATGGTAGCATCACCGTCCTGACCACCTTTGGGTCACCGCCTTATACGTATTCGATGGACGGGGTCAACTATCAGACCAGCAACGTCTTCTCCGGCCTGCGGGCGGGTACCTATAGCCTGTCGGTGAAAGACGCACTGGGAGCGCTGGAAGCCGGCACTACGACCTTGAAGGTCCCTTCCACACAGAACTGTCTGCAGGTCACCGCGACGCCTAAGAACAGCAGCTGCGGCAGGCCCAACGGATCGGTGATAGTAGTCACCTCTTCCGGTACTCCACCCTACAAGTATTCGATGGACGGGGTCAACTATCAGACCAGCAGCGCATTCAGCGGACTGCCGGCTGGCAGTTATACTTTCACGGCAATGGACGCCAGCGGGCTATCCGGCGTTACCCAGGCGACGGTGGTCAATACGGCCGGTCCCGTCATTACTGCTGTGTCGGCACCGCCTTTTTGCAGCAATCTGACGGGAACGATCACCGTCACTGCCACAGGCGGAACGGCGCCATTGCAATACAGCCTGGACAATGGCGGGAGTTGGCAGGCGTCGGGGCAGCTTCCCGTCGGGACGGCGGGGCAATATCGGCTTGTCGTTGCCGATGCCAACGGATGTACGGCGAATACTTCGCAAGTGGTCACTATAATGAACGCGCCTCAGGTCGACCTGGGCCCTGATCTCGCACTGTGTACCGGCGATAGCGTTTTATTGAAAGTCCCCGGCGGCCAGGCAGGAGACCAATACCTGTGGCAGGACAACAGCACCGATATGAAGTTCTGGGTCCACCAGCCGGGCACCTATTCGGTGGCCGTGACCAACGCAAATGGCTGTACGGCGAGAGACAAGGTGACGGTCACGGGCAAGGCACTACCCGTTTTTGGCCTGGGCCCGGATGCTACGGTCTGCGCCGGGCAGCCGGTGGTTCTGGATCCGCATTCTTCCGGAGTGAGCTATCTCTGGAGCACCGGCAGCACCGATCCATCCATAACTGCTGCGTCGGACGGCCTCTATTGGCTGCAGGAGACCCTCGCTCAGTGCATCTATCGCGACAGCATAACGGTGAGCTATAAGCCTGTTCCTTCCGTTCACCTCGGCAATGACACCACCCTCTGCGACGGACAGGTGCTGCTGCTGGATGCTACCAGTCCAGGTGCGACCTATCTCTGGCAGGACGGAAGCCGGGCGCCGGAGTACAAGGTCAACAGCGCCGGCACGTATTCGGTGCAGGCGGACATCGCCGGCTGCAGGGCGGGCGATGCGATCGTGGTCGGATACAGCAGCCCACCGATCGTGAACGTAGTGCAGGACACTACGCTTTGTATCACACAAGAGCTCGTTCTCGACGCCGCCTGGCCTCAGTCCACTTATCTGTGGCAGGATGGCTCGACACAGCCGCAGTACCGGGTAACGAAAGAAGGTACCTATACGGTCGAGGTGACCAATACCTGCGGCACGACGGAGGGGCAAACCATCGTAAAGTATGACAACTGCGCGTGCAGGTTCTATATGCCAACCGCATTTACGCCCAACGCCGACGGCCACAACGACGTCTTCCGCCCCTCCTATAACTGCCTGTATAGCCGCTTTCAGATGTCGATATTCGGGCGATGGGGAGAGCTGGTCTTCGACACCAAAGATCCTTCCTATGGATGGGATGGCAGCTGGCAGGGAAAGCAGCAGCCTGCGGGAACCTATGTTTGGGTGATCGGCTATCAGGACCAGCTGACCGGTAAGAATTACGAGCAGAAAGGGACGGTCGTGCTGATCCGTTGAGGGGAGCCCGCTGACCCCTTCCCGTCAGCACGCCGCAGGCGTAGCGGTCACTTCCCAATACAGAAAATGAAAACGCCCTATTCCAGGGCGTTTCAACGATCTTAGGCCCGGATTAGTGACACCGGGCCGACATCCCGTCCGAAGGACGGACCCTGCTTTCCAATAAAAAACGAAACGCCCCATTTCAGGGCGTTACGATGCATTTAGTCCCAGGTTAGACTCGCTATTTGAGCAACCAGATCTTCTGGTTAACGTCGTCGGCGCTGAAGCCCTGGCTTTTCAGGGCGTCGTTCCAATTGGCGGTATTCTGCGTTTGTTCGGTTGTCGGGTAGGTCCAACGGATGGGGATCACCCCATTATTCCCTACGCCAGTGCCCCCTTCGAAGGCGGGAACACCCGTCCTGCGCCAGTTGTAATAGGCCTCATACCCCGAACTTTCAAACATGGCGATGTATTTCTGAAGGACGATCTGGTTGATCGCTGTCGCAGCTGTTGAAGAGAGCTGTACGGTAGGCTGCGCATAATAATTTGCCCAGCTGAAGGTAAAGGGATAGGCTGCGATTTTCGTGAGATTGCTGGCGTTGGCAGGCAGGAAATACGCGGTGAAATTGGTTTGTGTTATATCGAGGCCATAAAATTTAAAGGACTCGGTAATCCCCGTTTTATAATAGGTTTCCGCACTGCCCCCAGCCCATTCCCGTTCGATGCCTTCGGCGATATTGAACAGCATCTCCTTATAACCAACGAGCACATCCGGGTCTCCATTATAGGTGGAATAGTAGCGTTTCCGGTTGATGTTGGCATACAGACCCGCAGTGGCATTCGTAGACATTGTTCCGAGATCCAGTCCTGTGGATGCGCCGACGAAATATTGGAATTGCGTCGGGTTGGATGAATTCAACCCCGGCAGTCCCCAGGCAGGATCGCAGGTGACAAATACGCGGGGATCGCTAAGGCTGGTCAGGGCACTGACATAGGTGTCGGCCATATTGACCTTGGTGGCATTGCTACCATAGGCCACTGGGTTCAGCGGATAGATGCTATAGGTGTTGGTCCCGCCGGGATTATAATTAAATGCGAAATCATCTGCCTGGCTGGCGAAGAGAGGATACTTGCCTGGAGTGTTGATGATATTGGCAAATCTGGCAGGGACATTCAGCGTGGCATCGGAAGCCTTGGGGCTCAGCGCGATCAATACCCGCAAGGTAAAGGCGTTCACGAGCTTTTGCCATTTCGCGAGATTGCCGCCATAATAAATGTCCTGTGCGGCCCCGCCAACCGACAGGGAGTTGTCACTGTTAGCGACGAGGGTTGCGAAATCACTGTTGGCGGAGTCCAGCTGGCTCAGCACATAGGCGAACACCTGCTCCTGGGGCGTGTAGGATGGGGTGTTGGTAGTACCCAGCGCTTGCGTCAGCGGCACATCCCCCATCAGGGAGGTCATATTGTAATAATAGTAAGCCTTGACAAAACGGCCGATGGCCTCGTAAGGATTCACTTTGGCGCCTCCCCGGGCATTGACCTGAGCTTCCATTTGCAGCTCATTTTTCAGCACCAGATAGGAATTGAAGGGCCCCGCAGCGGTGTTGGCAACCTGATCCGAGTGCGTGCCTTGCACCCAGGAGTAAATATTGCTGCCGGAATAGCTGAAGTTCTGGCAATGGTACTGGTTCCACTGTTGAACATAATCCCAGGATTGGATGCCGCCCAGTGCACCCGTGCCCGAGCTGCCGGACAGCCCGGACATACTCGTCAGGACGGTACCCAGGATCAATTGGGGAGTCACGGCAGTGGTGTTATTGGGGTTCACCTGGTCGGCCGTAACCTGCTTGCTACAGGATGCTGCCACCAGGGCGCCTGTAAACAGAAGAAAAATATTTTTAAGTGTCTTCATGATCTTTTCTTTTTTTTTTCGCCAAAAAATTATCGAAATAAATTTTTTTGTCTCAAAATCATTAATGTCGGTTCGCTTCGCTCACGAATTGGACGGAGTCCAATTTGGGATTTAGAAAGCGAAATTGAGGTTGAAACCATAGCTGCGGGTCGTCGGCGTTTGCAGGCCCGAACCATTATCCTGGGTGTATTGGTCGACATCCACGTCCTTATACCGGTTGGGGAAGAAATAGAGCAGGTTTCTTCCTACGAAAGCGATGTTGGCGTTACTGATGATCGAGCGCTTGCCAAAGATAGACTGGGGGATCTTGTAGTTCAGCGTTAGTTCCCGAAGCTTGGCATTGGTCTTGCTGATCACCGACTCGCCGACGGCGCTGGCGGCATGGGTAACAAAGGATTGTACCAGGGCCTTGCTGGTGTTGGTCGTCTCGGTCAGATCTTTCATATTCGTGATGGTGCCTGTGACAGGATCCAGTTTGATCGTTTGGGTACCATTGGAAGCGACGAGGTTCACCCCTGGAGCCGTATAGGCCGGTATTTTGGCTTCATCAGAGGGCCGGGCGGCCCCAATTGCACCCGTGGCATCTTCGATGTGACGGCCTGCGCTCAGCGTCTTTTGCCGTACATAGTCGTTCATCACCCCGCCTACTAGACCATCCAACTGGAAGCGCACGGAGAAGGATTTATAGCTGAACGTATTGATCAACCCCCACTGCCAGTCGGGGTCGGAATGTCCGTAGATCCTCTGGGCGGGCGACTGAAGGTCCGAGTAGAGGATATACACGCCGGAAGCCTTGTCGACCACCTTTTGGCCGTCAGGAGTCGTGACAAAGCCATTGCTATAAGAGATATCCACCCGTGTGCCGTTATGGGCCCAATTGTTGGGTGCGCTGTTATAGCTGACCCATTTACGGATATACGTGAAAAAGTTAGCCGTTACATCCCAGTTGAGGCCGTGCGGGTTGACGAGAGGCTTGCCGCTGAAAGTAGCTTCCCAGCCGTCATTGGTATAAATGTCCCCGTTGGTAAGCACCGATGCATAGCCGCTGGCATTGGATACCCCCTGGCCAATGATGCCGGTGTTACGGTAGTGATAGCGGGTGACATCGAGGCCCAGGCGATTCTTCAGTACCCGGACATCCACGCCAAATTCCAGTGCCTTCCTATCCCGGGTATTGACATCGGCGTTTATCTGCTGATCCGTATAGCGCGCGCTGATCTGGCTCGAATACGTCGGGGCAAGCGTATATGATTTCACAAATTGGTAGGTCGGCCCATTGAATGGGGTGGTCCAGTTGTAGCCGTAGCCGCCGGGCGTGCCACTCGTGTTGGCCTGGATCGTCGGCGTAGTGCCGCCATCCTTGCTTTCCGCATAAGACGCTCTCACTTTCAGGAAAGAAATGAGATCGGGCAGCTTTACATAATCCGACACGACAGTAGCGAGATTGAAAGAAGGATAATAATAGCTGGCATGCGCAGGATTCATGGCGGAGGATTTGTCCACGCGCCCGGTGATATTGGCCGTCAGGTAAGATTTAAATCCGAGGTCGACAGAATAATAGGCACTCAACACCAGCATGTTGGCATTGGTAGTAGTCCCTGTCACAGCACCCTGGGAATTGGAGAAGGAATAGAGCCCGGGGATAAGCAGGTAATTGGTGGAGGCATAGTCGGCATTATAGTTGAAATTCCGGATCGTACCACCGCCCACCGCGGCCACGTCGAGGAAGCCCCCGATCTGGCTTTTATGATACATTACCTGGAGGTCTTCGCTGTTGTCGAAGAGTTGCCGTCTGTCCTCGCGGTAATCTCCCTGGCGCAGGGGTCGGCCACCTACACCAGCCGAATAGGGCATCTTCTCGGAATTAAACATATCATACGCCGTAAGACTGGGACGGAATTGAATTTCCAGGTTTGGTGTGGGCTTGTAGTTCAGGGATACATAACCGTATTCATTGCTTTGGTTATGACTCCTCAGCCATTCGTAGGCCATGAACCAGGGGTTGTTGTATTGACTATACTCCCAAAACTTCTGCTGGATGCCTTTATAACCAGGCTGCCAATAGTTTCGCATATCCTTTATGTTCCAGTCAGCCCCGCTCCAGATGAGGATATTATAGATCTCACTATTGGGGCCGTAGCTGACATCCGGGACATTGGGTGTGAACTGGCGGCTATAGTTGAAGTACGCGGTGGCCGTCAACCTGGGGTTGAAACGCTCGACCACGCTTGCCGTAAAGCTGGCATTATTCAGCGAGGTATTCGGTGTGATACCCCGCTGATAGGTTTCCCCGAGCGACAGCCGGACATCGGTCTTTTCGGTGGAGGAAGAGACCGCAATGCTATTGGCAGACAGCACGCCGGTCTGAATGAAGTTCTTCAGATTGTCCTTCCCCCGGGCGATCCAGGGGGTCGGTTGCACGTGACCGATAAAGCTGCTACCGTCGGCAAAGGTAGTAGTATAGGTCTGGCCGGGCGTATACGCGCCGTCGTATTGGGGGAGCAGCTGTCCCCTGAATTGCGGACCCCACAGATCGTCATTATTGTCATTTATGCCCTTACCCGTGGCGCCGCCACCGAAATAGTTTTGGCCGGGAGCGGAACCACCGCCGCCGAAGGCATATTTTCCGTTGTCGCCGGGACCATAGAGGTCCTGATATTTAGGCAGGGCGATGAACCCTTTATTCAACTGGTTGCTGGAATTTACCGTCACTACCAGACGGTTCTTTTCCTTCGCGCCTTTTTTGGTAGTGATGATGATCGCACCGTTGCGTCCCTGAAATCCATAAAGGGCCGCCGCATTGGGGCCTTTCAATACGGTAAAGTTCTCGACGTCGTCTGCATTCAGGTTATACGTATCCGAGCTGATGGGTACGCCATCCACTACGAACATAGGTGCATCGTTATTCTCACCCCGCATGATCACCTGTGCGGGGTGACCTGTTTCCGGGTTGATGTTCACCTCCAGACCGGCTACCAGGCCTCTCAGGGCATTAACCGGATTTGGTTCACGGGCTTGTGTCAGCGGGGCGGCATCAACCACCTGCACCGCATAGCCCACACGCTTTACATCTTTCTTAATACCAGTTGCCGTAACCACCACTTCACGCAGCTCGCGAGCATTGGTAGTCACCATAACATTCAGGTTTTCGCCCGTGACCTTTTCTTCTGTCTGCGTCACGCCGATGCCTGAGATAATAAGCACATCGCCCTCTTTAGCCTTCAGGGCGAAGCTGCCATCCACCCCGGTGGAAGTGGCAATCCTCGTTCCTTTAATAATTACCGAAACTCCGGGCACAGGCGACTGATCGGTCTTTGAAAGAACATGGCCCGTGACGACCTTCTGTGCGAGTGCAAACAACGGCAGTAAGAACACGGCCGACAAAAATATCTTTCTCATAATGTAGTATTATTTTTTGTAGACTTTACAAAAGCCGCCCTCCTGGGCGAAGGCACCAGAGCATCCATCCCTTTGATACCCTTCCACAGGATCTCATTGAATAGTGCATCGGGGACACCGTCGACATCAGCGAAGTCGAGCCCATCCGACTTCTTTACCATTTCATTCCCAGCCATGGTCTTCTCCGTGAGATCGATATTTTCAGGCAACGCCCGGAAGGGGGACACATCGGGAGTAGCCGAAAAACAATTCCACATCGGCATAGCAGCGGCATCATACTGGCTCATCGGCGGGATACCCAGGATAAGCTCCATCGTCCGCAGCATGGAGGATGTGGAGTATATCGTATGATCGACAAAATGCCTTTTTACAAATCCTCCCGCAACATAGGCAGGGCTGCGATGAGCATCCACATGGTCGGGACCATTTTGCGCATCGTCTTCCAGGATGAATACTGCCGTCTCCTTCCATATAGGGCTATTGCTGAGGTATTCTATAAATTTGCCCACCGCCAGGTCGTTGTCCGCCACATGGGCAAAAGGAGTTGGCCTACCCCTTCTCACCCCTTCCGTATGATCGTTCGGAAACCGGACGGTATTGAAATGAGGAACCGCACCCGCCGCCAAAAGAGAGTCGAAATCAGATCGCCACCTCCTTAACCGGGCAGTATCCGTGATAGTCAGATCTCCTCCGGCATAGTCGGGACAGTAATGTCCTTCCAGTACTTTAAGACTCGGCCTGTAGTGATCCGCAAATTCGCCATAGGTCCTGAAAGAGACACCCGCCCTGGAGCAATGATCCCAGATAAATCCCCCCTTATTATTGGCAACAGCACGATTGCCCTCTCCATCATAACTGCCGCCCCGGCGGCCATACCCTGTAGGCCAGGTCTTCTCCAGGTAATCTGTCGCATAGGCGCCCATGCTCCAGTTGTGCCCATCAGAGCTCACTTCCGCGTCCACATAGAAGTTATCCAGCAACACGAACTCGCCTGCCAACGCATGCTGATTCGGCGTAACATGCTCCCCAAAAAGACACAGGCTCGTATCCCCATTTCCCTGCGGAACATCTCCCAGCACCTGGTCATAGGTCCGGTTCTCCTTGATGACATAAAAAACATATTTGATGGGCGAAGGATTCCCCACCTTCATCGGAATCGGATTACCAGCATCCCCTGCCGCCACCAGTTCCCCTTTCTTTGTATAGGGTGTATTCTGATATACCTGCGCAGTATATTTCTCCAACAAATGATCATCCGGCTCATCGATAATACTCATCGCTCCTTTGAACAACCCGCCGATATACTGTAGGGGCTGACTACCCCCCTGATCACCCTGCTGATAATTCACCTCCTGGCGGCGAGCCACCGGACTCGGGCCATAGGGATTAGCCAGCGACGTCAGCCCCTTCCCATTGGCCACCCAGATCTTTTTACCGACCACCCTCACCGCCGTCGGATACCAGCCCACGGGAATGAAACCCATCGACCTGGCCGACCCCGGCTCCCGTACATCGAATACTGCCAGACAATTATTATCCGCATTCGCCACATAGAGGGTCTTGTCATCCGTGCTCAAAGCAAGCGCATTACTGGTTGATCCGGGCGGCGCGTCCGGGTACAATGCCGCATTCAAGGTTTCTACGACCTTCCTGCGGGCAACATCGATTACCGCAACGGAATTGTCATTGGCATTGGCAACAAAGAGCCACTTTCCATTCTTTGTCAGACAAAGATCATTGGGATTGTCGCCCACGGCGATCTCTCCTGAGAAGACGCGACGCCCGGTATCGAAAACCAAAAGCTTGTCGCAACCCCAGCAGCTGATGTATAACTCCTTTCTGTCGCGGGAAAGAACACAGGTATACCCTTCCCCACCCAACCCGATCTGTTGAACGATCTTCTTGGACGCAAGATCGACGATATACAGTGAGTTATTCTCCCTGGTAACGACATACAATAGCTGCCGTTTATCATCGATGTCCAATCCGGCTGGAGAGATCTTTTCCGGCCATTTATTCCCAAGCGGTATGGTATCGGCAAAGCTAAGAGCATGACGTCCATCCCGCGATGCAGCTGCCTCATAATCTACCGCATATTTCAGTATCCAGTTATCATTACCGCCGGACGCATAAAGAAATTTTCCATCGCCACTGAATTTCAACCCCAGCCATGATTTTGGCAGGACCAGACTATCCACCACCTCCTCCGCGCCCACATTGATGAGCTGAATGGTCTGGGTGCTTTCACCGTTGTTTGTCACCGCCAAATAGTTCTTTGTCGAAACCGCAATATTCAACGGCAGGTCTCCCAGCGGCAGCGTACGTCCTGCCGGAGTAAGCGTCCATCCGTTAGGGAGCAACACCTTCTTTGACACCGCCCTGGTCGACACAACCGGCCCACCGGTAGCAACGGCCTTCACATCCAACCCTACCGGCATCCCAACATGTTTCGACGGAAAATCCTTATCCAGCTGCGCCACTACCCTCGCCAGGTCCGCAGGGCCGGAAAGATCAACCACCGTCTTTATTCGCTTCAAAGTATCATATTGAGAAGCAAACGACGACGCCAGTCGAGCACCAGCCCCACTAGCCATCAGCGCAAACTCTTTACCGTCATAATGATATTGGTCAGCATAATCCGCCACAAAGGCCAATACAGCTTTGATATCGTCCATCTCATGGCCCAAACGATAGTTCATCGACACCACAAGGTATCCCCTACGGCTAACAAGCTCTTTCACCAGACCATCGGAGATCTCATCTTTGTTACCCCCGCTTCCATGGATAAAGACAACTACTTTCGCATTCCCCATCTCCTCCGGCACATAGGAATCCAACGACTGATCTCTCCCTGCCGGGCCATAAGCAAGATCAGGCAGCTTTCTGAAGACACCCGGAGCAGCCGGGGCAGCCGGGACACCCGGACCACCCGGAGCAGCCGATGCGGACGCAGCAGCCGGTGCGGTCGCCGCAGGAAAACTACCAGCCGGCACTCCATTCCGCCAATGATTTTGCCGCAGATACTGGTCCAGCGCCTCGGGATGATCCGTCTGCATTCCCTGAACACCTTTCGCTAACACCGCCGCCCAAAGCCCGGGATTCTCACCCGGTCCCTCCACATCCAACCATACAGAAACACCTCTCTCCCTGGCAACCGCCAGCAACGCTGTGTCGGAAATATTATCCACCACCGCCAGCGATACGCGATCGAGAAATGCCCGGAGCCCATCCGGAGTCTTTGCATCCCTCGGTACGCTCGCCATCAGCGGCATCGCCGGCGCCGCAGCCTTCCATTTCGCATAATCCCCAGGTTTATTCAGATACACGACCACCTGCTTCTCCATTCCCGCAGCCTGGATCTGCCGGTAAGCCACCGCCGGATCAGCATCTTTAAAATCCAGGTAGATATTTATCCGACCCTTGCAGGCACGTAAAATATCTTTGAATTCCGGGACACGATAGACGGCACCTGCAACACCCCCTTTAACAGTCAATTTCTTTATCTCCTCCAAAGTCAGATCACTTACTAACCCCTTCCCATCGGTCATCCTATCCACGGTACGGTCATGACTCAACACAAGACAACTGTCCTTGGTCGTACGCAGATCCATCTCTGTATAATCCGCGCCGACCCGGATAGCTTCCTGAACCGCCTCCAGTGTATTCTCCGGGACAACAACATGATTGCCGCGATGAGAAATAACAACAAATCCATTTTTCGTAGCCGGCATAGGGGCGGCCGATTGTGCAAAACCAACGTGCCACGCCAAAAACATAAAAAACACAAAACAAATTTTCTTCATATACTACCAGGGTTTACCAGTGCCTTGAGCGATCCACGGTTTGGACCAGGCACTGTTGTGATAATTATTAGTCGCATCCGCACCATAGCCCGAATAAGGCGTCAGCAACAGCGTATTCTCTGCCGCCTCCACATTCATCCAGTTAAGATTCCGCTCGGCCAACGGATAATATACCCGCGCAGGCAAAACCGGGCCTTTCGCATGTGGACCGGCCGACAGCACCGGGTATCCCGTACGCCGCCAGTCAAACCACGATTCGGTGGCTGCAGTCCAGGATGCTATCCATTTCTGGGTGATCAATTGCTGCACCGTGCCATTAAAGGCCACCGAAGGCTGTGCGATATAGGCGGTATACAAGCTCGCAAGCCCCCAGGCAGCAAAAGACGACTGGATAGCCAGGTTATAATGCGTCTGAGCATCCCCGGCAGCCCAGCCCTTTAAGGCAGCTTCTGCCAGAATAAAATGAACTTCGGCCGCAGACATCAACCTCGCCTTCAATAGCGGTCCTTTAGCGCCCATGTACATCGAATTCAACCACGACACATGAGGATTATGAGCGGCCTGGCCGGGGTCCGGGCCCAGATTATACACCTGCTCCCCTACAATAGCCACAGGAAGCCCCACATAGTTCACATCCTGGTTGATATCATTTACGGTCAATCCCTTCGATGCAAGCACATCAGGCGACAGATAACGCACCTGCCTGTTCTCACCTGCCACAATGGTGTCCACTATCTTGTCGGTGTGCGCTGGAAAACTGGCCTGCACATCGAGAAAGATCTGCACTTTGTTCGCCCATATACCCAGCCTGGGATCATTTAGCGACTCCAGCGCGTTGACGAACGTGGCGCATAGCTTGGTTTGCCGGTAATGGCTGCTATCCGAATTATAGGCAACGGCATTGGGCCAGGAGTTGTTGGCATTACTTCCCGCAAAACCCATCGTGGCGTCATCGCTGGCAGACGTGATGATGGGGTAAGTAGCAGGATCGGCAACGATCTTTTCAATTCCAGCTTTGGCAACCTCAGGCAGCTTGTCCGAGATTCGCAAATAATACCGCAAGGCCAGGGAATTAGCCAGTTTGCGCCACTGCACCGGATTCCCATTGTAATAAACATCCGCCGGGCCCGGAGACGCTGCATAAGCAGGCTGGGAAAACAGTGTATTGGCGGTCTGCAGATCGGCCAAAATGCCCATATAAATGGATTGCTGGCTGTCATATGCAGGGAAAGCATTGGCACTGTCTCCTTCCAGCGCCTGAGAATAAGGAGCATCTCCCCACATATCCGTGATCAGCCCGAAGATCATAGACTTCATTGTCAGACTGATCCCCTGCTGAAAAGGGAATCCAAGCGCCACACTTCGGTCATAAACATATTTGTTGTTGCGCAGGATATCATACCAGGGAGTCCAGGAATAATCCCCACCCCAGTCGTATTCATTATGTGGACCGGTCGCCCCGTCGTTCTGGGTGTGCTGTATAACCCCCGCAAAATCTCCATATCCTAAATTCACATATTGCTCACCGGCAGTCGTCAGAACAGTAGACAATACCAGGTTCGGGCTGGTGGTGCCGGGATCTGCGCCATTGGGATTATCGTTAAGCCGCTCCAATTGCTTTTTGCAAGAGCAAAACAACACGAGCGGCAGCAACACCGTAAGCACACGTCTCATAGTCTCCTGGTTAAAATGTTACATTCAATTTAAATCCCACAGGTATCACCCACGGGTAGATATTATATCGTTCAATTCCCTGTTTGAACTGGATACCGTTACCTTGTACATCCGTCGAAGGCTGATAGGCATTCTCCGGGTCGATATTGATCTTCGCTGCTGTCCACAACAGGATATTCCGGCTATATACCGAAATGCTGGCGTTCTGAGCCTTCCAGGCCTTGACGACCCTCGCCGGCAAGGCATAGGTCAGCGATATCTCCCGCAGCTTCACATAAGAGGCTGGGAACATGTAGGCACGTGTAAAACCAAAAGCCGTTGCACCCGCAAAGGGAAGGATAGCAGTGCCGTTTGGTTTGTTGATGTTCTGCCCCAGGTTTTCGATATAGCCGGTTGGATGACCACTCGCATCATAGCCGGACGCCCTCACCCCGGGAATGAACACTCCGCCATAGGGAAGCGTATACGGTCCATAAACAAAAGGGTATCCATTGTATTCCGGCGCAGGACCTCCCACCAGCGGAAAGTTATTACCCGTGTTGCGGATCAGCTTATCCGCATGGGCCACCAGGTAATCCCGCAGCTGCTGGCCGCCCATACCGCCCGGATTGAATAGATGGCCATAGAATAGCTCGGACTCACCAAACTCCTCGCCATACCTGTAGGTCTGAGAGACAAAATCTCCGCCATTCCGCCAATCGAGCGTAAAGCTCACGCTGAACTGTTTGTAGGAAATGGAACTCTGAAATCCTATGATAAATTTGGGATTGAAATTGCCGATCTTATAGTGGGCATTCACAGCACTAATGGATTGCCACTTACCCGTATTGTCAAGCAGCGGATAACCATAATAGGGTGATCCCTTATCCGTGACCGTGACCATCCGGGCGTCATAGATATCGCCGATCTCACCGCCCACATACGTCCAGGCGCCACCCGCAGCATCCGTCCAAAGGGTGAGGTACGGCAGCCCGCTATACAATTTGACAAGGGTAGTCCGGCTGTGGGTAAAATTCACATTGGCATCCCATCTCCAGTCCGTCTTCACCACCGGGGTGCCGCCCAGCGACAATTCGATCCCCCTGCTCCGAAGCACACCGGCATTGATACTCCTGGATTCGTAACCGCTGGAGGGGGGTGTCAGGGTACTGAATATCTGGTTCTTATTTTCGACTTCATAGTAGGTGGCCGACAGCCGGAGCCTGTTGCGGTATAGCTGGAGATCGATCCCGCCTTCATAGGAAGTAGCTATCTCAGGCTTCAGGTTCGGGTTCAGCAGGTTGCCGGAGGTATTCAGCCGGGGAATGCCATTCCAGCTGCCGGTATCCGACAATACCGCCTGCAGCTGATAGGGGCCGGCATCATTGCCCACCTGGGCAACGCCACCCCTGAGCTTGATCATACTTATGGAGGGCGTCCGAATGCCGGCAATCTCATTAACCAAAAGGCTCAGCGAAGCGCTGGGATAAAAATACGGTTGTGCATTGGGGAGAGTGCTTGACCAGTCATTGCGGCCCGTAATGTCCAGGTAAGCCATGTCATTAAATCCGATATTCATCAAACCATAAAGACTCTTAACACCCTTCCGGAACGAAGTGCTGGAATAGGCCAGGTTGGCAGGCAGTATATTCTGGATCGTAAATACGCCAGGCACGATCAGCCCACCGGCGCCATCCACTGTAGAGACCCGTACTGTAGCGCCGCTCTGATAGCGGGTATTGCCACCAGCGGAAGCACTTAGGCTCCAATGTGAAAAACTGTGCTTGTAGGTGAGCAGGAAATCAGCATTGTTTTCAAAGGCATTGATATTGATAATGCCGTAACCTCCTCGCGGGTCATCCGTATAGCTCACCGGGACTTTCAGCTCCCTCTTCTCATTATAATCGTCCAGTCCATAACGGGCCATCAGCCCAAAGGCAGGACTGATCTGCCAGTCGGCCCTGACATTCCCAAAGATCCTGTCGCGAACAAAGCTGTTCTTTACCTCATAAGCAAGAAAGTAAGGATTGTTGAAGGAGCCCTTGTACTGGGTGCGTTGCTGAATGCCTTGTTGCCCGGGAAGCCAGTAGCTCCGCAGGTCACGGATATCTATATGCGGGGATACATCATAAGCCGCCTCCAGGGGATTGGATCCCCGCTCTCCTGCCGGGCGATTGTTGGAATTGTTCCTGCTGAGATCGATGTTTGTGCTGAGACGCAGGGTCTTGGTAATATTCACCCCGGAGCTCAGGTTGAGGCTGTTGAGAAAGAGATCCGAGCCGGGGATGATCCCCCTGTTGGACATATTCGCATAGGACAGCCGGTAATAGGCTTGCTCACTGCCGCTGGTAATGGCTACGCCGTTGGTGCTGGTAATACCTGTCTGCACGAAATGCTCCAGGTTGTGCGGATGGGAGATCAGGGGCACAGGAATGGGTTTGCCGTTCACGTCGGGAGGGCTATTCCACACCACATCACTATAGCCCTTGTTCAACTCTGGCCCATAGGTGTGTGCATTCTCCTGGATCAGGTTTCCAAAAGGTTCAGTCAGGGGGTTGCCACTTACAGAAACCGGAATGGAGGAGAACGAACCCGATCCAAACTTGTGCTGGAATTTCAGGTACTTATAGGGCTGGTCAAAAACCGTGCTCGACGTCAGGCTCACAGTCGTCTTCCCGGCATTCCGGCCTGATTTGGTGGTGATCAGCACGACTCCATTACCAGCCCTCGATCCGTACAGGGCCGCCGCACTGGGCCCCTTCAGCACCGTGACGCTTTCGATATCCTCCGGGTTGATACTGGATAGCGCATTGCCAAAGTCTGCGCGGTTATTTACGCCGACATCGCTGATATTATTCAAGGTGTTGGCAATAGGAACGCCGTCTACTACTATCAGGGGTTGATTGTCGCTGCTTAGCGAAGTGGCGCCCCGGATGACAATACTCACGGACGAGCCCGTACCACTGGTGGAGTTGATGGTGACGCCGGCCACCTTGCCGGACATGGCGTTCAGGATATTCTCCTGGTTGACCCGGGTCAACTCCTTACCGCCTACCTCTTCTACAGAATAGCCTAACGAGCGTTTTTCCCGGGTGATGCCCAGGGCCGTGACGACTACTCCGGAAAGCTCCTGCGCGGAGGTCTCCAGCACCACGTCTGCCTGTGTACGGCCGGCAAGCGCCAGCTCCCTGGTCTTAAAACCCACAGAAGTAAAAACCAAAATAGCATTGGGTCCGGATACCCGCAATTGGAAACGCCCATCATTACGGGTGTGGGTGGCGTTGGTGGACCCCTTCTCTGTGACCGAAATACCTTCCAGGGCAGCGCCATTCACCGATCGTACAACCCCATTGATCTCCGATACCACCGCGGGGACGGGGGCCGGTGCCGGTGCAGCTGTGAGTCGCGTGATGACAAAACTCTTACCTACCAGTTGGTAGCCGATCCCACGCCCCTTGCAACAAATGTCAAGCACTTCTTCAATGCTGGCATCTTTCACCTGGATATTCACAGGCGCCATGCCTTCCAGTAGGAATTCTTTGTAGACGAAGGAGACGCCGGTCTGCCGGGTGATCTCCCGGAAAACCTGTTGCGGGGTCATGTCCTTGACAACGAGCGTAATTTTTTGAGCATAGCTACCTTGTACGCTAAGCAACAAGCAAAGCGCCATGAGAAAAGCCGTTAATTTCATAGCCAATAACCTTTACGGAAGCACCACTACTTTTTTACCTTCTATTTTAAAATGATTGGTTCCACTGGCTTGCAGCAGGGAAAGCACGTCTGCCAGTTCGAGGTTTTTACTGATATCTCCGCCCAGCTCAGTTTTATCCGGGACAGTGCGATATACGATCTCTATATCATACCACCTGGCCAGCTGCCGCATAATGGCGGTCAGGTCAGTATGGTCAAATTCAAACAGTCCGTTCTTCCATGCCGTCGCCTGCAGGGTATCTGCTTTCTTTACCCGCAGCTGATGATGAGTACTATCGAAGAGGGCTTGCTGACCAGGTATCAATCTGGTGATCTGGCCGCCCTGGGATACCGCAACAGCGCCCTGTAGCAGGGTCGTGTTGATCGATTGTTCATCCGGGTAAGCCATGATATCGAAATGCGTTCCCAGCACATTTACCTTTCCTCCATCGCCGCCGGGTGTTCGTATATTCACGACAAAGGGCATCTGAGGGTTCTCCGCGATCTCAAAGTAGCCTTCACCCGTGAGCTCCACCGCGCGTTCCTTCCCCGAGAAAGCCACAGGAAACCTTAGCGATGACGCAGAGTTCAGCCATACCCGGCTGCCATCCGGAAGAACTACCCGGTATTGTCCACCTCTGGGCGTTAGGATGGTAGTATAGGATAACACCGCTTCCTCCCCCATAGGAACGAGCAAAACGGCACCGTTGCCCTTGATGATTCGGGTGAGTCCCTGCTGTGCGATCTGCCCGTTGTGTACGCTGTCAAGTGCTATCCTGTTGCCATTGGCAAGGATGAGCACCGCCTTGTTTGTACTACCGGGCGCAATTCTAACAACCTCCGGCTGCGGAAAGCCGGTCGTATGGCGATGTTGATGCACGATCACCAGCCATACCAGTGCTGCAACCAACAACAAAGCAGCGGCGACAGCCGTGTAGCGCATCAAAACACGACGGCCGGCCTTTCGCCTACCAGGCCACATAGTTGCAAAATCTTCCTGCCAATACTCCTCAAAGCCACCCTCCAGGATAGCGGAGCGCAGCTCTTCCCATTCCGTTTGTGAAAGCCGGTCGGTCCGGTACAGTTGTAACAAACGGGTGAAGCGTTCAGGCGTCATATAGATAAAGACGACGCACAAGAAGGATCGGCCCAATGGTGGGAGAAAAAAATTTAAAGTCCTGTTTGCTGGGAACGTCAGACCCCTATTTGCCGGAAGTATTTCCGCACAAACCGCCGCGCGAGCTCCAGATGTCGCTTGACCGTTAGACGGGAGATGCGCATGCTGGCGGCTATCTCGTCGTAGCTCATCTCTTCCTCGCTGGCGAGGAGATATACCTGCTGCTGGCGGGAAGGCAGTCGGGCGATCACCTTATGAAGCAGCTGCCGGCCTTCCCTTTCCTGCAAACCGGCCGTCACCGGGTCTGGATCCATATGTTCCGGCGATTGCTGCCGCCGCATACCGGTCAGGTACTTATGTTCGACGGCAATCTTCCTGAAGTGATCAAATATTGTATTTCGTGCAAGGATAAAGAGATAATCTTCCGGGTTCTCAACATCCGCCAGCCGGTCCCGGTGATCCCAAAGTTTAATATATACCACCTGGACGATCTCTCTGGCTACCTGCAGGTCCTTAACATAGGGCATTGCCGCGTTATAGATAAGCGTATTTGTCTGGTGATATAGTCGGCTAAAGGCGTCCTCATCGCCCCTGGAAATGAGAGCAAACAGTTCCTTTTCCATATAAAACGAGGCCGCAGACGACATATCGCTGTTTTTCAGAAAATGTGAAAAACAAAACTAAGAAAGGACCAGCCAGTTAATTTCTGCTAAAAGCAACGTAACAATAACTTAATCCGCGGACTTATTTTACCATGACCATCACTATAACCCGCACCCAGCCTTTTAAAGCTTATTCAGCAAATTGAATTTGATCAGACCATTCCCTCATTATGCCCAAATGCTTTTCCATGGAGAAAATATGCATCCGGCCTTCGTTTACCCATAGCCCCAACCTCCACGGCCCAAAATATTCCGCGCATCCAATGCGCATCGCCCGTAAGGCGGTCGCTGGGAGATTAACATCACATCATCCAACCCTAATTTTTACTGGATCTCAAATAATGGGTTACAATATCGCAGGTTGACTAGCTCTGTAGCAGAATTTTTGAAGCGATTTCTTGATGGCGGGGTATTCGAAAAAGGCGGTCTATACAATTGGCACGAAGAGATTGACCAACAATCCAGTCGCTAAAACCGTATCAAATCGTATCATCCTTGTACCATTGCGTATCAATTTCCAGCGTTCATAACCTGAATATCACCCCAAGACCCTTTGTAGTACGCTACTATATGACCGTATCATAAAGTATCATACTGTATCATAGCGTATCACTTCCCAGGCTGATAACTTGAAGATCACCCGAAATCCCACCGTCGTCCCACTTTCGTCCCAACTTTTAGGCCACTATAGGCCAGAATCGGCAACTATCGGCAAAAGAAAACCCCTGAAAATCAGGGGCTCAAGAATATACACTGCGAGAACCACGCACCATCCGCGCCGCGGTCATTTCCCAATACAGAAAATGAAAACCCGCCATAATCGCGGCTTTCAAAAAATTCAGTCCCAGATTAGTAACAACAATTAACGCTTTTCTGCCACCTGGGAAAGAAGATCTTTGGCAGGGACGGTTTTGACCTCGCCATCTATTGAAATGACCAAAGAACGACCCTGTGCAGCACTCTCTTCAACCAGTTTCCGGGACGCCTTTGCCATCCCTTCGAGAATCTTACTGAATAATTCGCTGGGCTGTGGATTATTGGGCTCCATATCGTTTTGCTTGCTCATTAATTCGATTCCAAATATACGCATTAATTATAATATTCTCAATACCTATTCCGCCCTCGGCAATTGGCCTAGGAGTTACCGTTTCATTGTCGACAATCATCCATCTGTTACAGATTGGGATATAGAGATTAACAAGGTTAAAAATGCCCCGGTAATACCGGCGTTCTATGATATCAACTGGAATGCTATGCCCTCCTTTAGCAACACGATCAGCCACCCTCTGCATTGCTGTTGCTGGCGAGTCCAACCATATAAAAAGCAAGGTCACCCTATATCCAGATTTCTGTGCCTTCCCAACCAAAGAGACGTAACTTCTGGAAGCGAGAGTGGTTTCAAAAGCGAAATCTCCTCCACTATCCAATAGCTCTTGTATCCTTGAAAGCATCAATCTGGCAGCCTCAATTGCAACACTTTCTGGGTTAAAAGGAGAAAGACCTGCCGCAATGCTGTCGGCATTCACAAATTCTCTACAGCTAAGCATTTCAGGTAAGATCGTAAAACTAGCAGTTGTCTTACCTGCTCCATTGCATCCAGCTACTATATATAGGTTAGGCATTGTCACTAGGAATTTCTCATAAATCAATATGAATGCATCTAGGCTAAAAAATTCGTATCCTTCACCGGCGAATTGGGATATGATCCGATTACGGAGTCAATCCCGCAATTGGAGCACCATGCAGTTATACTGTTAGGGTGTCCATCATCTGTCCACTCCTTTATTTTGTCGGGCACAAAAATAGTCTGACAGCAAAAGCAACCACAAACTTCATGGAAGACTCCCATACTAGTTCGTTTATACGGCGAAGATAAAAAATGTCTCCCCTACTGCAGGAAAATAATTTCGTTTATGAACTTCACTTCCTGGTAAACTGCTAAGTCAATTGAATCTTTGCCTAAAAACGGGCCAGATCTACACGTTTGCACTCTGCCGGATCAAAACGCCTTCCACAGTTTCACAGGTCCACAGAAAAATAAGTAACTTAACGCTCGATATTACGCCAATGACCCAAACACCCACTCAACGAACAGCCCAGCGGCGGCTCAATGTCTGCGCCCTTGTTTGCTTGGGCTTGCTAGCGCTGTTTATTCTCAGCCAATTCCTTCGCATTTATCAGACAAGACGTGAATTGGTCAGCCCCCTAGTACCCGAAATCGTCATTCGACAGCTCAACGAACAATATCTTTTTCATGCGATTGTCAGCTCGATCATGCTCTTGATCGCCGTAGGCGTTTACCTTCTAAAACGTTATTGGTGGGCTATTCTTCTCGTAGCATTCACGCTGGTTGGTGATCGGTATATCGTCTGGTGAGTGGTCGGTTTACTAACAGCTTTTCGCAACTATGGCCAAAAACGAGACATCGATAAAAGAAAACCCCTGAAAATCAGGGGGTCTCAAAAATATCGCGCACCAATCGCGGGCAAAATGCCCGCCACCAGCGTCCCTGCGGGCCGCAACATGCCTGGTTATTTTTTTTCACCGAAAATTTTGACGGTCGATTGCAGGGAAAGGGGGACGTCCTGGCCCATGACGTCGATACTGCCGCCGATGTCGGTGTTCACCTGGGCGCTGACGAGCATACCCGTGCGGGTATCCATCTCGTACTCTCCTTGCAGGCCACCGTTGAGGTTAGCGAGCACCTTAAAGCCCATGAGGTCGATGGACGCGCTGTCGCGGTTTATTTTTCCCTGGGACCGGATGGTGGCTACGCCATCTTCGATCTTTACCAGGGTAAAAAAGACCTCGGTATTCAGGTTTAGTTCGGAGATCTGTGGCGAATTGAGTTTCCATTTGTCATTGACATGAACGGCTGAATCCGGGAAAAAGGACAATATATTGGCAATATTATTCTTGATGATGCCGTTGCCGATCATTTGTTTGATCTTTTCCCGCATGAGCCTGCGGGTATTCTCTTCGGTACCGGGGAAGACGGCCAGGATCTTTTCGGGGATCTGATCATAGCCGACGATTGATCTGACTTCGCCTGCCGGAGTTACAGATGCAACCAGCGGGATGCCGGTAAGGGTGCCCAACATTTTTTCGATGGGTTCGGTGGTGGTAGCGGCGCTGGCGGCGTCCATGTCGGACTCCATGTCATCGTTCTTCGTGTAGACATGGAGCTTGTCGTATTGGATGTGGATCTCAAAATTGCCTGCGGAATCCTTATCGATGCGATAGTTCATGCCGGCCGTGGTCTTGTTGATGTTGTCGACCTTTTTACTATTGGCCTCGAATTTGACTTCCGACCGGCTATTGATCGTATAGTAGTATTTCGCTCCGGGCGGTGGGTTCAGCCGAAGTCTGTAGGTACGGGTAGGGTCGTTTTCGCCAGGGTTGCCTGTGGTGCTGGACAGCTTGCAGGAAAAAGCAGTACAGGTCACGGCAAAATATATCAGAATATGCTTCTTCATGACATTATGGAATATCGACCCTTTTTAATACACCTTTGGTTTGAAAAGGGCTGCTGGTCTTGAGCTTTTCCGCACAACCAAAATCATGGATGCGAATGTATTTCGATGAGTCCGTATCGATCCGGAAATTGATCTGACATCCGTTCTTATTCGTGTAATTCCAATTGTCATAAAAAAAGCCGGAGCCGTCATCTGCTTCATCCGATTCGGACCCGCCTGAGTCGACGTAAGTCAGCTCCCCACTGATCGTATCGCTGACATGTTTGATCCTGTTCGTCGTGATCAGAGCAAAATCTATGAGGTCTTTTTTCTTTTCAATCACTTTCATCATCTGCTCCAACGAATCCGTTTTATAGGATAGCAGATATCCTTTTTTAGAATCAAACAGACCAGGTTTCTTTTCTGCGGTATCCATGGGCGTTGGATTTTTAGCTGCCATGGCCACCGAACTGTCATTTTTTCCGGCTATACTATCCTGCCCGCCAGCTTTGTCCTTTTCGGCCGTGTTGTTACAAGAGTACAGAAGAAAGAGCAAGGCTAATCCTTTAATTTTCATATATATGTTGGCTTTTAATGTACACGACCTCCATGTGGCGCGTTCATCGTAGGTAAATTGTAATTCGGAACCATTCCCGTCGGGTACCTGAACGTTTTAAAGTAATTCAGGGGCCATGATGAATATCCCACCTTATCCCCCTGGTTGCCACCAAGACCAACGAGCCTGCCATCTTTGGTTTTACCAACGATAAAGGTTACATGATGGACCACATTTCCACGCTTGTCCTTATATTCCAGGACACCGATAGCCCCTACGGCAGGTTTTTTACCCAGGTCCTGCCCCCAATTTTTATCATAGAAACTCATGGCTGCAGCAGAACCTGTACCGTGTAAATGGCTGTTGTCAAGAACCCAGTTCACAAAGGCTGCACACCACGGATCACCAACCACTTTTGAAGTGCCGGGATGGGCACCGACAAAATTAAGATATTTATCGACATCTACTCCACAATTACATCCTTCCTGGTATTCGACCTTTTTCCCGTTGACCACTTTTGTTTTTGTTATCTGGTAGGCCTCTTCCACACCGCGGCTGAACTCACGTTCCGCAGTTTCTACCCAGGCAAGGGTTGCCGCCGGTCTGGGCGGAGCCGTTGGCTGCACCGTGGGTTGAGCAGCGGGCGCCGGCGGTGGCGGCGCTGGCGCCGGCACTGGTTTCGGCAGGTTCAGATCTGTCGGTCCGGGAGGCGGTCCTACATTGATATCCGGTGTTGAAGTAGTCCGCGCGATCAACACATCGACGGTGGCTTTGGCCATACTGACCGTGACGCTTGCAGCCGTGGCAGTGTTTTTCCCAAGCAGCACATTTATATCAAACTGCGGTATAAATGTTATTGCCAACCCAACCCCGGCGCCTACGACTGCACCTGTCCAGCCGGTACCGCCGGTTAATTTGTCCACACCATATCCGGCCCCGGCGCCTACGGCCGTCGCAAGCAACCTATCCAACAACACGCTTCCGGTAAGATCTCCGACAGTTCCAAAAGCTATGGTGATTCCACCGCTTGGATCCATGCCGTTTATCGGGTCGGCGCCCATGCCTACATAGGGGCTTGCACACTGGTCATAGGGATCCTGTTGCTCCCACCGGCCGATCTGGGCGTCATATTGCCGGAGATCGTAGTCCTGCCAGCCGATGTCGGCATCAGTCTCCGCAAATACGCCTTGGAACTGATAATTGTTGGTCAGGTTACCTTCACCGCCATCACCCAGCTTTTTGCTGCTGATAGCAGCGATCTTCAGGCCGTACGCATAATAGTGGTTCTCTTCTATGATATTTCCGGCGGTGACGTTTATGGTCAGATTATCAAAATAGACATCCTGGTCACTTCGGTTACTGATATAGATATACGCGTAGCCATTTCTTGGGGCCTGTATACTGTTAAGTGTCAATGGAAGAGCATTGGGATTGCCGGCATCCGCGCTGCGCACTTGTGCCTGCGCCACACCGCCGTCTGCCGCCGCGATGAAGTTAAAGCGTTCATCGAAGAACAGGATCGTAATATAGGCCTGCGGTGTACCGCTGGTATAGTTGTCCGGCTGGACCGCGTTAACAAAACCGGGTACACCATTTAAGTTACTGGTAACCGTTGATCCAGCACCATGTACAAGCGTTCCTGCGGCCGCGGGACCATTTCCGATCAGTGAGCTCAGATTAGCCAACAGGTTATTGACGATGTTCGGGTTACTGCTGTTGCTGTTAGCCGCATAGTAATATTGCACGCTGGCAGTGACCAGATCACCCGCCATGACCTTCTGAAGGCTGTTCGGTCCCAGAGTATGACCGGCGAGATTGCCCAGATCGGATACCGAGGCAGTCGTATTGCCGGTCCAGGCCGTTGGGGTATTGGCCCTCGTGGTCTCTACCTCATTGGCGCTGCCCGTTTGCCCAAACACAGGGTCCTCGGCCGCCGGCCGGTTGTTCGTCAGCTCCATGGTGCATTCGTTGATAGCACTATGCGTTTCTTCCGTGAGGATCATGCGAACATTCTCCAGGTTGTCCTTTATGAAATAATCCCAGGCGCCTGACGTAAATCCACCTCCAGGAGCGGCAGGTAATGTAATGTTGCCATTTTCGCTCAGACCGTCATAACCATTGTTGGTAGATGTCGGCGTCATCACCCTGATCCGGCCTTCTTCGAAATTGATATAGGCAAGATGTGGGCTGGCGCCGGAGAATGGAGCCACTGAAGTGACAGTCAACGTCGCCGTCTCCTGGTAAGTAAATTGATTGATATAGGTCGTTAGCAATCCCGACCCACCGGCATCGGGTACAAAAGCCCGTTGAAGTTTTCGGCCTTCCGCATCGTAGACGACCAGGACGGTGCCTTTTCCCGGTATGCGGATCTGGTCCGGTTTATCCATGTAATTATAATGCACTCCTGCGGTACCCGCCGCGCCATTATTCAGGCTTTGCAGGTTTCGGTTGAGATCTACCACTACATTTCCATTGTTATCATAGACATAATCGGGAGTTCCGGCAGCATTGGCGCCATCTTTAAAATCTCCTGAAATGCCGTTGAAATTTGTGGAAGTCATCGCGTCGGTCACGCCCGACAATTTGTTGCTGTAACTATTATAAGTATAGCGTAGGTCGTCGATGATTTGCGGGGCTGACTGGCCAGGGATGACACCTTTTTGCAGCATGGTCAGCAAGTTCCCGTTGTTGTCATAGGTGATCTGCCCGCTCGTGCCACTCACGGAAAAATCCATGGTGCCGTTGCTCCAGCCATCGCCCGGATGTTGTTGTTGGTTGAAGGTGGCGTTGATCAGCCTTGCTGCATTGTCATACGTATATTCATACTTACGCTGCGCTTCATCCCCCATAGTGGTCCACATCTGGCCAGCTATCTGGCCATTCAACTGGCCTCTGGAAAAAGCATTGTCCTTATTATCATATCCAAGGTAAAGACCGAAATAATGTCCCCACTTATTGTAGCTCCCCGAGGTCTTAAGGGCATAATCTTTGTTGATCCCCGTCAGCTGGTTATGAATGTTGAAGGAATAGTTGAGCGATTCCAATTGAGACTGGTTAGTCGTAGGATTGGTGTAACCGGGAGCCAGGGTTTTTGTCTGCAATCTTCCCATATCGTCGTAGGTATACGATGCCACCGTGACCATGGGATTGCTCCCAAGCTGCTTTTGCGTGGAGACTAACCTGCCAACCAGATCGTAGACATTCTTCGTCAGGGTGATAAAGCTGGTATATCCGGCCGAGACATTGGTGTGGCTATTGCAAACGCTGAGCACGCGAGAGTCGAAATAGTATTGTTCCGTAGTGATATCGACACCTGTCTTTATGTTATCTGCCAGGGTTTGGATATGGTCTCCTTTTTCATCATAATAGTTAGTGGAAGCCAGGAATGTGGAGGAGCCTAGTATCCGCACCATGGCGCCTGTGGGCATGCCAAAGGTCCTTTGGGAAGGAGTAATGGGGATGACATTAGGATCAGATGTACTATAGGCGGTGGTGTTCGTAAAATTGTTGTCAAATGTCTTTACATTGGTGAAATTGTAATTATCATAGAACAGATATTTCAGGATCGTACAGACGCTAGGGTTGTTCAGATTGGCGGCAGAGATAGGATCGGAATAGGCAACATTCGCTGAGGAAGTAATGTCCGTCGAGAAAGCGTCATTGGTCGCGCTGGTAAAGTTTGGTTGAAAAGTGATGCTGTTTTGGGCTGTATACGTAGAAATACCCGTATTCCTGGTGGTTACTGTGAGGTTTATGGGTGGCGTTCCAACGGAATTAGCTGTCATGGCATTGGCTATATCGCTCTGCAAGCTGGCGATCGATTCGGTGGTATTGTATAGTGTTTGGAGCTTGATCCGATCCAGATCATCATATAAGGTTGCTGTCCACTGTGGTGTCGAAAGGGCGGCCTGGTTCCCATCCTGGACGAACACGACACGATCACGGATGTCGTAGAGAGTATTTACCGGTGCGGAGCCTGGCTTTTTAGACCACGTGGCACGGCCTCTGTCATCATAATAATATTGGAATACCTGCTCGGCCAGTACGGTGGCGCCATTGGCTCCCGAAAAACTCCAGGAATTGGCATAGAGATATTTGACACCCTCCGGCTCGATCTCCGCCCTCAGCTGGTCAAAGTCATCATAGACATAATAGGTGCAGATCCAACCGGTATAGGGATCGGCTGGCGATGGCACCGCCTGAACTTTTTTGAGGACAGGTTTTCCTGACACATCCGTAAACGTGATGACCTGGTTTCCATTGACATCAGCGGTGGTATTCTTGTATAAAGTATTGGCGGCATACACTCCCTGATCCACCGGTGCATCACCCTGGGTATAGTCGACCGCCCATATCTGCACGTTATCTGCAACTGTGTTCATATCATAGTTCCAGGTGGTACCCGCGCTTGCAGCCCACGAGGCACCTGGCTCTTTGACGTTGACAATCCTGTTCAGTGGCGTATTATCGTAGGTTACGTTGCTGTACGCCGACGTTTCGTTATAGGGTGCGGCGGAATAATAGGTACTTTGATCAGGGACAGGTGATGTCTTATAAAGGCCCGACTGCGATGCCGTTGTATAAGGCAGGTACACTCGCGGTTGTCTTCCCATGGAATCATAAATGGAAAAGGCTACTTTATCCCCCCAGGTGGTGCTTCCGGCTGCTGGTGTAGCCGTTTGCTTGCTTACAGATTCGATCGAACGGCCGAGACCGTCCAGATAAGTGGTGGTCTGAATTTTCTGACCTGTCGGCAGCCCATCGACCTGCCTCCAGGTCGTCTGGCCGGTGACCTCAACATCATGCTCACGGACATAGTTCAGGTTCTCCCAGTGGACCGATACATAGTTGATCTTGAGAACATTCGAATAGACATATTTGACGGGATTGCTGATGCTATAGGCCCTCAACCGGAACCACAGATCCTGCACCCACGGCCCCGTGAAATTGCAGGTAGTACTCGTAGCACCTGAGATAGCCACAAAATTCGCGATCGGCGAATTATAGCTCACTTCCCACTGATAGCCGACGCCGCCTGGCATTATGATAGCAGCAGGTTGAGCTATCACCAGTTGATCTATTGTCTGGTTCATGTTAAAATGCACGTTACCGCTGCTGGTGTTGATGGCAAAGCCTGGGTTCCACTGTGCAAACCCAAACCCGAACTGGGCCATGCTTTTGCCTGCACTGGCTCCGACGATCAGGACCACCATCCATAAGATCTGCAAAGATTTGATATGTCTCATCAGAATACTTTATTTTCTTGCTTGAATACCTGGTTTTATAAAGGATAAGTTCCGCTCAGTACGATAGGCGGTCCGGAATTGGTTGCCGCGGATCCGCTGTAGAGAGAGATCGAAACGACGCCCGCAGACGTAATTGTCACCTGCCAGGTACGACTGGATGTCGCCCCGTCCACCACGTTCACCACTCTGTTTACAGATGGCTTACAGTTCCCAACGATAGTACCTACCGTTCCACCGTAGTAGCTGCTGCTTGGCGATGGGAATACGATATTGAACGATCCTGTAGAGCCTGACTCGCTGATACTTCCCTGATAGCCGGAAATTGGGCTCTGCCAGGTAAAGGAGCAGACCACGCTGCAGGTTCCGGTACTGTTGGCATAGCTCTGTCCGCCGCTGGTCACCTGATTTTGAGCCTGCTGATCGGCATCGGCCTGGCTCACATATGAAGAATAGGAATAGGCGGCAACCGTATACGTTACCGTGGAACCCGTTTGCCCGGAAGGACAATTGTTCCGGGTGAAAGCACCGCTTGCCTGTGCGCTATAAAATGCATTTTGTGTGAGACTGTACGACCTGCTGAAACCGACAGTGCCGGATGGCACAGGCCCGGCAACGATGGTTACCGTCACAGCGCCCGAAGGTGAAATGATCAGGTTATATGTGGTACTTCCCTGAAGAAATGGGATGGTTCGTGTACCGGTAGGCAACAGGCAGCTGCCATTGAGTGTCCCCAGCTGAAAACTGGTGAAACCTGAGGGCCATGTAAATACCCAGGTAAAGTTCACCAGGCCCCCCGACGCTACATACACGCTGTTCATCACCGAGCTGGTGATATAGGAAGAATAAGTAAGCGTACTGTTACAACAGGTGCCATTGGCATTGGCGTAGTTCTGGCCGTTGGCATTAATATCGTTTGTGGCCTGCTGGTCGGCTGCCGCCTGACTTACCGTGGAACTGTATTCGTTCGCCGGGACCGTATAGGTGACCGCAGATCCCGTGAGCCCCGAGCTACAATTGTTACGGTTAAAGGTCTGGCTCTGTGTAGCATTATAAAAAACACAGGATCCGTTGCTATTTGCATAATTCTGTCCATTGGTGCTTATATCGTTTGCGGCCAGCTGATCGGCTGCAGCCTGACTGACGGTGGAGCTATATTGACCAGGTGGTACCGTATACGTCACAGAACTGCCCGCGCCCCCCGATGCACAATTATTTTTGGTAAATGTCTGGCTTTGCTGTGCGCTGAAATAGGTATTGAGCGGACAGGAGTTGTTTGCCGTATTGTTAAAGTATTTGACCTGGTTGTACGTGGGGCTGTTCGGATTCACATCCTTGGCCATCGTATACTGAACGGCGGGCAGCTGACCACCGGGGGTCTGGCAATAAGAGGGGCCGGCTGCGCTGTCGGCATCACCTGCGAAGTATTCCCAGTCGGCCGCCGTATCCACGGTACAGGCCATGTTGCCTGCCGAGTTGGCAAAGATCTGTGCGTTCGCGGCGATGTCGCTCAGAGCCTGCTGATCGGCGTCCGCCTGGCTGATGATCGAACTATAAGTGTTGGCCGGCACTGTATAGGTGACCGTTCCACCGACTGAGCCCGGATCGCAATTCCTGGTCGTATCCGTTTGCGATTGGGCCGCATTATAGTAGATCAGCGAACAGGTACCATTGCTCTCCGCATAAGCCTGACCATTGGTCAGCACATAGGTCTCCGCCTGGGCATCGGCGTCCTGCTGACTGATATAGGAAGTGTAGGTGCCTGCCGGTACGGTGAAGGTGACCGGTCCGCCGAGGTAACCGCTCGCACAATTATCCCGGGTAAATACCTCGGAGATCAGCTTGTTGGTATAGATCACCGGGCAGCTGGTCTGGGCGGAAGTAGAGGCATTATTGTACTCGTACGCCTTTACCACATTGCGGCTCTCATCCATCTGCAATTGCAAACGGCCATATGCATCATACTGATAGTACGTGATCCGGTTGTTCTCATCGCACACTGACGTCTTGCCGATAAGGGGATCATAGGTTACCGTACGCATCCGGGCATTGGAGGGGTACAACCGGAGCTCGTCAATAACCACTGAATCCGTAGTGGCCGGGTTCGATAGCGTTACCGTTCTTGTCCCCGCTTCAATAGTATACTCATAATACGTATAACCGTTATAGGTCGGGGCCGATTTTACCAGCGTGGCCCCGGAGCTAACAGAGACATGGCTGTTGGACGCCCAGAACGACAGAATATACGACTTGAGCGTGTCCAGCATATTGGTGCTCGTGATGCTGTTCGCGCTACCCTGAAGAAGCCCAAAGGCATTTGTGCCGGTGGGCGCCTGTATCTGACGAACCCACCAAAACGTCCCGTTGACCGTCCAGCCGCTCCGGCTCAGGTCGTTGGTTTCAAAGCTGGTATATGCGGGATGGTCTAATACCGGATCTGCATTGACTACCACGGCAGTGATAAATTTGTCGGCGTAATCATATATATTCGCAACTTTTCTCAGGCCTTCGTCCTGGACTCCGGCCATATTGCTATTAGCGTCATACGCATACGTATTCGTGATCCTATATTTGCCATAGTTGGTGGTGGTCGGGCCACTATACGCTACAAAATTGCTTGTCGGGTTGGAGAAGCGTTGCTCGAGTTTCCTGGATGGACGAATATCGCCATTGGCTATCTGGGCAAATTCCGTGACCTGCTCATTCAGATAGTAGGTGCGGCCAGCGCTATCTGCTTTTTGGATATAAGACCTGGTGGCCACAGGCACGGAGAGGATATTATTGGACACCAGCGTGGCGAGGATGCCGGTGTTGTAGTCTCCGGGATAGGTGAGATACTCATACCTGACATCGCCATTGCTATGATGGGTGGTCACACTTTTTACCTCGTAGTTGCTATAGTTCACCTGGCAGACATTGGGAGAAACACATCCACCGCCCGTATTATAGGCATAGTCTGTCTCTGTCTGCACGTATTGTGAGGGATCATTGGTCCGATAGGTGCGCTCATAAATGGTGCTTGTCTGGACCCGGCCGGTATAGAAGTAGTAGATATCGACTTTCATGTCGCCATTCGCCGGCGTGGCGGTAAGATAGGTAGACGCTGCATTGTACTTGCCAGGGTTGCCCCAGTCATCGCTCCGCTGCGAATAACTGTTCACTACAAGACATTTGGCGGAAGCATTTTGGGTATATGTAGATGAACAGCAAGACACCGGGTCGGTAATGGCCTCTTTGGCATAGGTGAAGTCATACACCCGCTGCGTCTCGCTGACCTTGTTACCGTTGGCGTCATATACCGTGGTCAGCTTGGGCAGGCCATATGCCCAGGGTGCAAACCGCTGCTTTGCCGAGAAAGCGACATTGGCTCCCGCCCCGGACCACAATGCATAGTCCATGGACGGGTCGGAGGGATCGCCATTGGTATATTTTATGACCGTTTTTCCCGTACCTCCCGGACTCTGTGTTATCTCGACCTGTTTGAACTGCGCCGGCAGCGGACTTATCTGGTTAAGGTCAAAGTTATAGTAAAGGGTATTCGTCGTATGCTTTGTTTTTTGCGGACAGCTCAGGAAATAACCAAGCACCGCTGTAACAACATCCAATACCACCGCTACAATGGTCCCTACTCCTGTGTCGGCGATTACATTGATGATATCATCGATAGTGGAGATCACTGAAAGGACACCCAGGATCGGCGATAGAACGGCCATGATCTTTTGCATGTTCTCTACGCTGACCGCTTCGGTTTGGGACAGGATACCAGGGTAGATATAATGCCATTTGCATTCACCGAATGGATGGGACCAGGAGAAATGGATGGTCTGGTGTTCCTCCGCCCACGAGTTGGTGGCATAAATGGAGTTGACCGGCGTTTCGAGACCCCATAAGGAAGACGCACTTCCGGGACCGTTTACCACATAGTTGTACTTCGTTACCATGGGCGGATTAAAACAGCCGTTGGGATTGGCTCCATCGGAGGTAGTTATCTGGGAGACGTGGACCCCGCCAACATTCAGGACAGTGCTGCTGCCCATAAAGGAGCCGGTATTTTGGGCGTATTGGTAGTTGAGGCTGCCGCCTGTGGGATAGATGATCTGTTTGAGACAACCATTCTGGGCATAACCCGGTTTGGCATTGTAGTAGATACCCGATACGTTGTCGTTTTGAAAACACAGTCCCTTCAACTGGTTAAAGGTTAGAGCGTTGAGGGACGATAGCAGCGGAACGGGACTTGTATTCCCCGAGGTGGGGCTGTTGGCAGCGATGCTGTTGTTGCCATTGTAGTAACCCCAGATGTCCTTGCTATAGGCGAATATGGGGGGAACATAGTCATCGCCATTGCTCGAGCCCAGATAATAATCGAAGAAGTAGGGCGGGGAATCTTCAATCTGATCTACGCCGACCTTTTGCACGGATCGCAGACAAAGGCGGGCGACGGCTTTTTGGTAGATCGAATTCGGCGTTCCATACCGGTTAAGAATAAAGTATGTAGTATTCAGCAAATAAGTAGAAACATGTCTTCCGCTATATTGGACATCTACTGAGGCAAGGGCGTATTCCCCGGGATAGTCGGCCCGCTGTGCCGCGGAGTAGTTTAAAAGCACAGTATGTCCATCCGGGTAGGTGATAGAAGAGAGCTCCTGGGTGGTGGTGATGGACTTCTTATAAGAAACCACAACATAGTTATCGGTGCCACTGTTATAGGTGATATCCTGTCCTGCCGACACGGTTAGATTCAAGGTGTTGTAGGAAAAGGTTATCTTTCGACCGGTAAGAGGATCGTCGACCTCGCTGAGATACCAGTTGTTTATAATATACGGGTTCGCCATATATTGATTGCGCCAGGGTGCCGCTGTCGGTCCCAGATCGAATGCGGATTGGAAATAAATGCCGCCGTTGCCGATATTGGGTTGTCCAGCCTGTTTGCTACCGTCAGAATTGCTGAAGATCTGTTTGAGTATCCTGGTAAGGCCATGGTTGGAGAATTTATAAATGAGTCCATCCACGTCCGTGATCATAAAGGAGGTGATGGTGGTCCGGATGCCGCTGCTGGCTGCCATGGTATTGTCACGTTGGAAAGTGATCTTCAATTTGGAATCGGCCAATAAGACACCATGATCTCCTCCGTTGGCATCGAGGATAAACATACCGGATTTACCATTGAAAGTAAAGGCAAAGTAGTCCTGCTGTTTGTCTTCGGCGATCTCGTTATGTGGTGCATACAGTACGTTCTGGCCACCGTAGGTGGGATACCTGGTAAGGTTAGTGGGACAGCCAGTGCTGGGATTGGCTTGTTTATATAGATAACCCGCCGGGTATTTGGTAATATCCTGATCGCTGCTGCTGCCATAGGCGGGCTGATCATCGGGCTCTCCCACCTGCATGCGGGTAATAACACCACCGGCGACCAGACTCCAGCCCTGACCTATATTCGAAGGTATGTCGTTGGCCTTGAGACCGCTGCCAGAGTTGTAGCTTATTGCCACCGTAGAGGCAAGCCGGCTTTTGTCGTCCTGCCATTGGAACATTGGCAAGCTGAACACAGCGCTCCCCGTCTGCAGGTTTACCTGGGCAAATGGCTTTTGCTGCAGCGAGAACAATAGAAGGATCGCGATAGATAGTCTCTTTAAAAACATAGGTAACTATTTCAGATAATACTTTTTTCAAAAGCTGTAACCGATACGGAATTTGAAGGGCGGTGCCTTGGGCACCTGTTGGTAGCTCAGAATGTCCCAAAGCAGCTGGACCTTGGTCTTCTTCAGCATTTTTGTCTTCAGCGACACGACCTTGCTAAGACCGATCAGCCCGCTTGGCTGCCAGTTATTCAGCGCCGGCCAGTCTGCCAGCCGGAAAGGCTGCTGGTAATTGTATTCAAAGCCGCCGCTGACATAGAAACTCTTTTTCAGATTGATGTCTACATAAGACCGCAGGCTCATCCCCTGGCTGCTCAGGCTGATATGGCTCAGGTCCTGGCCCCAGCCCATTTTATAGCTTGCCCCGATGCCGATGACGTTCTTGTCGTTCAATTTGTAGCCGATCGTCAGAGCGATATCTGAAGTCGAAGGATAGAAAAAGGTGCTGTGGACCGTTTGAATGTTAATGCCATATTCGAGACGCTTCAACAATGATTTCGTTCTTTGCGAATTGGGCTTGAAGTTGGGGATATCGACATCCGCACCGCTGCTGTTGCCATAGCTGGACAATTTGGCCCTGAGCTGGTCGACCTGGTCCTGTGCCGACTGCATATTCTGCTGCGCCATCGACGAGACATCCACGCCCCCGGAGGAGCCGTCTGCACTGCCGCCCGGCAAACTATTTGCGCCGCCGGGGCCTTTGCCCATTTGATTTTGAAGGACGGCCAGTACCTGGTCCCGTGTCGCCAGACCTTGTACGGGCGAGGAAGGATTGTAGGTGCCTGGCAGATTCAGCGCGGACGATAGTATAGAGTTCCTTTTGATAAAACTGGTAAACGCCGGGACCTTGTCGAGCATCGTCATCGCCAGCTGCATCATTTTATCGGGATCGTCGAGGGTTTCTTTATATGCCTTTACTTGTTCGGAATAGTAGTAGAGTTGTTTATTGTAATTCGTATACGTGCCCGAAAGGCCGGCAGGAAGTTTGGTATACTGGCTGAGGAATTGCTGGATCTGACTTTGCCGCTGTCGCATGAACTGTTGGATCTCGCCCGCATCCTGCAACTTATTTTGAAGTTGGGTGAGCTGTGCAAGGGTGTTTTGCACCGCGGCGGGTGAGAATTTGGACAACTGCGGGTTGGCCTGTAAGAATTTTAGAATGCCCTGCAGGGAATCCGCATACGGAAAATATTGGCCATGCATGACCTTCATGACCGTGGAGGTATCCGATTTAAGCTTTTGTAAGAGGGAGCTGTATTGTTTTTGGGGGTCACCGGAAAATAGCGTCGACGATCTTCGGGTACCGGCGGTATCGGTGCTGTCCAACCGGGCCATTTTTCTTCTCAGTCGCGTCTCCTCCTTCGACATATGCTGAAGATAGCTTGCCGTTTGTTTGGTAAGCTGCTCATCCAGTTTGGCCGCTCTCGTCTGGATCTTGCCGAGAAATCCGGCTGGCAAATTGACCACCTTATTGGCGATGGAATCCGTCGACTGGCCGTAAGAGGCTATGTAAACAGCTCCCAGCATCCACTGCAGGATGAACACTTTTTTTGGTAACATAAATTAAAGTTTGCGAGTCATTCGTGTTCAAGTTTTTCGAGCCGCTGTTCGATATCTTCCAGTTTTTTATTTCGGTCTTCCAATTGTTTGATCTTGTCTTTGAGTGCAGCAGTTTCTTTGTCCTGCTGGATCACGTAGAGCGTGAGCTCTTCTATCCTGGCCAGCAATTGGGTCTGGTTATCGCCTAAATTGAGACCCTCCTGCTGCATCTGTTGCGCGGAAGCGATACCGGGCAGGTGGTGTTCCTCTTGAATGTAGGTTTCCAGTTGTTTGAGGGGGGGAAGCCTGTAACCAGGTTCGAAGACATAGTCGGCACCGGTGGTATTGACGGTCACCGCATTGCCGCGTATAGAGCCGCCGACATCCAGCTTGTAGGAAGAATTGGTCTGGGTGGCCTTACCTATGAGAATATTTCCGCTGCCGCCCAGCATAACGAGACCGTCGGTGAACTGGCTTTGATTGGTGGGAATGGTTCCTTGCTCATTGATATAGCTGAGGGATATGCTCGCGGCCATTGGACAAAAGATACGGGTCCGATATCCGTTGGCAGAGTTGTAGCCAAGATCCATCCCATAAGCCCACCAGCGATCTCCATAAACCAGCAGTCCCGGGGCCAGGTTTACCGACTGTGCCGTAAATGGGGAGTTGGTCTGCATGTAGGTGGTGAAGCCAGAGGTAGCCGAAACGGCGCCGCCGTTTTGGGCGATCGTGCCATTGGTCGAGATCGTGCCGTTGACCGTGAAATTATTCGGGGACGACGTCGTGCCGACGCTGGCATTACCAGTGGCTGGGAAGCTGTTCGCACCGCTTTGGGCGTGGGCGGAGGCGGCCATGATGATCAGGAGCAAATAGACGAATATCGATCTAATAATGGGCCCTACAGCTTTGTAGCCATTTTTCATAACACAGAATAGTTTATGGTTAACGTTTATTTGACTGTTCCGGCGGAGGCTTGTTCCAATTGTTGGAGACGGCGTTCCAGGTCTTGCAGCATATGGTTACGGGCGTCGAGCTCCTGGTTTTGCTGTTTCAACCCTTTTATTTCCGCGTCCTGTGCGAGAAGATAGAGGGTGAGCTCTTCGATCTTTTTTACCAGCACTACCTGGCTCGAACCAAGATCGAGTCCATTTCTGGCTACATTTTCGGCAGAAGGCAGATCAGGGAGATGGTGGTTGTTCCTTATGTAGCAAGACAGGCTGTCCAGGGAAAGCAGACGGTATCCCGGATCGAATACGAAGTCCGGAAAGGGGCTTTGTTGTGTGACGATGACCTTATTGGAAGCGATGGTTCCCTGCACGGCCAGTTGGCTGGTACCGGGGTTGGTCGTGCCGATAGCTACGGCGCCGCCGGTAAAATAGGTGGTCCCCTGGGCGCTGAGCTGTGTCGTTACCTGATTGGAGGTGTTATATAACGAAAGCACGGCGCTTTGACTGTTGTTACCATACAAACTCATGAGATTATGGCTGCCGTTAGGGTCATCCCTGGTGAAAGTAACCGAGGAGCCCCATCGCGTGCTGTGGATGTCCAGGTAGGAGGTTCCGTTGTCGGAAGTGCTGAAACTAAAGGAGGGAACGGTGGTTTGCGAGCCGGTCCAGTTGCCTAAACTAAGTGGCGTTTGTGTGGCGCCGGTGGCGTTTTGATTGGCCAGGAACAGGCTGGAATAGTTGGGCTGTGCAGACGTGATCTGAAAGCAAGACAGGGATAAGGCGAAGGTAATGCACACAGGAATGGCATTTACCCTAGGGGTATTCCTCATAAGAGCAAAAAGTTTAACGGTTATGATTAGTTGAAAAAGGTAGGACTAATGCGATACTAATTTGAACAATTATTCAGAAACCAGCAATACGTATTTTCATTTAGAGAAGTGATTTTGTGTATGCATTTTGACAACTCACCCTCCATAATTGCAGCTTCGTCCTGCAATGGGATTCATTTTGAGTACAAGTGCTGGCGCGCGATCTATGTCTGCGAGGTAAAGCGGCCGGGAAAAAATCGAGTAAAAGTACGCGGAGTTTATGTGGTTTTCCACATTTTTTCATACATCCCCGGTCTCCTGTACAGATTGTGAAGAAAAAAGTAGATGAAAATATTGGATAGCAGGATGCCTTCAGGAATTCCATATAGGTCTCAAAGCCTATCCACTGGCTGAAGTGATAAACAATATACGCGATGCCGGCAACCGCCGCCGAGACAGGGGCGACGGACACCCACCATTTCCTCTGAAATAACAGCCACGCCGACATCAGCCAGGCGTTGAAGAAAGACAAATAGTCAAATTGGATACCGATGAAGAGTAGCAGCCACAATACCCCATGAGGGCAGGCGACGGTTCCCGACAAGCATCCACCCTCCGCATTGCCGTAGCCTGCGAATTGGCCCCAACTATAAGAACTCCTCGACCGGATGAAGTACCACAGCATAAAGCTGCTTAGAAGAATTAAGATAATTTCATTCTATTTTTTTAAGCAATGTCTTTCTATTTTTACAAGAAATCAGATCATGAAAAAAATATCCTCGCTTATTTTTTTGTTGCTGGCCATGTCTGCGAAAGCCCAACCAGATAAAGGCCGCCTTAGCCAGTTGTTTGACAGTATTAAAGCAAAATATCCATCTTATGGCCTTAGCATCGGCGTTATCGATCACAACAGGGCTTATTATTTCGCGATGGGCAAAACTAATGCGCAAACATCCATAAACGAACATTCCATTTTTGAAATAGGTTCGCTCACCAAAACATTTACGGGGCTATTACTGGCTATCGCCATTGAAAAACAGGAAATATCACGGAATGCATTGATTGACGAATATATGCCTGCCAATTTTCATTTGAAACCAGGTGCCAGCCATGCTGTAAAAGTAACCGACCTCGCGTCACACCAATCGGGGCTACCTGATTTTAACGATGATCGATATATCTTTGACCTTTTCAAGGCCAACCCCGAACAACCATTTTTAGCGGTCGATAGCGTGTATCTGTACAAAGTGCTGGGCCAGGTGGATAGCCTTGACGGGCATGGTAAGTATCGTTACAACAACTTCGGGTTTGCACTATTGGGCCAGGTGTTGCAACAAGCAGCAAAAAAGCCGTATAGTGTGTTATTAACAGAACAAATCTTACAGCCACTCCACCTGCGTTTTACCTCTTTAAACGCGGCTACGGGCCTGCCAATGGCGGGCTTGTATGACGAAGATGGCAATAAAAAACAGCCATTAAATATCAGTGTGATGAAACCAGCTGGCGGGCTTCATTCCAATGCTGAAGACATGGTATCGTTTCTCCGGTACCAGCTCAACCCGGATAGTAGCCCATTTGCCAAAGCCATTGCCTTGTCTCACCAGCCATTTTATGCCGACGCCAGTTTGAAAGTGGGTTTTGGCTGGGAGATGCAAAAAGGGTATGTAGAAAAAACGGGTGATACCTGGGGCAATTCCAGTATCCTTTGCTTTGACCCTGTGGCGAAGACAGGTATCGTTGTGCTTTGTGACCACCACAACTCCCAATTGGTGCAGGACATCGCCAGTGTTTTCCTTAACTCATTAAAAAAATAGCCGGGTTATAATTTCAGGTATTGTTTTGGCAGGTAACCGATACATTCTTTAAAAACCCTGGTAAAATGGTGCAGTTCCTTGCACATTTTCACCATAAAGAATTTAGCGTCCGGCCTTGCAGAAATAGCATTTCTCGCGGCTTCCCCGGTTATACCTGCAGCAGTTAAAAAACGTTGTTCCATCTCTACATTGACTCGCCTGCAGGTTTTGCCAACGTGAGTCACCTGGTGTTGCTCTCCGGCACTATAATATACCAGTTGGCCTGGCCTGATATCATAGCCTGATTTCTTTTTCTCCGCGCATGCCCCTTCCAGCATATAACTAAAATGTGCATTATTATGGCAATGGGCTATGTTATTAAACATGAGCGGCTGATAACTTGTTACAGTCGCTATAATGCCTGCTTCGCTATGCATTTGGCTTACGTATCCTGAATACTGCCCCTTTTCAAATATCTGCATCGAAAGCGGACGCTTTGTGTACGGCTGTGGGTCACTTGCTCCTTTAAGGAAGCCATGCCTGCCCCGTCCCTTCTTTCAGCTTCACAACTTCCAGTTCAGCCCCTTTTTCGATAGCATCATTCCCGGTTTGCATTATTGCCCGGGTGGTCTATTAACACGAATATCTTAACCATAATGATCACTCGTTAACATTTCCTACCCTATTTTAAACAATAAAGCACCATAGTGAACATTTCCCACCCTATTTTGGAACGATCCGACACCACGGTGTCACCGGTATGGCATAATAGTTGAAACCTCAACGGACTCAGCCAACGATTTAAAGCTCAGAAGGTTCAAGAATCAATTATAATCAATATTCACTATTAAAAACTACATTTATGAGGAAAACTAAAGCTTCCGGCCCTTTTCATTGTCGGCCACGACTTATAGTGGCTTTTTTGCTGATTCTTTTTTGCTTTTCACAAACACGACTAATTGCACAGACATTTGGTAATGTAGCCTTGGGAGGAGGCGGTTTTGTATCAGGAATTATAAGTCATAAAACATCAGGCGATATTTACTGTCGAACAGACGTTGGAGGCGCTTATCGTTGGGATGCCGTAAATTCAAAATGGATCCCCTTGCTCGATTGGACTTCAGAGGATCAAACTACTTACCAGGGGGTAGAAGCTATTGCCCTCGATCCTCAGAATGCAAACAATTTATATTTACTTGCAGGAACTGCCTACTTCAACGGCGGAAAAACAGCGATCTTAAGATCCACTGATAAGGGAAATACGTTCTCTGAAGTGATAGTAACTTCGCAATTTACTGCCCACGGCAACGGCTATGGAAGGGCCAATGGCGAACGACTGGCAGTGGATCCTAATAACAGTAACATCCTTTTTTGCGGAACAAGAGCGAATGGCTTGTGGAAAAGTACCGATGGTGGCTCTACCTGGACACTGGCATGGAATGGTGTAACAACTACAAGCAATGGCAACGGGATCTGCTTCGTAGTGTTTGATCCTTCAAGCGTTTCAGGAGGAGTTACCCAGAATATTTATATAGGCGTTTCCCGCACGGGAGCCAGTAATATATATAAAAGTATCGATGGCGGCAGCACTTTCACTGCAATTCAGCCGGATAATTCATTTATGCCCCACAGGGCTGTTTTATCGTCTGACAGATCTACTTTATACGTTACCATGGCAGATGCCGAGGGTCCGGGTTCCGGCAGTACCGGAAGAGTTTACAAACTTTCCACCGCGACCGGCAACTGGACCAACATTACTCCCAATGGGAATAATTATCCTTATGGTGGCGTAAGCGTTGATCCGTCAAATACCAACAGAATTATCGTTTCAACCGAAAACGTCTATAATAACAACCAGTTTGGCGCCACATGGGGTGATTTTGTATTCTTCTCTACCGATGGAGGAAGTACCTGGACCCAAAAGTTGTCATCCACAAGTACTCTCAACACGAATGGTATTGGTTGGATCACTGGCCGTGGGATACATTGGGCGGGCAGCATTGACTTCGATCCGTTGAATACAGCAAGAGTAAGGGTTATATCGGGGAATGGACTTTTTACCTGCGATGATATCAATGCGTCTGCCACTTCCTGGAAATTTGATGTAAAAGGGATTGAAGAGACGGTTGTACTCGATGCCATAAGCATTCCCGGTGGTAAATTTATTTCAGCAGTAGGAGATCAATATGGAGCAGTGTATTCCGATATTTATGCTTATCCTGCTCAGGTACATACTCCTACCGTTACTTCCAACAACGGAATAGCCTTTGCCGCAAATAACATTAATAAAGTGGTAAGAGCCACGGATAAACTATACTACTCTACCGATCAGGGAGCAACCTGGACGGCAGCGGCTTCTACTATTGGGGGCGGCTACGGGAAAATGGCATTGTCGGCAGATGGAAATACAACACTTTATTGTCCCAGCGGCGGAAGTACAACTTATTTTTCAACAAATGATGGAGGATCATGGACCAGTACAGGAGTTACTAATGTTCAGGATGCTCATCCAATAGCAGATTACGTAAATACCAATAAATTTTATATTTATAGTCCTGGTAGCGGACAGCTGTTAGTAAGTACCAACAAAGGTGTAAGTTTTACCGCTTCATCGTCCAATCCCGGTTCAGGTGGTTCAAATCATGCAAGGGCTGTCCCCGGCAATGAAGGACATGTGTGGGTAGCGCTGGCGACTGGATTAAAGTATACTACAAATAATGGAACCTCATGGACAACTGTTCCCAATGTTACTTATTGCGGAGCTGTTGGATTTGGTAAAGCTGCAACGGGAGCCACTTATCCCGCCGTTTATATTTGGGGAACCGTTAGCGGAGTCAGAGGTATGTTCCGTTCTACAGACCAGGGCGCTTCATGGACACGAATAAATGACGATGCCCATGAGTGGGGAGGTCCGGGCAACGGCAATTTTGTAATGGGAGATATGAACGTATTCGGACGTGCATATATGAGTACCGTAGGACGTGGTCTGGTTGCCGTCGAATCGGGTAGCGCCAGCTGTACTCCAACTCCCATCACCCCATACGTCCTGATCAATGGTGGTTCATGGCAACAGACTGCGACAGCTACAGTGGCGCAGGGAGGCTCGGTGATGTTTGGCCCGCAACCTGTAACCGGAGGATCATGGAGCTGGAGCGGACCTAATAATTTTAACGCCACTACACGTGAAGTAACCATATCAAACATCCAGGCCAACCAGGCAGGCAACTATGTGGCCACTTACACCAACAGCGGAGGATGCCAAAGTACGCAGACCTTTAACGTAACCGTAACTGGCACTATATTGAGAGAATATTGGACAGGCATTAGCGGAACTGCTGTCAGCGACCTCACCTCCAGTCCCAATTATCCAAACAATCCTACCGGCAGCGGGCAGCTCACCAGCCTGGAGGGCCCCACCAACTGGGCGGACAACTATGGAACCCGGATCCGCGGATACATCTATCCGCCTGCAACCGGAAGTTACACATTCTGGGTAGCGGGCGATGATAACACCGAGCTATACCTGAGCACCAGCGAGAACCCCGCTAACGCATCGAGGGTAGCTTACGTTGGCGGATGGACGAACTCGAGAGAATGGAATAAGTACAGCACACAGCAGTCTGTCACCATTAACCTCACTGCCGGCGAGAAATACTACATCGAAGTGCTCCAGAAGGAAGGCAGCGGGGGAGACAATGTAGCTGTAGCCTGGCAAGGCCCCGGCATTACACAACAAGTGATCGCCGGCAGCTATCTCTCGCCGTTCATCCCCGGCCAGGGCGGCGCCAGTACAGCATCACAAGTGAACATCAGTAGCGCGGATGCTTTGCCTCTGAATAGTGAGGATGCCGTTACCCTCTACCCGAACCCCTCCAATGGCGGACGGTTTACGATCCTCCTTCCGGGATCTGCCGAAAATGCTGTCGTAAGTATTTATGATATCCTGGGCAGAATGGTTTACAAAATGAATGCTCAAGGCAGTAACAGGATACAGATAAATGCGCAGCTCAAGACAGGGCCCTACATGGTGCAGATAAAATCGAATGCAGGTAGCTTCACTAAGAAGCTCATCGTTAAATAAAACATTTTCTCATCACTTATCGGGAATGCTTCGCACGAGGCATTCCCAATTTTTCAAGTCCTGGTTCGTGCACAAGTCGCTAGTCCCCTATTTCACAATACAGAAAATGAAAACGCCCGGTTTTAGGGCGTTTCAGCGATTTTAGTCCCAAATTAGTAACAGGATTTAATTGTTTTCAGACACCTGCGACAGGAGATCCTTTGCAGGAACATTTTTGACCTCGCCATCAATCGAAATGACTAAGGAACGCCCTTGTGCAGCGCTTTCCTCTACGAGTTTCCGGGAAGCCTTTTTCATCCCTGCAAGGATTTTACTGAATAATTCAGTAGGCTGTGGTTTGTTAGATTCCATCTCGTTTTGCTTGCTCGTTAATTACCTTCCAAATATACGCATTAATAATAATATTGTATTGACCCCCTAAATAGCTGGACTAATTGATCAAATCAAATTAGTCATTTAAATTTAGGGTATTATGGCAAAGAAGTACAGGATTTTTTCTGTCGAACAAAAGCTTCAAATCATCCAGGAGGCC